>Ga0315331_10002360_pt1 | contig 14320 bp, 9 predicted proteins | sample M160m34915metaG_FD_203456 | JGI IMG/M metagenome (GOLD analysis project Ga0315331, IMG submission 203456) | Ammonia-oxidizing marine archaeal communities from Monterey Bay, California, United States - M1 60m 34915 | ecosystem: Environmental > Aquatic > Marine > Intertidal zone | place: USA...
AATCATCGGTATAGACGGAGGTATAATCACCGCCAGAGTCGCCGACGAAGAGGTCACAGCCGCCGCGAATGGGGTCGGATAACCCTTATCCTTCATGGCAGGGATGAGAATGGAGCCTAAGGCCGCTACATCTGCAACAGCCGATCCTGAAATTTCGGCAAAAAACAGTGATGCCGAGACAGTCACCATCGCCAGACCCCCTCGAATAAACCCTACTAGAGCTGAAGCGAGGTTGATGAGACGGATCGAGATTCCGGTACAATTCATGATCGCACCAGCCAAGATAAATAGGGGGATTGCAATCAATGGGAACTTGGTGGAGCCGTCAAAAAGAACTAGGGCAGCGTTAGGCAAGCTTGCCATTCCAGAACTCAACATCATACCAGAAAGAGCAACTATACCCAGTGACACAGCTATCGGTACATTTATGAGTACTAGGGTCAGTAGTCCCAAAAACATTAGTAGAAGAGTCATGGAGTCTCTGCCTCTTCCGCTGAAGCCCATATATCTGGAAGTACGATTAGCTCTGCAAGAATGAACAGCAGGGCCCCAATTGGAATCACCGATTGGGTCAGTCGTTGAGGCATCCAGGGCAGACTCACCAACATCTCTCCACCAAGCACTCCAAATACCGTCCATCCCGACCATGCCACCAAGATGAGGAACCCTATTACTGCGACCTTTCCAACGACAATCAAGAATTTTCTTGTCCTAATTCCTACCGCATCCACGATCTTAGAGAATCCGATATGTTCTTGTTTGAGAGCGGCCAGAACCGACCCATAGAATGTCAGCCACGCAAGGAGGATTGAAGCGACTTCATCATACCAGACGAGAGAGGCCCCTATCTTCCTGAAAAAGACCCCCATGATGACCACAGTGGCCAGGGCCACTACGAGAGCTAGAACTAACTTCTCTAGGAATACTGCGAGTTTATCTCTGAAACGGTGTCGGTTCATTCCAAGCATTTATTCGTTGATTCAGCTGCGAATTCTAGACACACTGGCCATCACGAGTCTGAACCGCCTTCAAGTTCGAGAGACTGCCTAACTAATTCTCCTGCGCCTTCAACGGTGCTACTAAAATCTTCGTATATCTCTCTGCTCGCGTTTTCAAATGCTTCTTGATCAGGCGTATTCACCTGTACTCCAGCCTCGGACAACGCAACTAGAAAGTCAGAGTCCATACGACTTGCCGTTTCATAGACAAACGCCTGTGTCTCCAAAGCTATTTCCTCTATCCCTGTCCTCAGGTCCTCGGGAAGTCGACTCCAACTCGCCCCTACCGTAACATAGGCAGGGGTGTAGACATGGCCGGTCAGAGACATGTAACTCTGGACCTCATGTAGCTTGGAGGCGTATATCTGAGCCAACGGATTTTCTTGTCCGTCCATCACTCCCGTCTGCAAAGCCACAAAAACTTCCGAAAGGGGCATTGGTGACGGGTTCGATCCAAAAGCCTGAAATAATTTCACACGCCACACGCCTCTTGGTGTCCTAAGCTTGATACCTTCCAAGTCGCTGGGAGTCTCCACCGGACGGATATTATTCGTTACATGCCTAAAACCATTTTCCCAGACTGCGATGATGTCATACCCTTCTTCAGCAGCTTCAGGAACCAAAACAGGCCATATGACATGCTCTTCTATTTCCTTCATATGTCCTCGGTTCTTAACCAAGTAAGGCATCTCAAAAATACCGAAGAGTTCAACCCTCGATGACATGATGGTCGAAGGAAGAGCGAGATCCAGAGTTCCGAGCTTCAATTTCTGAAGCATTAGCTCATCTCCACCTAACTGACTTGAACCAAATACGTTTACCTGCACTCTACCTGGATATTTTTCTTCTACCCTCCTGGAAAACTCTTCCGCCGAAAGTGCGAATAAAGATCCCGGCGCTCCCACATGTCCAAATTTGAGCTTGATGATCCCGTCCCCACCATCCTGAGTCCCACAACCTGCAAACAGCACGGTACCAGAAAGAGCAAAGATCTGCAGGAAACGCTTTGAAATCCATTTGTTCGACAAAATAACGTCCGCTTTCACGCTAATTCCTGGCCAGGTATTCTAGGGCGGCAACGACTCCTCCAGATTTGTGAGGAACTCCGGCTATCCCCAAGGCCATCTCTACGCCGCTGAGCGTGCCACAAATCATTAGATCGTTAACATCCCCCAAATGCCCTATCCTGAACACTTTCCCATCGATTTTTCCCAGTCCTCCACCTAATGACATGTCAAATTTTTCCAGACAAATCGTCCGTACAAGATTTGCGTCACTCCCTTCTGGCATGAGCACACTTGTCGCCGCTGAACTCACCGCTGAAGGGTCATTACAGAAGTTTTCCAAGCCCCAAGCAGCCACCGCCCGTCTAGTCGCCTCACCCAACCGGGCGTGGCGAGCATGTGTATTCTCTAGGCCTTCTTCTCTAAGCATTTTTAAAGCTTCTTCCAGGCCATACAACAAGTTGGTGGCTGGTGTATAGGGGAAGTATCCTGTGTCTTCAAAAGTCAATTGGTCCGTCCAGTCCCAGTAGGACCGAGGACCAGGAACATTTCGGTGGACCTCCAAAGCCTTTTTGCTCACGGCACAGAAAGAAAGTCCGGGAGGCAACATGAACCCCTTCTGGGACCCACAGATTGTTACGTCCACGCCCCAATCGTCGTGACGATACTCCATGGCGCAGGCGGAAGAAACTGAGTCTACCATCAGAAGCACAGGATGACCTGTCTCGTCGATGGCCTTTCTGATTGCAGGAATATCTGTGACTACACCAGTGGCCGTTTCATTATGTACGATCAGCATAGCTTTGATCTCTTGGTTAACGTCTGCCCGAAGCAATCCGGCCACAACCTCTGGATCGACTGGTAGCCTCCAATCCCAAGGCTCAACCTGAACATCCAACCCTAGTCTGGTGGCCACTACACCCCATATCTGAGAGAAGTAGCCAGCATCGAACCTTAAAACCTTATCACCTGCCGACAATGTGTTGATCAAGCCAGCTTCCCAAGAGCCACTTCCTGAAGCGGGGTAAACAAATACATACTCGGAGGCCTGAAAAACATCCTTCAATTCTTCAAGGATCTTGGCCCCAAAATCCTTAAATTCTGGACCACGATGATCAATGGTTGGCTTGCTCATGGCCCTCAGGATACGGTCAGGGACATTTGTAGGACCCGGCAACTGCAAAAAGTGTCTTCCAGATCGGAAAGGCATGCTCTATTCTTCCTTCTTTTGGTCAATATGATTTTGATCGAGATTGAATAATGGCACAGGCACAGGCTAAAAGCCATACGTGTTTTTTGCACATCTGTCACCCAACCAATCTAACCTGAGCTCCTTCCTTTCCTTGACAATCAAATCTAGGATTAGACGTGCTGACAAATACCGTTAAATTTTTCTTCTATCATCCGGAATAGTCGAATCCACAGGGTTACAGAGCAAATGATATGAAATCAATCCCTGATATTCTTCGAAAAAATATAGAAGGGAATACCCTTTTCGATACTTTCAGTAAAGGACTCTATTCTACAGACGCATCAATCTACCAAATAGAGCCAATGGGCATCGTCCTGCCCAAAACAGTTGACGATATCGTCAACACCCTTCAAATAGCGAACCAGCACAGTACCTCTGTTACCCCCAGAGGTGCTGGAACTTCACAGTCTGGTCAATCCATAGGCCCAGGGCTTGTCGTGGACACCAGTAAGCACTTGAACGGTTTTGGCGAAATTGATCATCAGGAAAACAGGATAAAGGTACAGCCTGGAGTGGTGCTGGATCACCTAAACCAGTTCCTCAAACCGCATGGCCTCTTTTTCCCTGTGGATGTTGCAACCTCGAGTCGAGCGACCATAGGTGGCATGACAGCAAACAATAGTGCCGGGTCAAGATCTATCAAATACGGAATGATGGTGGATAATGTGACCTCCATCCAAGGTCTTATGGCAGACGGCACAACGGTAACATTCGACATGGATACACCAACCCAGGGTCCCGAGCTGAAGATCGCGCAAAAACTAGCCGCACTTCGTCGCAGAGAAGGAGCAGAATTAGAAAAGAGAATCCCAAAGGTCATGAGGAGAGTGGCGGGCTACAATCTAGACAGAGTTGGCGAACGGGGAGATCGGATCCCCCAAATCTTGGTGGGCTCTGAAGGCACGCTTTCTTTCTTTACAGAAATAGAGCTACAGCTTTCACAATTGCCTGATCACCGAGTATTAGGAGCGTGCACTTTCCCCAGCCTTGAAGCAGCCTTGAATGCTGTTTCCCATATTGTACAACTCAATCCTTCGGCCGTTGAATTGATCGACGGAGCTCTGATAGACCTGGCACGAGACATGCCTACCCTACGAACTGCTATCGATCAGTTCGTTCAGAAAGAGGCACGAGCAGTTCTACTGGTAGAATTCTCTTGCACTGGACATAGCCACCTATCGGCTAAACTAGACTCCCTGGAGGAAGTGCTCGCCGAGCTTGGATACCCTAACTCGGTGCTAAGAGCCGAATCAGCAGCACTTCAACATTTGATTTGGTCAGTCAGAAAAACATCTATGAATATTGTGATGTCAATGAAGGGTGACAAAAAACCTGTTTCGTTCATTGAAGACTGTACAATACCACTTGAACACCTTGCTGAATACGGAGTGCGCCTTGAAGAAATCTTTCGTAATCATGGGACCAGCGGCACATGGTATGCCCATGCTTCAGTAGGCTGCCTTCACGTACGGCCTATTCTCAATCTCAAGAGCGACCGAGGACTGAGGTCTATGCGAAGCATTGCAGAGCAGACTCACGAACTGGTTAGAGAATTCAAGGGCACACACTCCGGAGAACACGGAGATGGCTTAATACGATCCGAGTTCCTTGAACCCATGCTTGGCAAGCAACTAGTCACAGCCTTTGCAGAGGTCAAAAACCTGTTCGATCCCCTAGACACACTCAACCCTGGAAAGATAGTAAATCCGCCTAAAATGGATGATAGGAGTCTCATGCGTTACAAGGAGGGGTACAAGGAACTGCCAGTGGCTACATCTCTGGACTGGTCTCCCTGGGGAGGCTGGACTCAGGCCACAGAAATGTGTAACAACAACGGTGCCTGCCGTAAAAGTGATCCTGGAGTGATGTGCCCTTCATATCGAGTCACTAAAGATGAGAAACACGTCCCACGTGGGCGTGCTAACTCTCTACGTCTTGCGCTAACGGGTCAACTGGGACCCGATGCTCTCACCTCTGAAGACATGCACGAAACTCTCTCCCTTTGTGTTGGCTGCAAGGCTTGTCAGAAAGAGTGCCCTATGAGTGTGGATATTACACGTATGAAAACAGAATTCCTTCATCACTATCACAGCAGACACGGGCTGGCACTGCGCGAGCGATTCATCGCGTGGCTTCCACGCTATGCCAAATGGATGAGCAAATTCCCACTAATCGCTAATTTGGGATCAGGAAAAGGTCTGTTAGCCAAACTTGGAGAAATATTTATCGGAGTGACTTCTCATCGAGAAAATCCGCAATGGAGAAGTGACACCTTCAAGAATCAGCAACCAACGACAAGTAACCCTGAAAATCCAGAGGTAGTGCTATGGGTAGACACCTTCAATACCTACTTCGAACCGGAGAATGCCCACGCGGCGATCAAAATTCTCGAGGCAGCGGGCTATACCATTAACCTCCCTGTTTTTGAGACCCGACCGGCATGCTGTGGACGCACCTTCCTCAATGCCGGACTTATTGGGCAAGCCCGGGCTGAAGCTCAAAGGCTTGCTGAAGTACTCGGACCCTGGGCAGAAAAGGGAATACCCATCATAGGACTTGAACCTTCGTGCCTTTTAACCCTGCGGGATGAACTTACTGTCATTCTTCCTGGAAATACGAGTGAAGCTATCAAAAAGGAGGCGGTCCTCTTAGACGAATTCCTGGTTTCAGAGAAACAAAAAGGTAAACTCCAATTAGATCTCCAACCTTTGGATGCAAAGAAAGCCCTAGTTCACACCCACTGTCATCAAAAAGCGTTGAGTACTGGAGGGATTACTGAAGAAATCCTCACATGGATTCCAAACCTAGAAGTTGAGTCCATCGAATCAGGGTGTTGCGGAATGGCCGGTGCCTTTGGTTATGAATCCGAGCACTATCAGACTTCGTTAGAGATGGCTAACCTTGACCTGCTTCCTGCTGTGCGAGCGGCATCTCCAGACACGATAGTAGTTGCTGGGGGAACTAGTTGTAGGCACCAGATTGATCACGGGACTGACCATGAAGCAGTCAGCTTTCTTCAAGTCCTTGAAAAATCCCTAACAAATTAAGCAGAAGGACTTGGATAAATTATAGCTACGGAATGAGCCGGGTGGGGGTCGAACCCACGACCTACGGATTAAAAGTCCGTTGCTCTACCAACTGAGCTACCGGCTCTGTGACAAATCTACTTATTACGCTCCCCTATCTCCACTTCTTTCACAATATTTACGGTCTGTATCAACTGAAATTCCTTTTGTCCTTCTTCTAGGCCTATACTACTTTAATGCCCCTAAAGAAAGATTCCTCAAGCCTGGACTAAACGTCTGTGAATCTAAGCGAAGGCCCTGATACTTTAACAGAATTTTCAGCCCAAGTAACCCTATTGCAACTGAACGGGTCTCGGCTACTGATTCATCGAAGCATAATTCTTGCAATTGCACTCCTGTTGGTGACCATCTCGTGGTCATGTTCTGACCCTGCACAGGAAATGGGGCCAAGGATCGACTCAACATCTGAATGCCCTGATCCTAGCACAGGAATTATCATCGGTGGCCTATACGGTAATGAGAAGAATGTGAATCCTATTTTCCAAAGGACCCTAGTCCTAATGGGAGGAGGAAGCGAAGATGACGAAGCGTCAAAATTATTTCTAGAAGCTACTAACGGAGGGGACATCGTCATCCTTCGAGCATCGGGATCCTTGACGAGTTACCCCAACTACTTCATGTCGACCCTATCTCCCCAGATCCCACCTAATTCAGCTCTGACTGTACTCACATCGTCACCACAACAAGCTTCAGATCCAGCCGTCAGCTGCTGGCTAAATAGAGCCGAAGGCGTGTGGTTTGCAGGTGGAAATCAATGGAACTACTTGGGTAAATGGCCAGCGCAATTCCAATTATTCCTAAACTCACTTACAAAGAAAAACATCTCGGTTGGTGGCACCAGTGCTGGAGCTGTATCACTAGGAGAAGCAGCCTTCGATGCCGAAAATGGAACTATAGCTTCGCAAGTAGCACTAGCTGATCCTTTGGGCAACAAAGTCAGCATCTCCTACCCTGCTTTCTATCAGTCAGAGCTTCACAATACCATTATAGAAAGTCATTTCTCCGAAAGAGAAAGAGAAGGGAGGCTACTTGTATTTCTCGCAAAGTTCAAGCAGGAACAAAATCGTTCTACAGTTCTCGGTGTTGGATTGGATGAAGGTGTAGCAATTGTAATAAGTGAGGGTCAATTTGAAATCTTTGCCCCAATGGGAAAACACGCCTGGATCTATGAGCTTTCTGGAACTGTTTCATTGACTAGTGGCAGCCCCCTAAATTTGGCAGATATCTTTAGGATCAAACTTAGCGATCAATCTCAAGGGACCTGGCCCATCCAAGTCCAATCAATGGAACATGAAGAATTGATCGTTATCGACGGATCGGTCAACATAAACGAAGATCAGGACACTCTCTTCGACATCGACACTTGTGAGTAATTCATGGAATGGATTGCCCTATCGAAGGGATCCAGTGTGGCTTTCCACGTAGCTGCCAATTCAGGGAATGGCGACAACTCACCACTGAGCGATCTGGTATACACCTCGAACGAAGTCACACACCCATCACCTCGATAGCTGACCGTCTCTAGATACTAAGATCCATTCCTCTTGGGGATCGATCAGCCATTCGGCTCCGTCCTCGGTGATCACTACCATCTCCTCAACTGAAATCGTCTTCGTGGTACCATCCTCACGGGTCCAGCCAAAAAAACCGTCGAAGGCAAACGTTTGGCCGACCCTCAACTCGCGAGCTGCGTCGCCCGAAGGTGCCGCGCCACTCGCTGCTCCACCTAATCGTGGACCTACGTCGTGCGCCCAGTAGCCGACTGGGTGCCCAGTGCTCCATATGATTGGGATTGATCCATGGCGTTGTAGGACTTCACGCTGCGCGAGGTCTACATCCCATCCCCGCACCCCAGGGCGCATCGCTGCCTTTGCGGCCCGGCTTCCTTCTCGGGCGTGCTCCCAGCGAGCCTTTACCTCAGGAGGTGCCTCTGATTCACCTGGCCGAAGCGCGTAGGCGAAGCGCTGGATGTCCGTAACCCACATTCCATGCACACGTATTCCGAAGTCTGTCTGAATCACATCTCCAGGCATGATGACCTTTTCAGTCGAGTGTGAGTGCCCTCGGTCCGGTCCCGAGTTGACGTTCGGGTTCTGGTCGGGTGCCCATCCGTCGACCACCCCGAACTCCGCCATGCGAGTCTTGAGGAATCTTGCCACATCTGCGTCGGTGGTCTCACCGGGTACCACCTGCTCATATGCCTCGATCTCCAGTTGCTCGGTCAGTTTCGCTGCCCTCCGCATGATCTCAACCTCTTGGGGCAATTTCACTGACAGCCACTCGATGATGACTTCCTCTGAAGAAACCAGTCGACTGGAAAGCGTTGAGCCTAGAGCTTCTTCAAGTGCCACCCGCTGAGTGTAAGAAAGCCCATCTGCGATGTTGCGGTTGCTGTTGTTCACGGCGATTGATCGAGGATTACGATTCCTGAGCTCATCTGCAGCCGCTGCGTACATACTTGTTCCTCTCGGCACTGAGCGGACATCATCGAGTGGGCTCACCTCAGACAGAGCAGTGGCTTCCGTCTCTGGTGATATCGCTAACGACTCGAGGTTTCCTTCGGCATCAGCGAAGAAAAGGAAGACAGCTAAGCCGCCAGCATTCTCAGCTCCAAGGTGGGATGCGATTGGGTCGTTTGCATTCTCCCTAGCGAGTACGACCCAGGCATCTACACCCGCTCTGGCCATAGCGGGCCCGAGCAGTGTACGGATCCGCTCTTGGCGAATGGAGGACCACAATTCGGGGTTGTCCGGGAAAGGTGGGGCTGTCACCGTTTGCGAGTCGGCCTGAGTGCTCGGAGCAGTCCTGTAATTGTAGGTGTATGTTTGACAACCCGAGGTGGCGTAAAGGACGGTGATGAGGAGCAGGACAGGACAACGCCGTAAAAACATCAGCAATCGTCGAGCATAGGTTGTGTCGGCATGTTAGAACAACCTCATCGCCACCAAACGTCCTGGACGTCCAACTTGGACCACTATGTACTGATTACCTTCGTGACTATATGTCATCATACCATACTGTCCCGAACCAGCCATTTCCACTTCGCCAACATGGACACCAGTCAATTTGTCATAAGCATTCAGAACTGGTGGTCCAGCCGAACCTTCTGTAGCGTACAACAGATCCCCGGCCACCATTTGTATGGAGCTTCCACCTCCACCCATCATGGAAAAATCCTGTCCTTGAAGATCTGGATGGTTTTTCATACTTGCAGACACCTCTCCGATCGGTATCCACCAAAGACGTTCGCCCGTATTCATATCATACGCTGACAGACGATTGTACGGTGGCTTGTGGAGTGGAAGTCCATCTACTTGGCCCATTCCCCCTCCTGGCCCAGCTACCCACTCGGCAATAGTAGTTCCAGTAGTCATCATTCTGTCGGGCTGATCCTGATCAGCACCAGGGATCACAGTCCCACCACCGCAACGACGAGAGTGTGAAGCGTATAAAATTCCTGTCGACGGATCGAGTGTTGCTGGGTTAGTGATATTTAAGCCACCATAGCACCTAATATTGTCTACCACCTCGGAATTATGGTCTTGATGTAGGCGCGGAAGATAAGGCCCTCCCACTCGATAGTCACTGATAATCTCGAGTGCTTGTTCTCTCAGTTCGGGTGTAAAATCGATCACATCTTCTATGGGCAAGCCCAAAGGTTCAAATGGCTCTGGCCATGTTGGAATCGGCTGGGTCGCAGCGGTCCAGTTGCCGGGAACTTCTGTTTGCAATACTTCAACTTCTTCTATGGGCCAGACGGGTTCACCGGTCTCTCTATTAAAGGTGAACATCAGACCTTGTTTAGTAGTTTGGATAACCGCAGGTATGTTCTCGCCGTCTACTTCTAGATCTACAACCATCGGAACATTTGGAAGGTCGTAATTCCATTCATCACTGTGTACAGTCTGGAAATGCCAAACCCTTTCCCCAGTTTCTACATCCAGAGCAATTACTGTAGTGCCAAAAAGATTGTTTCCGGGACGAAATCCTCCGAAGTAGTCTATAGTCGGGGGATTAGTGGGAATATAAACAATACCCCTCTCGTAATCCGCAGACATTGGGGCCCAAGAAGACACATCCCCTGTCCACTTCCAAGCATCATTGAGCCAAGTCTCATGACCGACTTCACCTGGTCGTGGAATCACATGAAATTTCCATTTGAAAGCCCCTGTTTCGGCGTCGAATCCGAGTATGTCTCCAGGAACGTTTTCTATGCGCGTCTGGTTATACCCTTGCTCAGCCGAGTTGCCTACCACTACAGTACCGTTAACCACAATCGCTGGAGAGGAGTTCGTTATATATCCTAGTTCTCTAGGAATGCCGAAATCAGGATCATACGGTTGGTCAAATTCGTGCCACGGTGCCCAATCTGCGACTAAATCAGGAATCAAATCGACTACACCACTCTTAGGGAATCCATCTAGCGGTACAGGAGAACCGAAATTTTCTAATGGAAGCCCTGTTTTAGCGTCCAAAGCATGCAGGAAAAATCCTGGGGAGACATAGTAGATAACGCCTCTGCCATCTATTTCTCCGTAAGCAACTCCTTTGCCATAGTTCTTCCTCATTGAACGTTCCCAACGAGTCGTATTTGGCTCCCGGTAAGTCCACAAGGTCTCACCCGTCTCCGGATCGATAGCTACTACTGTCCTACGCTCACCAGCCACAGTATAAAGGATTCCATCAATATAAGTCGGAGTCGATTTCATTTGATAATCAGATTCGGGACCAAAATTATCCGCTCTCCACACCCAAGCTTCTTCCAAGTCCGCAAAATTGTCAGCGTTAACCTGGCCTACTGGAGAATAGCGAGTTCCCCAAGCATCTCCGCTCTGGTACCGCCATTCACCGTAGGGGTTTTGCCGGTTCTGGCCTTGACCATAAAGCGGAGAAATAGAGCCCACTAGCATAGTGAGAAACAACGTTAGTTTGTGAATACTCAGATTTTTCTGCGATGAACTTATCATAGTTTCCTGACCGGCTAGAACCCGAAAAGAACTGTAACCCGAAAAAGATAGATTAGTACCACAATAATAACTCGGCTAGTAGGCCAATTATTGGAGACTGTTATTTACAACGTGGTCCAAGAGGAACTTCGCCCAACATTTCTAACTACTCCGGATCGGCTTGAGGCCTTGAGAGTACCAACCTGAACCCAATGAATGGGCGTTTAACACCGGGGTCAGCAGCACCTCTGGCGGCAGAACGCACATACCTTTCTGTGTCAGCGAAAGAACCTCCTCGCATCACCCACAGTGCATCCTTTTCCAAATCTACATCTGGAGAGTTCGATGCCATTTCGATAGCATAGTCGCCGTATGGACTCCTGGTCCATTCCCACACATTTCCACCCATATCAGAAAGACCATAAGCACATTCTGTACATGGAAAACTACCTACTCGTACTGTCTCCTGAGTCCCAAAATTACCGCCGTCATCTCTAGGCTCATTCCCCCAAGAATAACGTCGCCCATCTTGGCCTCGCGCCGCCTTTTCCCATTCCATCTCACTAGGCAAAGAAACTCTCCATCCTTTTTCTAAAAGATTTCTAAGTCCTAATGGTACCTCCGGCCAACTCCTAAGTCTCTGGTCGATCCAACGGGTATAGGCAATAGCATCGGTCCATGAAACTCCAGAGACGGGATGCTCAGAAGATTTCCCTGAAACCTCCAAAGGGTAAGCGACGTCTTCTTCGAATGCTTTAAATTGTCCTATAGTAACTTCATAGCGACTTATGTAGAATTCCGGGAACCCTTGGATCTTCTTGGGGCTGTCTCCAGGCCAGATCTCATTATCGAAGAAAAGCGTATCCGCTAGAGGATCGGACCCCATCAAAAATTCGCCTTCTTCGACTTTGACAAATCCTAAAAGCGAGTCATTCGGAAGAAAACCTAAGTTTGGCAAAAAACGACCCGTGGATACCCCCTGACTTTGACCCGAGACTGTCGAAACACTCTCCTGTTTCATATTTGCCCAAATTGACTTAGAAACCCAAATTGTCACGGACATTGACGCAATCAGTAGAAACAAAAATGGTCTCATCCACATAATTCAATTGGCCTTATCTTACTCCTCAAAAAAGTCACAACGAACTGACCACTTGGTTACAAGCGAATACCCATTGATGGTCACAGGCCCTGCTATACAAATCCCTCTCGGACATTTCTAGCAAATTCCTTCCTCCTTCTCGCAGAATAAGCCTGAGGTCAATGATTTTGGGAGGAGACCGCTGGAGTTCTTCCAAAGGAAGCAGATTTAGACAGGCTGCTTGGAACCGAACCTGGCATGCCCTGGAAAAATATGTAAAAGCAAGTTCTGGATCAGGGGAAGTCACGATGCCTTCAGAAAGATGAACTCCCAGTTCGTTACACGCCCATCCAGAGTTGTCAAAACAGTAGGTTGTTTCCAATTCCAACAGCCTTTTACAGGCTTTCTCATTCCCTAACTCACAAGTTTCTTGCCAAAAAGGCAGGCTGTCCCCCGCATGCTGACCATCGGTCTTACCCATGATCGACATTCCCAAAAACAACACGGCCCACAGCGCCATGTGAAGTCCATTTTTTCCCAAATTTAAAGATTCCGTCACTGACAAACTGAATCGCACCCTTCCCATCACATGACTCGCAAGCTTATCGATCCGCTCCACACTAAGATTCAACAAGGGAACACAGAGCAGCTTGTCGTAAAAAGTTGGAACGCCTAAAAACCCTAATAGACTATACAACCCAAAGACGCCCAAACCATAAAACCCTCCGAAAAACACTTTTCCTAATTGAGTTTTGGGTGAAGTTGAAGGATCTGTAACTAGAAGCAGTAGACCCAAGAAAACTGCCGTTGGAATTTCAGAATCAACAAAATATGGTACTCCCGACCACCCAGAATAAATTGCACTCAACAGAAAAAGTGTTGCCGCGGCTGACCCTGCAACAAGTGTGATAGAGAAAAAGTACATAACTACGAGGCCAACTGAAAACAGAAAGAGATAGATACTTGGTGCAAGGCTCAGAGTTGAAGCAATTTGCTGACCCCAGCTTAGATCTGTGGCACCCGTAGCTATCAACCCTAAAGAGAATAATCCCAAAGAGAAAGCGGAAGGATTGAAAATATGTACCCTTCTTCCTCCTCGATTCCACCGGACAAACTCCTTACCTAAGAAGCCCACCGCAATCATTAGGAATTGCAGGTAAAACCAATCATCCTTGAACCACAAAAACAAATTTGTACTGAGGATTATAGGGAATGGCCCAAAGCCCAAGATATACTTCTTTCCACGAGACCAGAAAAGTAAAATGTCAAAGGCGTAAGCGAACAAGAGCTGGCCTAACATTATCCAGGCCATTTCATATACTGGAGACCAATACCATCCCCAGTATATGAATACTGACGACTGTACCATCGCTTGGATGTAGTGTTGTGGCCGTATTTCTATTCTTAATAATGGAACCAGAGTATTCTTGTTAACTTTTACAAAGAGCCAAGTTTGCCAAATTAAAAGTAGCAATGCGGCCACAATAAAAGATTGCGCCAAAATTACATTCCCAGCTATCCGAGGGGAGAACACCAGGATGATTAGTCCCACTGTTAATATGAGTGGTATATACAGTGGCCTGCTGTCAGGTCCCTTCATACCAACCACACCTTCCCTCGCACTAAGGGAAGTTTTCTTGTGTCTATTTCCTGAATTCCGTGGTCTTGACGACACCATAACTATCTCTGCAGAAGTTGCCTCATCGAAAAATTTCCCTTACTGCCACCCTCCCTGGCCCTGCACTCCTAGACTCATTGCTCCAGGGCGACGCGGGTCGGAATAACCGTAAAATAAGTCACCGTCAAAAAGCACTGTCTGCAAGCTACCCATACCTGCACTAAGGCTGAGGCCATGACCTCTCTCTTCTAGAATTCGCAAAGCGTCCGGACTAAATCCGCTCTCTACCTGCAGTCGGTCAGGATACCACTGATGGTGAATACGGGGAGCAGCCG
>Ga0315331_10002361_pt1 | contig 14319 bp, 7 predicted proteins | sample M160m34915metaG_FD_203456 | JGI IMG/M metagenome (GOLD analysis project Ga0315331, IMG submission 203456) | Ammonia-oxidizing marine archaeal communities from Monterey Bay, California, United States - M1 60m 34915 | ecosystem: Environmental > Aquatic > Marine > Intertidal zone | place: USA...
TCCGAGTCAGAATTCACAGAGTCCTGACTGCCCGGAAGTTCTCACCCAGCAACAGCCTTTCCGTCTTATCGGTATGCCGCCGGGGGGTAGATATATTCTTCGAGCCATTCCTGCGGAGGTGCTTTGGCGAAGATGGTCTTGTAGCGCGATTCTCCGATTCCGCCGACGCGACGGGCGAGGTTGGCCACGGCGGTGCGACGATAGTCCCACGCGTTCGAGCGTTCGACCTGCTCAGCCCAGTCGCACAGGTGGACCAGACCCAGGTCCTCAAAGTCGTCGTCCGAGACTTCCACCAACTTGCCGTCGAATCGGTTGAGGATCTGGTAGGGGCCAGATGTTTTGAGGATCTCCTGATCGAAGTGGCGACGATCGATCGCACAGTTCAGCCACGCAATTCGTTCGTAACGCTTTCCGATCAGGTCCTGGATTTCACACCTCCGCTCCAGTGGCAGCGTAAATCCCTGAAACAGTTCGGTCCCGTACATTGAATGGAACAGTCCAACACGAGCCATCTCTTCGCGGCAGCCCCATTGCCTGAGGTCCGTATAAACTCCGACAGCATGGGCCAGGTATGACTTGCGCGTGTGAGAAACTTCGTTCGCTCCCACGTGCTGAAAGTAATCGGTCAGCTGTTTGATTGTCTTCATGGTGTTCTACTGTTGCTTGCTGCCTGCCGAGAATCAATCAGCATTCTCAGCTTTGACATCTTTAGTTTTGAGCACGAAGGAGTGAAATTACCGTCACTCCCCGGCCCTTACTCGGGGAGTGGAGTCTTAGTGTTATGGGGCGCAGTCACTTTAAAAACGATGTTATCGGTGGTCTCCGGGTCGATTTCGAAGTTCCCTTCGTCAGCATTCCTGACGTACTTGCCGTTAATCTTCAGGTTCTCGAATGTCACATTGAAAACCTTGTGGTCAGCATCCCACCCCTTGATTGCATTCTTACGCTGAAAGGATCCGGTTACGGTGATGTTTCGAAAAATCAGGTCGGATATCTGTCCCATTTCGTTGGCTCTGTCGGCAAACTCATGCTTGGCGAGCGTAATGTAGAAAAGACGCCAGTTTGCATTCTCAATTCGGATGTCCTCAAACAGGTAGTTGCTCATGTGGCCGTTTCCGCCGTGAACGGCGTTAACTGCAGCTAAGTTGATCTGATCCGATCTGTGCTCCATGCGGATGATGTCGATGTTCTTCACGTGAAAACCGCTCTTGTCCATTGGCATGTTCCAACTGATCTGAAACGGAGCGCCATTCTCCAATTGCCATATCACGCAGTTACGAACCACCGTGTCGGATTCATAAAGCTTAAAGGCGTCGTCATTGACCTTCACAAAACAGTCTTCGATTAAGCCGTGGTCTTCGACGTATGCGCCGTCTGTTGAAAACCACCAACTGATCATTTTGACGTTCCTGACGGTGTTGTGCGGGCCATAAATAAGAATGTTGTACAGCGGGGAATTCACCAGGGTGAGCCCTTCAATCAGCACCCGCGTGGTTTGCCGGCCCTCGATGTAGATCAGGTTGTCGTTATATGTTTTCCCGTGAGGGTACTCTTCACCGGATAGAATACCCCGCCCCCTGATTGTGACGTGCTGCACGTTCTTGCCCTTGAATCGTCCTTTGACATACGCCCCGCCGGCCAGATAGACGGTCTTGCCGGACTCCATGTCTCTGTCGCCCATCTCGTGAAGGCCCGGGCCAAAATAGACAACGTTCGGGTCATCAGCATTCGGGATGTCGATTTCAAGAGAATCCGCAAACACAAGCATCGGATGCGTAATGTCGTCGTCGAATTCAACCGAAACTTTCCGAGGCCGGTCCAACTCAAACGTGACAGTGTTCCCTACGGTCCGAGGTTCGATTCCGTAGCTGCTCGGAAGAATCCTGCATCCTTTAATCGCCTCTCCCTTCAACTTCGTGACGACGACAGTGACTGGACCTGAGAACGAGAAAGTTGTCCACGATGTCGTCTTACTGCGGTTCGTGGATTGCTGAGCATGGCACAGGTATGCGAAGCTGTCGTGTTGCTTTCCGCCCTGTTCGACGATGACCGAATATTGATCCGATGGAGTCACACCGTCTGGTCCGGGATACGTAACCACAGTATTTATCTGAGAAGCAGGTTGATGTTTTTTTGTCTTTACATCATCCCGCTCGCTCGCAGCGACCTCGGACAGGCTGTTCTGCGTAATGCCGCAGAACAATCCGGCAAGCACGCAGGCCGAAACCCGTACCCGCTGCGCCTTCCGGTGAATCACTTCATTCATCGTCAATTCCTGTGTCCAGTTGATTCGTAAGTGCGGAGGACAGGCCTTCTACGAGATAATCTCACGCACCACGCGCCCGTGTACGTCGGTGAGGCGAAAGTCGCGACCTGCGTGGCGGTAGGTAAGTCGTTCGTGGTCGATCCCCAGCAGGTGCAGCATCGTGGCGTGCAGATCGTGAGTATGGACGGCGTCTTCGGCAGTTCGAATTCCGTATTCATCGGACTGACCGTGGACAATTCCGCCTTTCACACCACCTCCGGCCATCCATGACGAGAAGCAGAGGTTGTGGTGTTCGCGCCCTGTGTGATTCGCCTTCGCGTTGAATGGAGTGCGACCAAATTCGGTCGTCCAGACGACGAGCGTCCTGTCGAGCATGCCTCGTTGCTTGAGGTCGGTTAGCAGGCCGGCAATCGGCTGGTCGATCGCTTTGGCCAGCCGCTCGTGATCGCCCATGTTTCCATGCGAGTCCCAGTTCCCGCTTGACCCGACATCAATCAGTTCCAGAAACCGCACGCCTCGTTGGGCAAGTCTGCGGGCGACGAGGCACTGCCATCCAAATCCGGCGGTCGCGCCACGCTCGATCCCGTAGAGCTTCAGCGTCGACTCAGTTTCGCGGGAAAGGTCGAATGCCTCGGGAGCTTCATGCTGCATACCGAAGGCCGTCTCGAAGGAACGAATGCGGGCATCGAGGGCCTGATCGGCGGCCCGTTGCCTGAGATGCGCTTGGTTTATGCGGCCGAGCAGGGCAAGCTCCATCTCCTGCAGTTTAACATCGGAAACGCGTGGCCGGATATTCGGCAGCGGTTCTTTGCCCGGCATAACGTGAGTTCCCTGATGGCAGCCGGGCAGAAAATCACTGCCCCAGGTTTGAGCCCCGGCGTAGGGAGCGGTGGGAGCCAGCACCATGAACGACGGCAGGTTTTGATTGACAGTTCCCAGGCCGTAGCTCACCCACGACCCTGCGCTCGGTCGAGCGAACTGCGCTGACCCCGTGTGAGCTGCCAGCGTTGCTTTGTCGTGGCCATCACTTTCGCAATGCATCGCGTTGAGCACGCAGACATCGTCGATGACCGAACCGAGATGCGGGAACAGGTCACTGACCCACGTTCCGCTATGCCCGTATTGTTTGAAGGCCCACCGTGGCTTGATCAGGAACCGTTTGAATTCGCCGGATTTGTTGAGCCACCGTGAGGCCGTAATGGATTTGCCGTGATCCGCTGTCAACTGCGGCCGATGATTGAAAGTGTCAACGTGCGAAACGCCTCCGGTCGAATAGAGGAAGATCACTCGATCGGCCTTCGCCGCGTGATGCCCGTCTCGCGCCGCCAATGGTTCAGCAGGCACTGTCAGCGGATCAGCGGACGCAGCCTGAAGATCGTTGCACATGCTGGCTAAAGCGACGGCTCCGAAACCGCCGGATGCGCCCTGAAGGAAGTCACGCCGTGATGTGGGAGATGTGTTCATGGTATTATCTCAATCGATAGCGGCGAGCATTTCTGTAGTTCGGTGGTCCCCACCCAGAATCACGGCGGAGACCGCCGTGCCACACACATCGGCCGCTACGACATACAGTTAATCAACAAACAGAAACGCATTACTCGTTAACAGGACTCTTGCCAACGCGGACCAGGCCGCGACTTCCCTGGCTTCACTCTTTTCCTCTGTCAGTTTCTTTCGATACGCGGACACGAACGCAACGGCATCGATGACGACGACTTCCTCAGGAATTCGACCCTGCACTGTTTCGAACGCCCACAATGCTTTGTCACAATCGTCACCCGACAGGGCAGCAATTCGGGCTGCGAAGCCCTTCGCCTGCTCGTGCACAAAAGGCGAATTCATCAGAAACAGAGCTTGCGTGGGAGTCGTCGTCGGCAGCCGTGTTGCCACGCTCTGGTTCGGATCGGCGGCATCGAACAAAGCCAGGTACGGATGCCGTCGGTTTCGCTGCACCATCAAATAGACACTGCGGTGATTCGAATCGTAGACCGCGTGGAACGGGTTATGGATCGTGAACGCCCACGTGTTGACCGACGGAAACGGGTGCGACTTCGGAATCGTGCGGTCCAGGGTGCCGCTGACAAACAGCATGGAATCTCGGATTGACTCGGCGTCGAGAGGACGTCGTGAGTATCGCCAGTGCGATCGGTTCGACGGATCGATCGCCAGATTGCTTGTGTGGTCAATACTGGCAAGCTGCCAGGTCCGTGACGTCATGATCAATCGATGCAGGGACTTCACGGACCAGCCCGATTCGATGAATTCCGAGGCCAGCCAATCCAGCAGTTGGGGGTGACTTGGCCGCGCACCACGTGAACCGAAGTCGCTGGGTGTGCCCACTAAACCGCGACCGAAGTGCCACATCCAGACGCGATTGACGAACACACGAGCGGTTAACGGATTCGACGGTCGCGTAATCCAATCAGCCAGTTCCAGCCGGCCACTCCCGGTTGAATTCTGCGGCACTGATTCACCTCCCAGCACTTCAAGGAAGCGCCTCGGCACTTCGTCGCTCGTTCGATGTGGTTCGCCGCGAATCTGGATGCGAGCGTTGACTGGTTCGGCCTCGGTGACTCCGTAGGCGACTTCGTAGGCTGGTTCTGCTGCTCGCTCCTGGCGTTGTTTGTTGAGCGCTTCGATTTCTTTCGTGATCGCAGCCAGTTGTACCTGATTTTCCGCTGTATCCGAACGCGGCTGTATCACTGTGCTGCCGGGCGTGTTGAACGGTGCCTCCTGCAACCCAATGTTGTCAAGGTCGCGCGAGCAGGCCGTTCCACTTACGTGCCCAAACGCGTCGCAGATGAAACAATCGGCGACTCCGTCCCAGCCTGGACCAACGGCTTTGTCGGAGAACTGAGTCAAGTCGTCGGGCGGCCCAACGATTCCAGAGTAAGTTTTCTTTTCCGGATCGATTGTGATTTGCAGCGTGCACCACGTGCCAGGAGTGATTGTACGGATCGTCTCCCACTTGCCGCCATTGATGATCGCGAACTCGGTGGCCGTCGCGCTGCACTGAATGGCCAGCGACTGAACCACGCCTCGACCAAGGTAAAACCGAAACGCTCCTTTTTCGTTCGACGTCACCGATCGGAAGTCGACTGTGAAATGCATCTTTCGTCCCGGTGTCGCCCGCAGGCCGTCTTTGAAGACGTATCGCAGACCGTCGGTCGGCTGGCCGCTGCCGATCCGCACTCCCAGTTTGCCTTGCGGGTGGAGATGATCGAATGGACTCTGTGCTTCCGACGTGATCTCGATCGGACCGGAACAGACCCACGGCTCGGCAGGACGTTCGCCGAGCTTCTGAGATTCGAAGCCGAGATCCGTGCCGCCGGCGCGCCAGTTGGGATCGAACTCCTGTCGGCGTCGTTGAAACGCGGCCAGCTTCCCATCAAGGACAGCTAGGTCAGCCGCCTTTGCCTTTTCGTGTTCAGCGACCTCTGACGGAGGAACGAGCGCCGGAAAGTGGGCCGGTCGTTTCTGTTCTTCGCCTCCGGGAAACGCCCAACTCGTGCTTTGCAGGATGCCGTACAAGGCGTAGTAATCCGCAGCCGAGACGGGATCGTATTTGTGGTCATGGCATCGCGCGCAGCCAAGCGAAAGCCCCTGCAGCGATCGACCGACGGAATCAATCACATCGGCGAAGTCGAGATACTGGTAGTCAGGCGAGGCCTTGTAGCCGTAGCGCTTTCCGATTGCGAGAAACCCTGTGGCTGTCACCTGACTGGCATACCGTTTCGGATCGTCCGTGGAATCGCGGCGAGCCAGAATGTCGCCGGCAATCTGTTCACGGACAAACTTGTCATACGGCATGTCGTTGTTGAATGCACGAATGACCCAGTCGCGATACTTGTACGCTTCTGGCACGGGATAGTCCGCTCCATCACCCGCCGTGTCCGCATACCGGGCGACGTCCAGCCAATGCCGCCCCCAGCGTTCTCCATACGCTGGCGACTCAAGCAGGCGATCCACCAGCGACTCAAATGCATTCGCAGAGTCATCGAGCAGAAACGATTTGATCTCGCCCGGTGTCGGTGGAAGTCCGGTCAGATCGAATGTGGCGCGACGGATCAACGTGCGACGATCCGCATCGTCCACCGGCGACAACCCGCGTTCCTTCAACTGAGCGAGGACGAACGAATCGATCGGATTCCGCGACCAGCGATCATTGGCGTTGTGCGGCACGGCAGGAGGCTTCAGCGGCTGGAATGACCAGAAGCTGCGAGCATCATCCTCGCTCATTCTGCCCGTGGTCTGTCTTGCCGCTTCGCGTCGAGGATCAGCCGCACCGCGTTTCACCCAGGTATCGAGATCCGCGATCTCATTCGCTGTCAACTTCTTAGTGGGAGGCATTTGCAGATCGGGGTTGTCATATCGCACGGCCTCCATCAGCAGGCTCTTCTTAGACTGCCCTGCAATGATCGCCGTCCCGCGATCTCCGCCGCGCATCCAGCCATTGCGAGAATCGAGCCGCAACCCGCCTTCCTGCTTCTTCGCCCCGTGACACTCCAGACAATGCCTGACCAACACTGGACGCACGCGGCCTTCAAAAAACTCGTTATCACTATCCGCGCAACAAATGGGCGTAATGAACAGCACGCATATAGTGACAACCGCCAACTCGTATCGCAGCAGTAGAAGGCCGAACCGGGCGGGGAAGCGAGGATGTTTGGGGAAGAACAATCGTGAGGGGGCTTCAGAATTACCAGAGCTGCGCTTCGCTCGAACTGGCTTGCTTGTTCTGTTCTTCATGCTGACCGCCCCTCCAGAAAAGCCTGAATGCCATGCTGCCGCCCCAACTGCACGTGGCAACGCATTTGCTCTTCCGCCGCGATTGGATCACGCTTTTCAATCGGCTCGACAAGATGCAGGTGATCGGCGGGCCAGACTCCGTCGCGCGTCGCCACCGTTACCTGACTCACCAGCCGTTGCAGCAGATGGAGCTGTTGGAATTCTTTAACGAGGCGTTGGCAGCGGCTCATTTTAGCGATCTTCAGATGGAATTCCTGATCAATGCAGATCGCTTTCTGGCCTTCCGCCGCATCCATTTGTACGACGAAACCTCGTAATTCCACAATCTCCCGCTCGCTGGCGTGATGACACGCTTCGCGAATGGCCTGCACCTCGATTGCTTCGCGAAAGGTGTACTCCTCCTCAAGCATCTCGCGATTGATTGGACGTACGCGAACTCCCTGACCAACTTCGTTTTCCACCAGACCGGATGCCTCCAGCCGGGCGAATGCAGCAACCGTGAGTATCTTGCTGACGTCATACAACTTTGCGATTCGTTGCTGAGGCAGTCGCGCACCGGGTGGGAATCTGCCCGCGATAATGTCATCACGAAGCTTCTCAAACAGCATCACAGGCAGCGGCATATGTGCATCCAAGGACTGGGAGGACGGGCACGGATAACCAATGGATAGGCAAAAGATATCCGTGGCGCGATGGCGTGTCAAGCACGGCAGATGGTGGATCAAAATTGCAAGCTCGTTGCGTCAACGCTTTTGTCACTCGGCGTCGCCGCCAGCATCCAGAATTCCAAACCCCGGGCGGGCAACGAATCGCAAGCACGCCGGACGCGGTGTCAACTCACCGAACAATCCGGGCACAAAACGGCAAAGCAATTGACGTTGTTCCTGCTTCAAGTGACTCGGCACTGGAGTCACACGAGTCGCAGTCCTGTCAGCTCTGTTAGTTATTTCATCGCTACAAGCCCGGCATCTGTGATCTGTGCGTCTTCAAGCATGTCTTCAGACATCTCAACCGTCGTGTAGTCTCTTTCATAGCTGCCCCCCATATCGAAGTGAAAACCGACAACGCTCAATGTTGGTTGGTGCAGCGCGGTGGGCAACACAGACAGGAGTTTGGCATACCCGGCAATCGTAATGTTCGTACATGAGCGGATCGATGTAAGTTCCTTTCGTTCGCGATTCGGGTTGTCCCTGACATTGTTTCAGAATCGTCATCCGATCCAGGTGACAGAGATCCTGGAAAGGCCATGTCCAGACTGGTCTCCTGGTGGAATTATCAGCCTCTCGCTGATCGTCTGATGCCGGCCCTTTCGCCAGTGATGCCACGACCAGCCTGGCAGTACTGACGGCTCGAGTTGATTCCAGAAATGTTCTGCGATCCGTGGTAAGTCCTTTTTCTTCGATTCCCAGATCCCGTGTGCCGACTTTCCGCCCCGGCAGATCGAGAACAGAAAAGTCGATTGCGCACGAGAGTAGTTTTCGAACACACACAGCTCATTCGGGCTAGTGGAAAACAGACATCGCGGGCCGGAAAACGTCTTTCGCCGCCGCAAGTCAGCGTAATGCGCTGTAGGCCACTGGCGCGTGATCAATCTGGACACGGTGTCGCATTCCTCATGCCCTCCAATCGTCAACGGAATTGATCTCACGCAGCAATTCGAGACGGTGAACCGAGAATAAGGCACGACACGACTTTAAATTCTCCTGCGTGACGCACGACCGCGGCACGATTCGCCAACCCAGTACAATCGCAGTATTCTTCAGCCTTAGCCCGAACATTTCCAGGGACGCACCACGGTACTTGCATGGCAGAACGCCAATTACAATGGAACAATGCCGGCTTCCGGATAAGGAGGATTTTCATCAAGAGTATGTTGGCTCACTCCTTGCTTGCTAATCAGACGGCAGGACACAATCGTCAAAGTCAAATTCGAGATCGCGGCGATAACGAAGTGTCAGTATTTTGAGCTGTGCCTCGCTGCGACCGCCCTTAATCAGGTGTTGTTTGTAATCGTCATACGTTCCGGGTCTGAGCAACCAGGCACGTGGCGGATGCAGGCGACCGCTCTTCCGCTTGGACTCGTATTCGGAATTGAGTTCACTCAGCCTGCGGTCCATCTCATCTGCGACGTCCTCCGCAACCGGCGTTGATCCGTCGGTCTCCAGGTAGAGTAAATAACCGGCGTTATCTTCATCAGCGACGAATTGAAAAAATCGCGAGTAAAAGTCACACACACGTTCTGATGCTTTCATGGCCCCAACGACCTGGCTCTCGTAGAGTTTTTCTCCCGTAATACTCGTGACGCCCGCGCCCTTCTGCAGGAACGAGAAAGTCGGCGTGTTTTCGAATTTTCCGACAACTCGTACGATGTCGTGCATGGCATAACGAAACAGGCCGGCCTGCGTGGTTACAAACATGTAGTAATCTTTACCTTCCTGAACTTGATCGAGCGTAAGGAATTGATTTTGATTCTGCTCGTAATCGATGACCTCGACAAATTCGAAGAAATTTTCCCAAAACGTCGGCACACCAGCGTTAGTTCCGGGGTCGACGGTAACCGTAGCGGACAGTTCACTGGCATATATCCCCAGATCGATCATTGCAATGTCTTTAGGCAATCTGCTTTTCAAGCTGTCCAAAGCAATGCCACAACTTCCGCCGGTCCAGGTCGCTACCAACTGCAGATAGGGCCACAGTGCATGCAATGTCAGCGGTCTGCCTCTGTCGAGAATGTCTCGTAGTTCTCGGGCACGTTTTGGGCGGGCGTGACAAAATCGCATAATCGTCGCGCGGTGTTCGCTGGAAAGACAGTCTTCGCACGCCAGCGTGCCATGTTCAATATCGGCGAGTAGCGATTCGCGATGTTCCGCGAACAAATCCAAAAGACGAAGAAAGGTAGAAGGGTTTGCGGTGACCAGAAAAGTGATGTCGCGTTGCTCAATCGCCAATCGCAGCATCGTGTAGTATTTGGTGTTATAATCCTCTAACTCAAACACCTCGGCCGGCAAGACGCACTTGGCCCGCGCCAGCCATGTCGTATTCTTATAGACACTGCCCGAGGCCGAACCATACGGAGTGCCCGACTCAAGGTATCCCTCCACGGCGGGGCCAACAATGCTGAGTACCTTGCCGCGGAAACCAAGTGGATTCAATCGATACTGAACGTAGGTAGATAGTCGTTGGTTTCGTTGCAGCCCGCGCAGCGTCTCCGCCAGAACCGGCAGATATTTCGGCAATCCTGTGGTGCCGCTTGTGACATTGAACATCACTGGTCGGGTTGGTGTGAGGCACACTTCGCCGGTCCGGTCCTGCCGTTCGATGTATGGGCGCAACCGCTCGTAGTCATGAACCGGCACCTGTATCTGATATTGAGCAATGCTCGTCTCTTCACTCAGACTGTACTCAGCGGCAAATTCTGTATGACGATATTTTTTCAGAATTGCTTTCAAGACATCGCGCTGGACATTCGCCGGCTTCTGCGCGGCCCGACGCATGGGGCGAAAATCACGCCAGCCGACCCAGGCCATTCTTAGTCGCAGCAGCAGATTCAAGAGCATCTCGCGCCACGTACCCAGCGGGGCGGGTTCTGTTTCGATTCCAGAGATGAAAGGTGTTTTCATCTGCGAATTGAAATCAAGCGGGTATTCGCCATTTAACAACCCCAGTTCGCCGACTTTGTGATCCTGCGGCAAGAATCTAGTACCAAACAGCAGATCCCAGAGAATGACGTTGTTGCCGAAATTCGTATTCGATTCTCGCGGAATCTTCGAGTGGTGCCAGCGATGCAGCTCGGCGGTGCTGATCACATAGTTCAGCCAGCCAAAGCGAAGGTGAATGTTGCAGTGCTGGAAAGCTCCGTTGACGATATAGAAGACAAAGTACAGTCCCAGGACCTCTTCGCCGATGCCGATCAAAATGAACGGCAGTGCATCGAAGACAAATTGCATTGACTTTTCGATGGGATGAAATCGTCCTACATTCAGCCAATAGAGTTTTTTTGGCGAATGGTGCACGGCATGCAGCCGCCAAAGAAACGGAACATAATGGCAGGCAACGTGCAGCCAATAACGAAAAAAATCAGCCACCAGCAACATGAGTACAGCCTGGAGACCGATCGGCCAGTCATGTACCCAGAATTGTGCCGTCCAGCCCATTTCATTCAGCCCGCGCAGTGAAAGAAGGATGACCAGAAAAGTCAAGACACGCGGCAGCAGCAATTGAACAATGACTACATACCACGCGTCAGTTTGCACAGAGTCCCAGTCTGCCGCCCACTTACTGCGTTCCGGCATGAGCCACTCAAATGCCATCACCGCGGCTCCGCCGAGAGCTGCGGGAATCATAGAAGCCCAGAAGGAGTCCATACCGCTGCTGCAGAAAAGAAAATACAGCGATATGCAGCTTGTCATAGTCATTGGATAGACAAGCCACGGCAAGAAACGCACACTCGCCCCTGAACCAAAGCGGGATCGCCGTGGGATATCGTTGACTTCAGGCATCGGGAGAATCTCCATGGTGGTGGCAGCCGACTATCACTGCATTACCCGCCACTGTCAACTGCTGGTACAGTGATTAAGGCTGGTGCTAATCTGCGATTCCAGACTCACGCTGGATCTGCTGAGAGCAATTTACTGGATCACGCCGCCCCCAAAGGAGTCGGAATGGCCCGCAGTGGGTCCACGTCGCCTTTTGCAACAGAATTGGCCCACAGTGAACCGTAGCCTACAGCCGTTAGCGCCGAAACCTAGCCGATCATCAACGGACGACAAAGAAGAACTGAGGTAGCGACAAGTAGAAGGTATGTGGGCATCAGACCACATCTGACACCGTCACCGGCTATCAGCAGACATGTCAGCAAAGTCACTTCGCCGGTTGACCAGGCATAAAGAGTCCATGCTGTACCCTGCGTACGTCTAAGTCAGGGATTCAGGAAACGTGCGTATTCACGGCTCAGCGATTTGAGCAAATCTGTCCGCTGGGGTACGCCGAGGCAGATGCACTCCGATTCTCAGAAAACGTCGAAATTGATGACATGGATTTCCTGCTGCCACAAAGATATGGGAATTCGGGAACCGTGGTGTCGGTCAAAACGCGGCGGAATTCACGAATTCCGGACTACCCCGCAAAGGCTTGTTGTGAGCCCGTCTGCGCCGACGGCGGAAAGGTATCATGTAGTGGGTATGAGCGAATATAACCACTCGGGGGCAATAATCAGCTGCCAAAGTTATCCGGCTCGATCAACAACAGACACGGCTGCGGCAAGACCGGTAAGCAACCAGACGTCAGGGTGACGAATCGATGTCTGTCGGCGCGTGTCGTGACAGGTCTGCTTGCTTCGAAAGAGTAGCGGACGCGGCTCATTTTCATCTGCAAGATTGGGGCAAGTTGCAATTGTTTCGTCTGCCATTCCACTGCAGACTGGAAGTCGCCCTCCGTGGCACATGCAGCAGCGAGTGTGCTTAGGTATGAGATACACGGTAAATGCAACGATGCAACGACAGCCGACAGTGGTCATGCTGATCTTACCAATCCGCATCTGCACGGGCGAGTTTCAGGGTTGTCTCTGCAGCGGTCTCACTTTCTCCCACGCTGGAAGCCGGCATGAATTCGCATAGGATATATTGAGGCGAAAGGATGAACGAAAGGATGAGTGTGTCGAAGTTGGACACCTCTTCGGCAGCACCATCGGATGGCAGCGTAATGAACAGACCGGCGGAAAGTGTTTACCACGCCGCCAGGTTCATGGGCTGAGGCACCGTTCTGGAATTGGGAGCGAAGGAATGTCAATTGTTATACGAAAGCACGGTCGAACGAAATTGACATGTGGTCATGGCGGCGTTGCCACCAACCGGGCTATGCACTTCGGTTGCGTGGTCGCCGGCTGCGTGGTCATTGCGACGGCCAGCGCAGATGATTCGCTTCCGCGGATTTCCCCTACGTCACCTGATCAGGCGACAGCATTGATTCGGCTGCAGAATGGTTTTCGGGCTGAACTGATAGCGGCCGAACCTTTGGTCACGGATCCCGTCGCGATTCAGTATGACGAAGATGGTTTACTTTACGTCGTGGAAATGAATGACTACCCGTATTCAGACAAGTCATTTGATAAATCGTGGCAGCAACAGAAATCCGCGCCACTCGGGCGCATTCGTGTCCTTTCAGACGATAACGGCGATGGCATCTATGATTCATCCACGGTGTTTGCCGAGAATCTTTCGTGGCCCAGCGGACTGGCTTTGTGGAAAGGCGGGGTTTACGTTACGGCAACGCCTGACGTTCTTTATCTGAAAGATACCGATGATGATGGGAAAGCGGACGTTCGTCGAAAAGTGTTCACTGGATTCCGTAAGTACAACGTTCAGGCCGTGATGAATAACCTGAAATGGGGGCTGGATCATCACATCTATGCTGCCGGGGCCAGTAACGGCGGCAAGGTTTCCAGTGCTGAAGGGCTCACGAGTATCACTTTGCGTCGAAGTGACTTCCGTTTCCATCCACGTCGTGAGGACTTCGAACTGGTTGCCGGAGGTGCTCGGTTCGGCCACACCTCGGACAACTGGGGCAACCGATTCTTATGCAACATTCGCAATCCGATTCAGCATGTCCTGTTTCCTTCGCGATATGTGAGACGCAACCCGTTTCTGCCCCTGACGACTTCGCTCAATGATGTCGCAGCCTCGGGGGATTCCATTGCGGTCTACCAAATCAGTTCCCCGGAACCCTGGCGAATCATTAACGCAGCGCGTCAGGCCGCTGACACTGCCAATAATCCGCCTCGTGATTCGACGGTGCCGAAGGGGTTTGTCACGTCATCGAGCGGCGTCACAATTTACGGTGGTGCTGCTTATCCTCGCGAGTTTCAGAGAAACGCGTTTATTGGCGAAGTCGCCGGTAATTTGGTGATGAGATACCGCATTAAGCCTTCAGGTGTCAGCTTTGCCGCCACGAAAGCTCATGAGAATGTTGAGTTCCTTGCATCCACGGACAACTGGTTTCGCCCGGTCAACTTCGCCAATGCTCCGGACGGCATGTTGCACGTGCTGGATATGTACCGGGAAACGATTGAGCACCCATGGTCAATGCCTGATGATTTAAAGGCACAGGTGGATCTGACCAGTGGTCGGGACCGAGGACGGATTTATCGACTTGTTCCTCCAGAGTTTGCTGCGGGATTCGAGCCGCCTCCACGCCCCCGCATGGGCTCCGCGACCGTCAAAGAACTGGTTACAGAGCTGTCAAATCCTAATTCGTGGTGGCGTAATACGGCCCATCGATTGATCTTTGAACGACAGGAGAGTGCGACC
>Ga0315331_10002363_pt1 | contig 14316 bp, 11 predicted proteins | sample M160m34915metaG_FD_203456 | JGI IMG/M metagenome (GOLD analysis project Ga0315331, IMG submission 203456) | Ammonia-oxidizing marine archaeal communities from Monterey Bay, California, United States - M1 60m 34915 | ecosystem: Environmental > Aquatic > Marine > Intertidal zone | place: USA...
TATGTTGAATTGATTGCTGGAATTACAACTGCAACTGGAGTTGCTTATATGAATTCTGCAGGAACAGTTACAGGAATTGGTATTTCTAACTCTGGAGTTGGATATATTATTGTGCCAGAGATTACAATTGGAAGCCCAGTTGGAGCTGCTGGAACTGTTGGTGTTGGAACATTTATATTTAATGAGGTTGTAATTGGTGCTACTTCTGGAACAACTGCAAGGGTTAAAGAATATACGAAATCTACTGCTCAACTTGAAGTTTCCATTGTTGATGGAACATTTGTACCAGGTGAAAGTATCTACGGAACGGAATCTGGAGCAATATATTCGATGAAGTCACAGAATATTGATGATCTTGTTACACCATTTGCAGATAATGATAATATCGAAATAGAAGGTGATAAAATTATTGATTTTAGTGAAACAAATCCCTTTGGGATGCCTTGATCTAAATAGTTAGTAATACAGAGTAAGATAATGTTTGATTATTTCTACAATGAAGTATTCCGATCCGTCATTATTGGATTTGGTACTCTTTTCAATGGAATAGAAGTTCATCATAAAGATGGTGATGATGATACGTTCAGTATCATCCAAGTTCCTCTTGCATATGGACCTAATCAAAAGTTTCTTGCCAGAATGGAGCAAGAGTCTGATCTGAATCGCCCTGTTCAAATCACTCTTCCAAGAATATCTTTTGAATTTACTGATCTTCAGTATGATCCAAGTAGAAAAGTAACTCAAACACAGACAATTGTAACTGAAACACCTGATGGAACTGTAAAGAATGTATATGTTCCAGTTCCATATAATATGACGATTCAACTTTCGATTATGACAAAGTTGAATGATGATATGTTACAGATTGTGGAACAAATTTTACCCTATTTTCAACCTTCATATTCACTTCCTATTAAATTTTTAGGTAATTTGAATGAAGTTAAATATGTACCTATCAATCTTGACAACATTTCGATGGAAGATGATTATGAGGGGAATTTTGATACTAGAAGAGCACTTGTATATACATTGACCTTTACGGCAAAAACATACGTTTACGGTCCTGTTAGTGACGTTACTAGTAACATCATTGATAAGGTTTCTGTTGGTTATATTGCTGGTTCTAAGGGATATAGAAGTGCAGAAAGAGATCTTACTTATCAAGTCACTCCAAGAGCAACCAAGAATTATGATGGAGACGTTGCAACTCTGTTGAAAGAAAATGTTGACATTGAGGAAAGTGTTATTGAGGTTGATGATGCTTCAGGTATCCCAGCCAAGTCTTACATTGCTATTGGTAAGGAATCGATGTATGTCAAGTCTAAGAGTGGTAATAAATTGATTGTTGATAGAGCGAAGGATAATACATCTCCCGAAACTCATCTATTAGGTGATCCAGTTGGTTTGATTACTATAGAAGATAGTGCTCTGATTGATATTGGAGATAATTTTGGTTTTGATGGTGGTGTTTTCTAAGGATTGATTTATGTCTAAAAATTATGATGAATTGGACCAGGTTTTCGATGTATCTTCTACAGAAATAGAAAATACACCCGTAGAGACTATTAAAGAAGAAAAAATTGAAAAGGTATCTTCCCAAGTAGATCATGTTAAAAAAGATTATGAGTATACCAGAGGTAACTTGTATTCTATCATTGAAAAGGGACAAGAAGCAATTGATGGTATTCTTGAACTTGCACAAGAAAGTGAGATGCCAAGAGCATATGAAGTTGCAGGCCAGTTAATTAAGAATGTTGCCGATGCGACAGATAAACTTCTTACACTCCAACAAAAATTGAAAGATGTGAATGAAGATAGAGAAGTTAAAGGACCAACTACAGTCAATAATGCATTGTTTGTTGGTTCAACTGCTGAATTACAAAAATTGTTGAAACAGAATACACAAGATAAATAGTTAAAAAAATCATGACAGCAACTCCCGTAGTAAATATTGTAATACCACAGGCGGCTGATTTTAGTCAGATATTGACTAAGAAGAATAGTGATGGTTCTGTATTTAATTTAACTGGATATAGTGGAGAAGCAGTTCTTAAGAAACATCCAAGTTCTACATCATCCACTTCTTTCAGTGTGGGTATTACTTCTTTGACTGGTCAGGTCACCATATCTTTAACTGACGTACAAACACTTGCATTAGAATCAGGAAGACATCTATATGATGTAAGATTAACTGCAAGTGACGGAACAATTTCAAGAATGGTTGAAGGTTCTGCAATGGTAAGCGCAGGAATTTCTACTTGATATATGGAAGAATTTTTGAACAATAAATAGTGAAAAGGGAGAGAAATCCCAAAGTATATTTACTAATAAAATGTCTAAAGACGAATTACCATCGTTAAATGATTATCTAGAAAAGGATGATCTACCATCATATAATGACTATCTGGAAGAGAGTGATCTACCCTCATGTAATGATCATCTGGAAGAGAGTGATTTACCATCGTATAAAGATTTTATAGAGAAGAAGGAAGAACTTCCTTCAGTAAATGAATATATTTTAGAAACAAGTATTGATGAAGAGGATTTACCTTCTGTTGAAGATTTTATTGAGAAGGTAGAAGAGGTAACAGAAGAACCTGTAGTACTAGAAGAAGCTACAGATGATCTTACAGAGATATTACATTTAATTGAAGAAGTAAGAAAGGATATTCCAGAAATTCCTGAAATCAAATATTATGATGATGAACTGGAAAAAATTTCTGCATATATTGAACAGGTTAAGGAAGGAATACCTGAAGTAAGGTATTATGATAATGAAGTAGAATCAATATGTGAACAAATTGATCAGGTAAGAGAAGAAGTAAAGGATCTTCCTGAAGTAAGGTATTATGATGATGATATTGAATCTTTAAAAGGTAATATTGGAGAAGTTAGAAATGAAGTAGTTTCTAATATCAATATTGTTAAAGAGGATATTTCAACAAATATTGAAAATAATTTAATAAAGATAGATGATAGATTAAACAACATTAAGATAAATTTTGATTTAAATATTGATCAATTTTCAGAAAAACTTAATGTAAATGATTTTGAAACAAAAATTGATATTAAAAATTTAAATTTAAATATAGAAGAAACTAAGAGCAAAATATCCGAAGAGTTAAAAGAAGCTTCTGAAAAAATTTGGTCTCATCATAATGAATTTAAAGATGATGATAGAAAGTTAAAAAAACAAATTCTTGGACAATATAATACCTTAAAAGAAAATATTGAAAAACAAATAGAAGATTTTAATGAGAAAAATATTAAATCTCAAAATATTATTACAGGTTCTTTAAAAGATTATTTTGACACTTTAAAAGAAGATATTAAAAATTTACCAGAGGTAAAATATTATGATGAAGAAATTAATGAAATAAAATCTGATATCAATTCTCTTCAATTATTAAAGAGAAATGTTAAGGAATTAAAAGAAACACAAAAAGAGTTTCAAGACACACAGAAAGAATTTCAAGAAAAACTTGAAGAGGGTCTTTTAAATATTTCTCCTCAAGAAAATAATTCTGATCCTCTTACACCTTTAGATCATAACTTCGTAACACTTGATCAATTACAAGAACATTATAGATTATTTGTTAATAGGGTTCAGCAACAATTAGCATCATTAGGTGGTGGAGGAGAAGTATGGTTAAAATATCTTAATGATGTTGGAATTTCTACTCAATCTATTACTGATGGGTGGGTTTTAACATGGAATGAATCTCAATCAAAATGGTTGGGTGCTGCTAGTGCTGGTGGAGGTGGTGGCTCTGTTTCTGGTGGTTTATGGGAAAAAACTAATGCTGGTATTAATACTGTTTCTAATGTAGGTATAGGAACAACTAACCCTAGATTTTTATTAGAGGTAGGTGGTGTAGGTGCATCTGGAACTAGTTTATTTGTAAATGGTGATGCAAGGGTTACAGGTATTCTTTCAGTTGGTGAAGGAACTATTACTCTTGATCCTAATGCTAAAACAATTAGTGGATTGGATGAAATAAAAATTGGTTCTGGTGCGAATTTAATTACTCTTAAGAGAGGATCATCTGGACAGATAGAATTTCTTGATGCTGATGGATTTGAAAATTCAGTTGGAATTGGTACAAATTTTAATCTTAATACTCTTGGTATTATAACAGCACAAGCATTTCATGGAAATGGTGCTAACTTAACTCAAATTCCTACTACATCTTTAACTGGTACTATTACCAATCTTCAACTTGCAGGATCTATTGCTAACGATAAATTATCAAACTCATCAGTTTCTTATGGTGGAGTTAGTTTGTCATTGGGTGGTTCAGATGCAACTCCTGCGTTTGATCTAAGTGATGCAACAAGTTATCCTTATACATCTCTTACAGGCATTTCAACACATATTGTAGGGGATACAACACCTCAATTAGGTGGAAATTTAGATCTTAATTCTAAAAATATCACTGGAACTGGTAGTTGGCAGGGAACTGCAATTGCTGATGCTTATATTGCCTCAGCGGCTACATGGAATGCAAAACAAAGTGCATTAACATTCGGTATTGCTGATACTAATGCGGTTAAGATTGATAGTAGTGATGTTGGAGATGATGAGTATGCAAGGTTTACTGCTAGTGGTCTTGAAGGAAGAACTTCTGCTGAATTGAAGTCTGATTTAAGTTTAAGTAAATCTGATGTTGGGTTGGGTAATGTAGAAAACACTGCATTAAGTACTTGGGTAGGTACTTCTAATGTAACTACTTTAGGAACAATAGCGTCAGGAACATGGCAAGGAACGGCAGTAGCAGATTCTTATGTGGCATCATCTGCTACATGGAATGCAAAACAAAGTGCATTAACTTTCGGTATTGCTAACACCAATTCTTTAAAGGTTGATGATGCTGATGCTGCTGATAATGATTATGCTAAGTTTACTTCAACTGGTATAGAAGGAAGAAGTTATGCAGAGTTGAAATCAGATATAAGTTTGGATAATGTTGAGAATACAGCAGTTAGTACTTGGGTAGGAACCACTAATATAACCACTTTAGGAACCATTGCATCTGGAACATGGCAAGGAACTGCAGTAGCAGATGCATATGTTGCTTCTGCCTCCACTTGGGATGCAAAACAAAGTGCATTAACATTTGGTATTGCCAATACTAATACGGTTAAGATTGATAGTGCTGACGTAGCAGATGATGAGTATGCTAGATTTACTGCTAGTGGTCTTGAGGGAAGAACCACTGCCGAATTGAAGTCCGATTTAAGTTTAAATTTAGTTGAAAATACTACATTAAGTACTTGGGCTGGAACCACTAATATAACCACTTTAGGAACCATTGCATCTGGAACATGGCAAGGAACAGCAATTGCTGATGGTTATTTGGCATCTACTTTCTTAAAAAATGTTGTAGAAGATACTACTCCTCAACTTGGTGGAAATTTAGTTCTTAATAGTAATGATATTACGGGAACAGGCGATATTAATATAACAGGAAATATTGATTGCACTGGCAATATAAGTGTTGGTGGAACCTTAACCTATGATGATGTAACGAATATAGATTCAGTTGGACTGATTACAGCAAGAAGTGGTATTGATGTAACTGGTGGTGATATAAAAGTTGGCACTGCTGTAACTATTAGTAATAGTGGTAATGTTACTTTAGGAACAGTTGCATCAGGAATATGGAATGGAACTGCAATTGCTGATGCATATGTGGCATCATCTGCTACATGGAACGCAAAACAAGATGCATTAACCTTTGGTATCGCCAACACCAACGCTTTAAAGGTTAATGATGCTGACGCAGCAGATGATGATTATGCTAAGTTTACCGCAACTGGTATAGAAGGAAGAAGTGCTACTGAGGTAAAAACTGATTTAAGTTTAAACAATGTAGAAAACACTGCATTAAGTACTTGGGCAGGAACTTCTAATATAACAACACTTGGTACTATTGCTACTGGTACTTGGAATGGAACTGCAATTGCTGATGGTTATATTGCATCATCTGGAACTTGGGATGGTAAGCAAGATGCATTAACTTTCGGATTGTCTAATGGCAATGCATTAAAATCTGAAGAAGCATTAACTACTAATGATGTCCTTTTAGCAGGTACATCAAATATTAAAGGTAGAACATATGCAGAGTTGAAATCAGATATAAGTTTGGATAATGTAGAAAACACTGCATTAAGTAGTTGGGCAGGAACATCTAATATAACCACATTAGGAACTATTGCTACTGGTACTTGGAATGGTACAGCGATTGCAGATGCATATGTTGCTTCTGCCTCCACTTGGGATGGTAAACAAAATGCATTAACTTTTGGTATTGCTAATACTAATGCTTTAAAGGTTGATGATGCCGATGCTGCTGATGATGACTATGCTAAGTTCACTGCAACTGGTATTGAAGGTAGAAGTGCTACTGAGGTAAAAACCGATCTAAGTTTGAATAATGTTGAGAATACTGCATTAAGTACTTGGGTAGGAACTGCCAACATAACAACACTTGGCACTATTGCTACGGGTACTTGGAATGGTACAGCGATTGCAGATGCATATGTTGCTTCTGCATCTACTTGGGATGGTAAGCAAGATGCATTAACTTTTGGATTATCTAATGGCAATTCATTAAAATCTGAAGAAGCATTAACTACTAATGATGTTCTTTTAGCAGGTACATCAAATATTAAAGGTAGAACCTATACTGAGTTTAAATCGGATTTAAGTTTAAATAACGTAGAAAACACTGCATTAAGTACTTGGGCAGGAACTTCTAATATAACCACTTTAGGAACCATTGCTACTGGTACTTGGCAAGGAACCGATATTGCAGCTCAATATTTGGCTGATACTGCTGTTACTGCAGGATCTTATACCAATACAGACATTACTGTAGATGCTCAAGGAAGAATAACTGCTGCATCTAATGGATCTGGTGGTGGTGTAGATGGCATTGTGAGTAGTGCGAATGCTACAGCACTCACTATTGGTTCCAATGAGGAATGCACATTCTCTCAAAGCATGACTCTGCAGGGTGAGGATCTCACTGCAACCCATGCAAGTGGTCTTAATCTTAATCTAGTTGATAATCTATCCAATGCTCTTGAAATAACTGATAGTGATAGTAATACTATCGCTAAAGTTAGCACCACCAACTCCAGTGAGGCAGTAATCTTCTACAAAGATGTCCAGATTGTAGGGGAGAACATAGCTATAGGCGATGGAGTTACTGCCAATGACATTCATATCGCTCCAAATCTAGCCGCAAGTCTTGAAATTATATCTGGCACTAACGTGCCACTCGTGACTTTTGATACCACTACTGGATCTGAGGTGGTTGAGATTGAGACGGCCCTTCAACTTGGTGGAAATTTAGATCTTAATAGTAATGATATTACTGGAGCAGGTAATATTGACATCACAGGAGCATTTGCTATTGAATCTGACACAAGAGTAACTACTCTGATTGGTACTGACGCAATGATAGATATTTCTATTGTTGGTGCCGGTCCAACTATAAATGACAAACAAGTTATAATAACATATCATGATTCCTCTGCAGGAACCACTGCCGTTAAACTAGTAACTCAAGATTTTGGGTTAAAGATAATAGGAATATGCTCTGCAACTGGTGCATCTCACGCAACTTCTTTTGTTAAGACTGGTGGCACATCATCCCAATATTTAATGGCAGATGGTACTACCAGTACTGGTAGTGGTGGCGGAGGTGGTGGAATTACTGTTGGCAAATCAATTATGATGTCAATGATTTTTGGTTAACTCTAAATAAATATACATAGGAGAAAATTGATTAATGGCTAATCCAAATATAATATCAGTAGCAAGTATATATGGAAAAGTTGCTGGACAGGCAGTAACTACTTCAGCAACTGCCATTGTTAGCAATGCTAGCAGTAGTGGAAAATTATATAAAGTTAATTCTCTTCTTATTTCTAATGTTGATGGCACTAATGCTGCAGATATAACTGCTGATTTGTATAAGAATCAATCTACAGCATATCATATAGGCCATACTATATCAGTTCCTGCTGATGCAACTCTTGTTTTAATTGCTAAAGATAGTCAAGTTTATCTTGAAGAGAATGATAGTATAAGACTAACAGCAAGTGCTAATTCAGATTTAGAAGCAATTTGTTCTTGGGAGGAAATAAGTGCATAATGGTATATTATAGTAGAAATGCTAGTTTGATTGGTACGGGAATTATAAGTCAACAAACAGGTGTTTTTGATACTGTTTTTTCTCAGGTTACTACTGGTGCCGATTTATTTCCATTTACCACCGCTACTTTCACCAATTGCAGTGCATCTGGTATCTATGGCCCAATTTCTTCCCAATGTCAAGCAGTATATGGGTCAGAAGATTGGTATAATGATTACTTTTCAGTACCTACAACTGGAACTCAAGAATGGACTGTTCCAAAAACGGCAATTTATACTCTTGTAATGCAAGGTGCATCTGGTGGAAATGGATATATTGGTGGAAGTAGTAGTAACAGGGGTGGATATGGGTATAAGATGACGTGTACTATATCTCTTGATAAGGGTACTGTTTTATCAATGAGAATTGGCCAAATGGGTCAAGATAGTTCTGGCAGCTGTGCTAATGCTGGCGGAGGTGGTGGTGGTGCAACATGGGTAGTTAATAAAACAGACAATAATTCTTTACTATTTGCTTTAGGTGGAGGTGGAGGTGGAGGTGTTGGTAGTTCTAGTACACAGGATGCTAATAGCGGTAATGGCGGTCAAAATGCTAATGGCGCTCAAGGCACCGCAACAGTACTTGGAGGAACAAGTGGTGGTGGGGGAGAATCAGCATCGTATTCTGCCGATGGTTGCGTATCTGGGGGTGCTGGCGGTGGTGGTTGGTCATCTAATGGACAAGCTTATAGTTCAGGTCAAAATAGTTCTCATACTGGGGCTGTTGGACTAAGTTGGGCAAATGGTAGTACTGGTGGTAGTAATAGTCATCGATATGGTGGATTTGGTGGTGGAGCTGCTTCTGGATATTATTGTGGTAGTGGTGGAGGAGGATATAGTGGCGGTGCTGGAGGAGGAGTCGCTGGTTCTTGTGTATGTGCCAACATAGTGAATGGTGGAGGGGGAGGTACTTATAGAATTGCAACCTCATCTTTAGTTAGTGGATCTCTTCATAATGCTGCTGCCCATGGATACGTTACTATTACCCTTTAATTAAGATGAGCTATAATAGCGGAATAATCGGACCACAACGTACCATAAAAATGATTCCCCCAGAAGGAAGCGGGGTTCATAATTTATTCAACCAATATAATAATAGAAAAATTAACGAATGGCCTTTACTGGCAAAAGTTACTTCATTTAGCGGTTCTAATGGGACGAATTTGCCAGAAGGAAGTGCTACAACATTTACGGTAGTTGCTGAAGGGGTTGCTTCTGATGCAACTTTATATTATTCTATAGAAACAGTATCGGGAACAACTTTAGTTGGAGCAGACTTTGATTCTGGCAGTTTAACTGGGTCTTTTAGTCTCAGTTCAAATTCTGGCACTTTTTCAGTAACACCTGTAGGTGATGGTATTTCTGAAAGTAATGTAGCATTACTTCGGATTAGAACAGATAGTATTTCTGGTCCTATTATTTTTACATCTGGTAATTATGATATGACAGATGCTGCTGCTCCTGTTGGTACTGATATTACAACTAATTGGTATGAAATAAGTAATAGGTTTATTGACTCCGGAGCATATATGGGCAATAGTTCTGATTATAATGGGTCTTATGATGTAGGAGAAGTTCAAACTGATTTTACAGGGAGTGGTAGAATTTATATTGGAATAAAAGTGACAGCAGCAACCACATATTATAATGATATATCTATAGCAGGTATACAGGTTTTAAATTCATCAAAAAATAGTATAATAGCTCAATATATATTTTATACTAGTAGTGGAGGAAGTGGTACTAGTTGGACTACAGCAACAACTCAGGAATCTGGATCATCAACTCAAGGTATTGTTGGTACACCTACTTCATGGTCTTCAAAAAGTTACTATAGTATAAGTACATCAACCGGCACAAACAGATTTAGTTGGGCATCATCTACTGGTTCTTCTTATACTGGAACAGCAGATGGAATTAGTAGTACGTATACCGGTACTATTGCTTCTTTAGGAGATGCTCAAATTGCTCAAGCAGCAGGTACTTGGTATGCATATCGTGAAACAAGTGGTGCAACTCGATGGTCTACTGCTGTTATGAGAAGTCCTACTCTTTCATTTGGTTCGGGAGGATATTGGATTAGAGTAATACATGCTTTAGCAGGTAGGGGTGGATCTTATGCAATGGATCCTACCGATTCACTTTATATTTCTGTTGTTTAGGAGATTAACAAATGCTTTATTCACATAATAACCAATATCCAGATCAATTACCCAATAGAATAAGACTTTCATCTGGTTTAACAAAAACAGATTCTTCTACGTTTACCGCAGAAGAAATTGCAGATGCTGGATATGTTCTTGCAGATACTTCACCTTCATATGATGTTACTACACAGAAAGTGATATGGAATTCAGGATCTTGGGAGGTTGTTTCTCTTACTGATGAAGAAATTGCAGATAATACTAAATCACTTTGGGATGAGATTAGAGAAAATAGAGATACTAAGATTATGGAAGCGGAATGGAGGGTGATGCGAAATTTAAGTGAAACGAGGATTGGTATAACTACTACTACAGATAATATTTCAGATTTGGATACTTATATTCAAGCATTGCGTGATATTGGCGAGCAGACTGACCCTAGAAATATTACTTGGCCAATTCTTTCAGATGGTAGTCCTCAACCATCACCATAATAATATAGAGATTAGAGATTAATTCCTATAAATAGTATTGTAAACATTTTTATTATCCATGGCGAATGTAACAATTGAAGATGCTAAGGGGAACCCTTTTCTGGAAGTTATTGATGTTATAACTCCACCATCCCTTAAAGACTTAAGAGTATCTGAATCAGTTAGAATTCCTTCACAGCAAGGAAATATTGTTGCGGTCACAGCCACATGGAGAGGAAAGCATTACGGCATAAAAATGTTTTTCCCACAATCAAAGAAACCAAGTAGAACGGAAGTTCAGTCCCAGGTGGAGAAGGTATACCCTGGCGCTAAACTCTCCTATTTTCAGATTTCGGACTATGAACCAGGACAACCACTCCTCCAAACGGGAGGACAATAAAGAAATAGAAGAGCTAAAGAAGAAAGCAGAGAATTTACAAAAAATACTAGATATGACAAGAAAAACTATAGAGCATGATAAATCTATGTTAAATAATCCAAACAAGCATTTATTTGGCGAAATGATGTAGGAGATTGTTATGGCTGAAGAAATTTATCTTGGTAATCCGCTTTTAAAAAAAGCGAATGTTGCTCAAGAATTTACTAAAGAACAAATTCTTGAATTTATGGCGTGTAAACATGATCCTGTTTACTTTGCAAGACAGCATGTAAAAATTGTTAGTTTGGATGAAGGATTGGTTGGTTTTAAACCTTATGATTTTCAAGAGAAGTTAATTAGAAACTTCCATGAGAATAGGTTTAATATATGTAAGATGCCCAGACAGACTGGTAAGTCTACTACATCAGTATCATACTTATTACATTATGCAGTATTCAATGATAATGTAAACATTGGTATTCTTGCTAACAAAGCAGCAACTGCTAGAGATTTATTAGGAAGATTACAAACTGCATATGAGAACTTACCTAAATGGATGCAGCAGGGTATAATATCATGGAACAAGGGGTCATTAGAACTTGAAAACGGATCAAAGATTTTGGCAGCTTCTACATCTGCAAGTGCTGTCCGAGGCATGTCGTTCAATATCCTCTTCCTCGATGAATTCGCCTTCGTCCCTAATCACATCGCTGAGTCCTTCTTTGCATCTGTTTATCCTACTATTACTTCCGGTCAAAGCACGAAAGTAATAATGGTTTCTACCCCTCACGGGATGAATCATTTTTATAGGTATTGGCACGATGCAGAAAGAGGAAAGAATGAATATATTCCCACAGATGTTCATTGGAGTGAAGTACCTGGTAGAGATGCTAAGTGGAAAGCACAAACAATTGCCAATACTTCTGACCAACAATTTAAGGTTGAGTTTGAGTGTGAATTTTTAGGATCGGTTGATACTCTTATTGCACCCAGTAAGTTAAGAACTCTTGTTTATGAAAACCCAAAGACAAGAAATGCTGGATTGGATGTATATGAGGATCCGATAGAGAATCATGATTATGTTATGACTGTTGATGTGGCTCGTGGAGTTGTAAAAGATTATTCTGCATTTGTTGTTATTGATATTACTTCATTCCCACATAAGGTAGTTGCAAAGTATAGGAATAATGAAATCAAACCGATGCTATTTCCTAATATTATACATGAAATAGCAAAGAGTTATAATGAGGCATTTATATTATGTGAGGTCAACGATGTAGGCGACCAGGTGGCGTCAATTCTCAATTATGATATGGAGTATCCAAATCTACTTATGGCGTCTATGAGGGGTCGTGCAGGGCAGGTTGTGGGACAGGGATTTTCTGGTAAGAAGACCCAGCTTGGAGTCAAAATGTCCAAGACAGTTAAGAAGGTTGGTGCTCTTAATTTAAAGACAATAGTTGAAGGAGATAAACTCATATTTAATGATTATGAGATTATGAGTGAGTTAACTACATTCATTCAGAAGAACAATTCATTTGAGGCAGAAGATGGTTGTAATGATGACCTTGCTATGTGTTTGGTAATATATGCATGGTTAGTTGCACAAGATTACTTTAAAGAACTTACAGACCAGGATGTTAGGAAAAGACTATATGAGGATCAAAGAGATCAGATTGAACAAGATATGGCACCTTTTGGATTTATAAGTGATGGATTGGATGATAATACCTTTGTAGATGCTGATGGAGATAGGTGGTTTGTTGATGAAGGAGGTACAAAATCTTTAGAAAGACTAGCAGGAGGACCTAGTACTTGGAATACTGATGAATATGGTGATAGTTCGTATATGTGGGAGTATATGTAAATGCCCATTTTAATAAATATTTTTTAGATAACTGAGAATTACGGAGAAAAATTCATGGCGACTCCTCAATTGTCTCCCGGAGTATTAGTACGGGAGGTTGACCTAACTGTAGGGAGAGCTGATAATGTATTGGATAACATCGGTGCTATTGCCGGTCCTTTTGAAATCGGACCAATCGATGAACCCATTGAAATTACATCAGAGCAAGGACTTATCAACACATTTGGTAAGCCAATCTCAACTGATGCTCAATATGAGTATTGGATGAGTGCTTCATCATATCTTTCCTATGGAGGAGTCCTAAAGGTTTGTAGAACTGACGGAACAACTCTGAACAATGCAAATGCAGGTGTTGGAATTGCTGCTACAACAGACTTGAAGATAAAGAATTATGATGATTATTTAAATACCTATAGTGAAGATACTACTAAATTCATTTATGCTTCCAAAGATCCAGGAACTTGGGGTAATGGTTTAAAGGTTTGTCAGATTGATGCTTTTGCTGACCAAACACTTGGAATTACTACAACCAATCTTGCTGGTCTTGGAGTAACAGTAGGATATGGTATTACTTCTTCTTTAGATGGTAAAACTATTCCTGGTTCTGGTGCAACTTCCTCTTTCTCTGGATATCTTAAGGGAATTATTACTGGTGTTACTACAGCAGCATCTGGTGGTACTGATAGTGTAATTAATGTAAAAGTAGTTTCAAGAGTATCTAGTTCTACAACATCTTTTGTTGATGTATTATCAACAGATACCACCTTGGCAGGAGCTGCATCTACTACAATCATATATGTTGATAGTGTTTCTGGTCTTACTGCCGATGATACTGTTACTTTACCTGGAATTAGCACATCAAATCTTGGATTGGCTAGTATAGGTTCAACTTCTGTTACACTTGATGTTGAATATGATCTTAGTGGTGTAGGAGCAGGTGTTGCTATTACATTTAGTACGCTTCAAACAACTGGTGGAGTAGAAACTGCAATTGATTATGCTGAAGGAACTGATTTTGCGGCATTTACCTCTGGTTCTGTTATAAATGTAACAAATGAATCTAGTGTAGAAACTGCATCTGCTAATGTTGCTTCTATTTCTGACTGGTATGATGCACAAACTTTAGGTCTTACCAACTCAACAACTTATTGGAAATCAATTGCTCCAAAACCAACATCCACTAATTACGTCACTAGTAGAAGTGGAAAGAATGATGAGATGCATGTTGTCGTTGTTGATGACGATGGAAC
>Ga0315331_10002364_pt1 | contig 14315 bp, 12 predicted proteins | sample M160m34915metaG_FD_203456 | JGI IMG/M metagenome (GOLD analysis project Ga0315331, IMG submission 203456) | Ammonia-oxidizing marine archaeal communities from Monterey Bay, California, United States - M1 60m 34915 | ecosystem: Environmental > Aquatic > Marine > Intertidal zone | place: USA...
TAGGGTTTTTAGCGAATGTTTCGTTGGATCAAATTTCAGAAGCTTTATATGACATTAAGGCGAAAAAATATGTTTTTCAAAAAAGATCTTTATTGAAAGTGGAGGTGGATGGAGCTTTGAATGGGGGATATTTTGCCATGAATGAATTGACAATACACAAAAAAGACACAACCTCAATGGTGGCTGTTAATGTATCCTTAGATGATAATTTTCTAAATACATATTGGTCAGATGGACTAATCGTTTCCACACCAACCGGATCGACAGCGTATAATTTAAGCTGTGGAGGGCCGATAATTACTCCAGGTTGTCAGGTCCATATTATTACACCTATTGCGGCTCACAATTTGAATGTCCGTCCTGTCGTTGTTCCAGATCATATGCCAATAAAGCTCAGTGTTGAAGGTAGGAATCGTTCATATCTCATGAGTATTGATGGAAAATCAATAAGCATTAAGCAAGGTCAGGAAATCAAAATAACAAAGGCTGATTTCATGATAAATGTGATTAAATTTGAAAACAATAATTTCCTTGATACCATTAGAAATAAAATGCTTTGGGGAAGTGATAAAAGAAATTAAATTATAGAAAATGAAAAAAATAACCAGTCTCCTTTTATTTGCAGCGATTACATTAAATGGTAATGCCCAATCTCCACTTACGAATCAAATTGATAGTGTTTCTTACCTAATAGGTCAGAGTATTGCAAATAATGTATTAAGAGAAATGAGTGAAGCTAATAAGGATATGGTAATGAAAGGTTTGGGAGATGGATTATATCAGAACCAATCACTTTGTGTAGATCCTGGGAATACCATATTGAATTCTTATTTTCAGGAAAAGAAAAAATTACAGGATGAGCAAGCAGAGAGAGAGAATCAGCTCACAAAATTGGCAGGTGAAAAATTTCTAGAAGACAACAAAAGCAAGAAAGGAGTTCAGGTCACTGAATCAGGTTTACAATACATTATTTTAAAAAAGGGCAACGGTCCAAAGCCGATTTCTACTTCTAAAGTTAAAGTTCATTACCATGGAACAACACCTTACGATGTGGTTTTCGATAGTTCAGTAGATCGAGGAGAGCCGATCACTTTTGGTCTAAATCAAGTAATCAAAGGTTGGACTGAAGGAGTTCAGCTTATGCCGGTTGGTTCAAAGTTCAAGTTTTTCATTCCTCAAGAATTGGCATACGGAGCAAATCCTCAGCCTGGTAGTGCAATCAAGCCATACATGCCCTTGGTGTTTGAAGTTGAACTCTTAGAAATTGTAACAGAATAAATTATCCTAATATCTTAATTAAATGAAAAATTCTTATTTGATACTTGCTTTTGTATTTTCTTCATTGGCCGTATTTTCTCAAAAAACAAAAATGACAAATGGTGTTTATGCCATATTTGTGACCTCAAAGGGTAAAATTTATTGCCAACTTGAATATGAAAAAACACCTATGACTGTCGGTAATTTTGTGGCGCTTGCTGAAGGAGATCTTGAAAAAGACACTATAAAGTATTCAAAGCCATATTATAATGGAATGAAGTTTCACCGCGTAATAGCTGATTTTATGATTCAAGGTGGTTGTCCTTTAGGAAATGGGACAGGTGACCCGGGCTATAAATTCCCAGATGAAATTAATGATGAATTAAAACATAGTGGACCTGGAATTCTTTCCATGGCAAACTCTGGACCTAATACCAACGGTAGTCAGTTCTTCATCACTCATAAAGCTACACCCTGGTTGGATGGCAAACATACGGTTTTTGGAAAAGTGGTTAAGGGGCAAGATGTAGTAGATGCCATTGAAAAAGATGACATCATTAAAAAACTCAAGATTATCAGAAAAGGTAAGGCTGCTAAAAACTGGAATGCCTCTGAAGCTTTTAATAATGCTGTTAAGATAATTGAAGCCGAAAATGAAGATGCGAATGCACAATATGCAAAAATTGATGCCATGTCGGATTACCAATACAGCAGCTTTATGTATGAAGAGGTTAAAAAGGATTTTCCGAACGCAAAGAAATCGAAATCGGGATTGGTATTTGTTATAGAAAATCAAGGTGAAGGAATGGTTCCAGTTCCAGGGTCTCCCGTTTCTCTTCACTATATTGGCACCTTCCGAAAGGATGGGAAAAAGTTTGATTCTTCTCGAGATCGCAATCAGCCTTTTAATTTTACATACAAAGTTCAGAGTATGATCCCAGGTTTTGAAGAAGGAATTTCAATGATTGGTAAAGGAGGAAAAATAAAAGTTTTTATTCCTTACTACCAAGCGTATGGTAAAAAGGGTAGAGGCCCAATTCCACCTTATTCTGATTTGGTTTTTGATATAGAATTACTGGATGTACAAGAGCCTTCTGAGACACCTCCGGAGGAACACAATCACGAAGGTCATGACCATGATGGACATGATCATAAGCATTAATTGTTAAAAGCATAAGAGATAATATTTGCACCCATTTGAAGGGCTTCTTGTCTTTTATTGTTGGGGTCATTGTGTACGCTTTGGTCTTCCCAGCCGTCACTCAAATCTGTTTCATAGGTATATAAACAAACGAGTCTTCCATTTGAGAAAAGACCAAATGCCTGAGCACGCTTCCCATCATGCTCATGAATCTTTGGCAATCCATTAAATGAATATTTCTGATTAAAAATGGGATGACTACCAGGAAGCTCTATTAAATCTTGGTTCGGAAACACTTTTTTCAGCTCAATTCTAATAAATTGATCCATTCCGTAATTGTCATCAATGTGCATAAAACCACCTGCTTCAAGGTAGAGTCGAATGTTTTCAGCTTCAGCTTTAGAAAATACTACATTTCCATGCCCGGTCATGTGAATAAAAGGATATAAAAATAGATCTTTGCTTCCAGCTTCTACATACGGAACTTCTTTGCTAATCTTTGTACCTAATGAATTATTACAATACGAAATAAGATTAGGTAAGGCTGTAGGATTCGCATAATAATCTCCGCCTCCATTGTATTTTAGAACGGCTAAAGATAGTGTTTTCTGAGCATTAGCTATAGGATGAGCGAGTATTAAACAAAGAATTAAAAAAAATTTCATGCCTAAAAATAACAATTAAGAGGCGAAATAAAGAGACAGAATAGCCAATAATGAAGCAATCAATCCAATAGCCTTTTTAGTTGTGAATAATTCTCTAAAAATAATAAAACCAAACACGGCTGAAAACACGACTACAGATACGTTGACAATCGCCAAAATGCTCGAATTCGTAAAATCAATTACCTCATAGGATTTTAACAAAAGAAATATTGAAAAGTAATTGGGTATGCCGAGTATTACTCCAGCAATTATGTTTTTGAATTTGATTGAAATAGACTTGAAAACGACTTGATAAATGACAATTATCGTTCCGATGAGTCCAGCTATACCAAATCCGAATGATGAGAAAAGAGCAGGAGTTAGGTGATTCAGAACATGCTGCTGAGCATAATTTAATGTAAGATCGAGAATTCCGCTACCAATAAATAAAATGAGGAGCATCTGTAAGGAATTGTTGGAAGGATTAGATTTGGTTTTTTCCATTGAAACCAAAAGGACTCCCGATAAAGCTAAGATTATTCCGGTCACTTTAAATGGTGTTATCGCCTCGTTATATATAACAATCATTCCAATCATTGAGACGGCAAGGCTCATTTTGACGGCTACAGAAGTTATGGCTACACCATTTTTTTGAGCACTTTTCCCCATTACAAAGAATAATGAAATGAACAATATTGATACCACTAAAGTATAAGGAATCCAATCTAAGTGCACCCAAACTTTTGATGTAAATTCATTTGAATATAAGATTATACCACAAACAAATGCTGTGAAATAATTGAAAACAATGGCCTGAAAAGTATCGATTCTATATTTTTCGAAAAGGCGAAATATGACAAAAATTAATGTCGAAGAAATTATGGTTCCGGCTAATACAATCATCTTCTTTTAAAGTAATGAATCATATCCTTTCCATATGGCAAGGTGTTTACAGGGATTCTATTTAATACAGGTGCTTTATACCCTTCGTAAAAGTTTTTATTTCCTACAATTACTCTAGCTTCATCCCAAGCATTATCTATAATAAAATATTGAATTGTTCTACTTCCTCCTTCAACAAAAACACTTTGAATTCCACGATGATAAAGCTCATCTAAAATGTTTTTTGTACTTGTTTCGTTGATTTTAATATATTCAATGTTATCGGTCTTTTCATTTTTCAATCTATTAAAGACTAGAGTGGGGGCTTCCTTAGAGTAAATTTTTAAGGAACCACTGATTTGTAATTGGCTGTCAATTACAATACGTGTAGGGTTTTTCCCTCCATATTCTCTAACGGTAAGGGAAGGGTTGTCATTAATAATGGTGTTTCTGCCAACCAAAATGCTTTGCTCTTCACTTCTCCATTTGTGCACAATAGTTTGAGTTTCTGGAGCTGAAATCCAATTGATTTTTTGTTCTTTATCATTTCTAACCTTGTCTAAAAAACCGTCGCTAGTTTGTGCCCATTTCAAGATGACATAGGGTCTTTGCTTTTGATGAAAAGTGAAGAAACGTTTATTTACTTCTGAACAGATGTTCTCTAATAGACCCACTTTAACCTTTACTCCAGCTTTTTTAAGTTTTTCGATGCCTTTTCCACTCACTTTAGGGTTCGGGTCCTTTATTCCAATAATTACTTCAGGAATGTCATATTTTAAAATAAGATCAACGCATGGTTTGGTTTTTCCGGTATGTGAGCACGGTTCAAGTGACACATATAATTTTGATTTTTTTAGTTTTCCTTTGTCTTTTACCTGTTCAATGGCATTCACTTCTGCATGTTCTTTTCCATATTCTTGATGAAATCCTTCTCCAATAATTACCTTATTATGAACGATTACACATCCAACCATTGGATTGGGAGCGACATCTCTCATTCCTTTTAAAGCCAGGTCAATGCAACGCTGCATAAATATTTCATCAGACATGATTCAAAGGTAGTGATTCTAAAAGATTAATGGGTATCGAAATAAAGAGGGGAAACCCGATAATTATATGGAAAATTAGGTTTCTAAGATAAAGGTAGGCCTTGTGCTTAATTGTTTAATTTCTAAACTCTACTTCACCTTTGACATTGTACCACGCGGCTTCAATTCTGTCACCATTTTTATAAATCTCTTTACTTTTTATATTTCCATTTGCAAAATAAGTGTTGTATTCACCATCGTAGTCTCCTTTATTGAATCGACCCGTTTCCCAAATTGTACCATCATAATAATATTCTATATAATCTCCATTCCGCAAACCATTTAAAAAATTTGCTCTAACCGAAATCTGACCATTTCTATAATATTCGTAATAGGGACCACTTAATTCATTTTGCTTATAATTTTCTTCTTCTTTTATTTTCCCTGTTTTATAATAGCTTGATTTTTTTAATACCTGCTCCTTACTGCCTTTTCCTATGTATGTAACAACAAGTTTTTTATTTCCGTTTTCGTATCTCTCAATGATTTCTTCTCTTTTATCGGTATTGTCAAGAATAGGATATTCTTCAACGTTGTCCTTAAGATTGGCGATTTCTTGTTTTAGCTTTTCTAATTCTTTTTCACAGTCCGAGTTCTGGCATGAAATTGTCATGTACAGGGGAACGGCTATAGATAATATGTTGATAAGAAAGTGTTTCATTTAATAGTAGGAGAAAGGTAGAAATTCCGAAATAAAAATAAAAATATAACCTATGTTTTTTTTAACAAAAAGCCTTGAGAAATTGATACTCTCAAGGCTTTTCTAATCCCACAGCCATATGGGCTTGCGGTCTGGACGGGACTCGAACCCGCGACCCCCTGCGTGACAGGCAGGTATTCTAACCAACTGAACTACCAGACCATTTGTTCCAATCTTTCGATCTTTGACTACAGTCAAATTAGGAAATGTTCTATCCTTTCAAAAAGGAGATACAAAAGTAAACTTATTTTTTCGATTGCAAAACACTTTTTGTAAAAATCATTTGTAACAAAATGACTATTTTCAATTTTAATTACACGACATGAATTTAAATAAGATTTATTTTCTTTTTTACATTTTGTTTTTTAATTCAATTTTCGCCCAAAAAATTGAAGTTTTGGAACACAATTCAAAGGTGAATGTTAAAGAGCTAAAGGGTTTAAACACTAGGTATAGAGAGTGTAATCTATCACTGATGCCTAATGGCAACACATTGTATTTTATGTCTACTCGATCAAGGTTAGGTGGAAAAGGGATGGGAGATGGAGATATTTATCGTGTTGTTAAAATAGGAGAAGAGTGGGGTGAGACTGAGTTTGTTTCTCAAATCAATACTTATAGTGGTGAAGATGAACCTTCAGTTTCGTATGACGGCGAAAAAATATATTTCCAAAGCTGGAAATCAGGTTGGGAAGGAACAGGAGGACCTTATTATGAGGCAACAATTGAAAATGGAATGTTAAAGAACATTCGAGGATTAGGAGGAGGGATTAATCAATTCTTTAGGAGAGAATATAGAGCTAATTATCGATATGCTACAGATGGCATGGCGATTTCACCTGATGGTAATTTATTTATTGTAGCATGTGGAAGGGATTATGACGGAAATATGAACCTTCATTATAGCATCAAAAAATTTGGAGTTTGGAGCTTTCCTAAATTATTAAATGTGAGTACAAGAGGTGATGAACGTTCGGTTTATATAGCTGCTGACAATCAGACGATCTATTTTTCATCTGATGGTCATGGTGGTTTTGGGGGCTTAGATATACTTAAAACGACATTTAATGGTATTACAACCGGTGAAGTGACTAATATTGGCGAACCATTTAACACCAGTAAAGATGATATGGGGTTTGTGATCTCAGGCATGGGTGAGGCTGCTTTTTTTGTAAGGGATCTGGATATTTATTATGCTGATTTGAGAACATTGAATGATTCTATTAAACCTAATTCATCTTGTTTAATATTTGGACGTGTGACCATGAATAATTCACCTCTTGAATCAACAGTAATTGTAAAAAGTAATGATAAAATACTCGGTAAGGCTAAAACAGATAGTAACGGGAAGTATGCACTATTTTTACCGCCATTGTTAGGTTTAACGGAGGTGTATGTCGAAGAAAGAAAGGATATTAGGTCGCAAAATATTTCACCGAATTCAACAGGTAGGTATAGAGAATATGAATTGAATTTTAGAGCTAAAGAAAGGCCCAACCAAGTCATTCCTATAGAAGATTCTGTGATTAAAAAACAAAATTTAATTGATAAGAAAGAATATTCTGAGGATGAAATCAAACCCGAAGCAATAATTTATTTTGAATTTGATAAGTTTAATCTTATTTCTGAAGAGATAGAAAAATTATTACATCTCCTTCCATTTATAAACCAAAGCTCTCTTATTTTTATTAACGGTCATACTGACCATGTTGGAAGTAGTGAATATAATATTAATCTATCCCGCAAAAGGGCAGAGGCAGTTCGAGATTGGATCATTGAGTTTACCGGGCTAACGACAAGTCAAATAGATGTAAGGTATAAAGGAGAATCTAAAACAATTAATTCAGGCTCTACACCAAATGAGAGAGCAATGAATCGACGAGTGAGAATTAAAGTGTTAAACCATTAATTCCGTAATATTTTACCGTATTTAACAATGCTCTCAAGCCTTTCTAAGGTCTTTCTTTCTCTACATAATTCTAGAAAAGCTTTCCGTTCAAGGTCTAATAAATATTGCTCGGATACACTTGTGTTTTCTGACAAGTCTCCACCACATAATACAAATCCAAGTTTCTCAGCGATAATTTTATCGTGCTCAGACATATAGTTTCCTGATAGCATTGAATTGGCACCAACATATACGATCCCAAGACCTTCTTGTCCCACAACTGTGATGTTCTTTTCTCTCTTAGGAGGAACATATCCTTTCTCAGCCAATTCTAGACAGGCTGCTTTGGCTCTTGTCAGGTGATGTGCCCGCGAGACAACTACTTCGTCAATTCCTTCTCTTAAATAACCATAATCGAATGCTTCATATGCTGACAGAGATACTTTGGCTTGCCCAACCGTTAAGAAACGATCACGAAGTCTATTTATCTTAATATCTCCGGAATGGAGCTCTTCTGAAAAGCGTTTTGCAAATTCTTTTGTTCCGCCACCACCAGGTATGAGTCCTACACCAAATTCAACAAGCCCCATGTAAAGCTCTGCATGTGCGACAACTTTATCAGCGTGTAAAGAGATTTCACAACCACCGCCCAATGCCATATTGTGAGGAGCTACAATAACAGGAATATTAGAATACCTTATTCTCATTGTGGTATCCTGAAAAGCTTTTACCGCAAAATTTAGCTCATCAAAGTCCTGATCAGCTGCCATCATGAATATCATTCCTACATTTGCTCCAGCTGAAAAATTTTGACCAGTGTTTGAAATAACCAAGCCATTGTATTCATTTTCAGCAATATCTATAGCTTTGTTAATACCTTGAAGTACACCACCACCTATGGTATTCATTTTGGTGTGAAACTCTAGGTTAAGTATTCCATCTCCAAGATGTACTAATGTACAATCAGAATTACCCCAAACCTTATTGTCATCTCTGAGAGAATTTAAATCTACAAGGTCTTCTGTTCCAGGAATGATTTGGTAAGAGTTTGTTGCGGTGTTAAAATACATGCGTTTCCCATTTTCTGTTTTGTAGAATGTGGTCATGCCATTTTCTCGCATTGTTTCGATTGAATTACCCATTGATTTATTGGCATCTTTAATAAACTTTACACCTTGATCATAACCGAATAGGTCCCAAGACTCAAAGGGGCCGAGCTCCCATCCAAAACCAGCTTTTAAGGCATCATCAATTTTATAATACTCCTCTGATATTTCAGGTATTCTATTTGAAACGTATGCCAACAATCCCCCAAATATTTTTCTGTAAAATTCTCCGGCTTTATCCATTCCCATTACCAGCATTTTAGTACGCTGTTTAAGGTCTTCAATAGGCTTTGCCATATCTAGCGTTGGAAATTTTACTTTTGGAGCGACTTCGTATTCAAGTGTTTCAAGATTTAAAGCGAGAATTTTTCTTTTTCCGTTTTCATCTTTTTCTTTCTTGTAAAATCCTTGGCCAGATTTTGAACCTAACCAATTATTATCTACCATTTTTGCAATATAATCTGGAAGCTCAAACAATTCTTTTTCTTCATCATCTGGACAGTTTTGTTTTAGCCCATTGGCTACATGAACGAGCGTGTCCAATCCCACAACATCACAGGTGCGAAATGTAGCTGACTTCGGGCGCCCTAGTATTGGCCCAGAAAGTTTATCTACTTCACTAACTGTAAAGCCCATTTCTTTCACGGCGTGAAACAATGCCATAATTGAGTAAACACCAACTCTATTCGCAATAAATGCTGGTGTATCTTTACACAATACAGTTTTCTTTCCTAAAATTTTCGCACCATAATCCATTAAGAACTCTACCACTTCCGGATCTGTTTTTGGAGTAGGTATGATTTCAAGAAGTTGTAAATATCGTGGAGGATTAAAAAAATGAGTTCCACAGAAATGTTTTTGGAAATCTTCGCTTCGACCATCAAGCATCATGTGAATCGGTATGCCAGAAGTATTGGAAGAAATAAGTGTACCAGGAGTTCTGTGTTTTTCAACTCTTTCAAAAAGCTGATGCTTTATATCTAATCTTTCAATGATTACCTCAATTACCCAATCGCAATCTTTTATTTTATGAAGGTCATCATCAAAGTTCCCAGTTTCTATTCTTTTTGCGAATGATTTATTGTAAATAGGAGAGGGGTTCGATTTTAAAGCAAACTGAAGTGATGAATTCACAATTCTATTTCGAACAGCTTTGTCTTCAAGGCTAGCTCCTTTTTTCTTTTCAGCGTCATTTAGCTCATTCGGTGGAATATCCAACAGGACAACTTCACAACCGATATTTGCATAATGACATGCAATTCTTGAGCCCATTACTCCTGATCCTAATACGGCTACTTTTCTAATAAATCTTTTCATGTGTTTAATTTAAGATTCTGTATTTTTTTCTCTTTCTACTTCTTCTATGGATAAATCCAATGCGTTCATGACATTAAAAAAACCTTTGACATCACGTTCTTTCAGCTTCGATGAGATTTTTTCATTGAATTCTAGAAGAAAATTTTTAACCATCCTTCTACTTTCAATTCCTTTTTGGGTCAAAAAAATGTTCACCTTTCTTTTATCTCCTTTGAAGTTTTTACGTTGTATCAAACCGCTTTTTTCCATCGCATTCAAGGTTCTTGATAGCGATGTGGGCTCCATCCCCATTTTGGGGCCTAATTGCGTGCTCAATGTTCCAGATTTTTCTACAATCATTAGAATGAAACCCACCGACATGGTCATGCCTTGTGTCATTGCTTTTTGATTGTACATTCGAGAAACGCGGTGCCACGCGTGTCGAATTAAAAAATCTAGAAATATGATTTTTTTTTCACTCATTTGGAGTGTAAATTTAGTAAAAAATATTATGCATGCATAAAATTACCAAACTATTTTCGAGATATAAACAGTGCCTTTCATTATGGCTACCAATTTACTTTGCTGATTGTAAACATCTATATGGTATAAAGCTGTTTTATTTCCTCTATGTATTTCTTTTGAAACACTGGTAAGGCTATCCCCTTCATTTACTTTTACAAGATGGGATATAGAGGTTTCGATGCTGAAGCTTTGATACCCATGACTATTGGCTGCAAATGCCAAGGTTGAGTCTGCCAATGAATAGGCAATACCTCCATGAGCGATAGAGAATCCATTTAGCATTTCTTTTCTAATGAGACAAGACAAAGAACAATTGCCTTTCTCTATGGATACAACTTTTAGGTCCATCCATGAGCTAAATTCATCTTTGCTCATCATTACATTAACAATGTCTCTGGGTTTTTTTATCTCATGTAAGCGATCCATGACTTAAGATTTAGGGTGTTTCTAATATAGTCTAATTCTATTTCAGCTTCATCAGAATCATTATAAGAATTGTAAGAAATTCGATACAACCCATTGTATTCCATGATTTGGGTAGCATCAATTTTATGTTCCAATTGATCCACAAAAGCAACAGCATAATTCTCCTGCTCAAATGATCCTATTATGATGTGGTAGTACTTTGGATCTTCTTCATTTAATACTATTTCCATTCCCTCTTCAGAATCAATGTTTTCAATGATTACAGTATCCTCGATAAATGCAATTTCTTCTGGGGCCTCTTCGTTTAGGTGATTGTTCTCACTTGAATCAGGGTTGGAGTTTTCAGAAGCATTAGACGTCATCTTCATTTTATTTGGAACGTTAACTCCTTCACAATTATTAAGAATGAATGGAGTAGAGCCTGCAATTATAGAAATTACTACCAATAATGGTATCCATCTTTTTTTCTTTTTTCTATCGAATTCTGCTTTTTCGAGTATTGGTTTTTTTATAGATTCATTTTTGTGATTTAATGGTGGTAGATCCAAATCATCATTCCACTGATCCTTTTCAGAGTACTTTTCGGAACCATTATCGTTTTTGTTTTTATCCTTAGCCATTATTAAACAATTCGTTGAAGTCAAAGCACCCATCAAGGCGTACTCCTTTCTCTGTGTTTTTGAGTGTGCAGCATTCGTTTACAGAGTCGTGTTCCAAGAACAAAATATAATCTTTTTTCTCAGCGAGGCTTAGAAATTCACCTTTTTCTTTTAAAGTGGTTAAAGGTCTAGTGTCATAACCCATTACATAGGGTAGAGGTATATGACCGACACTGGGCAGTAGATCTGCCATAAAAACTAGGGTTTTCCCTTGATATTGGATGTGAGGGATCATCATATTCTCGGTATGTCCATCAACAAATAAGACATCCATATTATTGAAAACATTTTTGGTCAATTGACCTTTTTTTTCAATGAATTTTAATTGACCGCTTTCTTGAATAGGAAGGATGTTTTCTTTAAGAAAAGAAGCTTTTTCTCTCCCATTTGGATTGATAGCCCATTCCCAATGATTTTCAGTACTCCAATAGGTCGCGTTTTTGAAATTCGGTCGGTAGCCATTTTTTTGTTGATCCCACACGATGGCTCCACCGCAGTGGTCAAAGTGTAGATGAGTTAGAAATACATCTGTTATATCATCCTTTGAAAACCCTAATTCGTTTAGGTTCTTATCTAAAGAATCTGTTCCATGCAAATAATAATGTGAGAAAAATTTTTCCGACTGTTTGTCACCCATACCTGTATCTATAAGCATTAAACGATTTCCGTCTTCAATAAGAAGGCTCCTTAATGCCCAAGAGCACATATTGTTTGCATCTGCTGGATTGGTCCTCGACCAAAGACTTTTGGGAACAACACCAAACATGGCCCCTCCATCTAGCTTAAAGAACCCAGTATTAAGTACATGTATTTTCATGAGATTTAGGTTATTGAATAATCCTCAAAATCCTCTGTCATTTCGTGATCAACTTTTTCCGTTACCGATATAGGAATATAGTCTACCGAAACATTTGTTTTATCTAGACCGAAATCTTCTGCGGGCTTCAATCCGGTACTTTTAACAAATCTATATGCTTTAATGCAAATGTTTTGGAACCAGGTTAAATCATTATCCGCTGAAACTCTTGAGTTAATTACAACAAATTTAAAATCAACTTCATCGAAAGTACCTCTTACAGATTCAAAAACACTATCGCCAGAAAGCTCTTTCTTAGAAACCATTTTCCTCTGAATTTTACGCATCATATATTCAAATTGATGCTCTTCTTTAAATCCAAGCTGTAGGCTAACATAGTAGCAGGATTTATCAATAATTTCATTCACTGAATAATGTACACCCCATGGCTCATTTTGAATGTCTAAATGCAAGAACCATATGATATCTGCTTTTCTTGGCTTTTTCTTAAATAAAGAATGGAATACAGTAGTGTCAAGCTTGTTAGACGAATTACTTCTTGTCGGGAATACAAGGTTGGTAGCCTCATAAGGTATTTTTGGATCTTCTTTTACCGCGGTAATAAGCTTTACGACTCTTTTCATCGGCACATATTCTGTTATACTTGTTCTCAGTACACGTGCTTTGTTGTAAAGAAATAACAGTGTGAAAAAGGTAGTTGCGAGAATTAGGGTGAACCATCCTCCTGAAACTATTTTACCAAGATTAGAAAGTAAGAAGACTCCTTCAATTGTGATAAACAAGATGAATATACTCAAGTAAAATATTTTGGCTTTTGGATATTTAACTAAGAGTAAGAAGCCTAACAAAATAGAAGTCATTACCATATCGATGGTAATAGCCAAACCGTAGGTGTGTTCCATGGCACTAGATTTCCTAAAGATGAAAAGGACCATAAGACATCCAAACATTAAGAACCAATTGATGAATGGAATATATATTTGACCTTGATTGTCGGTTGGATATTTAACTTTTAGGTTGGTCCAGAGCTTTAGCTTTATGGCTTCGTTCATAAGAGTGAAAACACCAGTTATTAACGCTTGAGATGCTATAATTGTGGCTGAAGTCGCAATGATAATAGCGAAAGGCATCATGCCGTTGGGAACCATAGAATAAAAAACTGTTTCACTTCCTTGAAGTGCAAAACCGGGAGATAAACATAAAGCTGCTTGACCCATATAATTCATTACCAAAAGTGTTGCAACAAAGCCCCAGCTCACTCGGATGTTTCCTTTTCCACAATGACCAAGATCTGAGTACAGGGCTTCTGCTCCCGTTGTACACAAGAATACAGAGCCTAAGATCCAGAATCCACCGTCAATATTCGTAATCAGATTTATAGCCCACCATGGGTTTAAAGCTCTTAGAACTGTAGGATTGTCTACAATCTGAATGGCTCCTAGATAGCCTAGAAAAGAAAACCAGACGACCATAAAGGGACCAAAAAACTTACCAATAGCAGCCGTTCCAAACTGCTGGACAGCAAATAAAAGCATAATTATACCCACGATTATGGGAATCACCGGCATATCCGGATAAATATTGTTAATTCCTTCGACCGCAGATGATATAGAAATGGCTGGAGTGATAAAACCATCAGCAATAAGTGTAGAGCATCCAATTAAGGCTGGAATTATAATCCAGCGGTATCTTCTCTCTTTCAAAAGAGCGAATAAGGCAAAGATTCCTCCTTCACCTTTGTTGTCAGCATTTAAAGCGAAATAAATGTATTTAAATGTGGCAATGAGCAACAAAGTCCAGATGACACAAGACAAGCCTCCAAGTATAAAGGCTTCATTTATATTTTTCCCTCCACCAGTTATGGCTTGGAACACATACAGCGGAGA
>Ga0315331_10002371_pt1 | contig 14298 bp, 9 predicted proteins | sample M160m34915metaG_FD_203456 | JGI IMG/M metagenome (GOLD analysis project Ga0315331, IMG submission 203456) | Ammonia-oxidizing marine archaeal communities from Monterey Bay, California, United States - M1 60m 34915 | ecosystem: Environmental > Aquatic > Marine > Intertidal zone | place: USA...
AATGAGACTCGTACTGCTTCTGGAAGAATCCCTACCGCGGCTCGCTCTTTCTTTGTTTCAATGATATATCTCGCCCTGATGTTTACAATTGTGGTTACTGCAAGTGCTGGTTTACAAGGGTCAATTTTAGGAGCGGTATTGACGGCTACAATTATTGGTAGGGATGAATGGAACTCAAAAGCGCCTTCATCGGAGATTTCAGCCTGAATTCAGGAAATCCTCAAACGCCTGCCCGCCTGTTCGACGACCGTGGTACGCGTCAAGCGGCCGGAGGGTCGAGAATGAATGAGCGAGAACTCATCTATGATTGGAACATCATAGACTACGAAATCCAGCGCGATTCTTCGAATCACCCACATGATGTTTGGTTCGATGATGAAACACTGAGAGACGGGCTACAAAGCCCGAGTGCGCGTAATCCCACTATAGAGCAGAAAATCGAATTAATAGATTATATGGAAAGGCTAGGAATTCAGAAAGTTGACCTTGGTCTTCCCGGAGCCGGCCCATTCCATGTCAGTCACATAGATGCAATGCTTACTCACATGGGCGAGAATAGTTACGATTTGAGACCAGGTTGTGCGGTTCGAACCGTTGTAGGAGATATCGAACCACTGGTAGATTTGCAAGCCAAGCACGAGAGACAGATTCAGGCAAGTGCATTTCTCGGAACAAGCCCCATCAGACAATTTGCAGAAGGTTGGACTATGGAACGAATCCTAAGTACGGCGGAGAAAGCGGTTACCTTTGCGGTCGACAACGATATTCCTGTGATGTTCGTTACTGAGGATACCACCCGCTCAAAGCCGGAAGAAATCAAGGCGGTGTACACTAGAGCAATAGAATTGGGCGCGGACAGAATTTGTGTTTGCGACACCTGTGGTCACGTAACTCCTAATGGAGTGCGCAAATTGCTCACCTTTATTCAAGACGAAGTTATTCCTGACGCAGGAGTAAAACGTAGAGATATCGAAGTCAATTGGCATGGTCATCAAGACAGAGGGTTGGGTGTTGCAAACAACCTCGCGGCTGTTGAAGTTGGGGCGGATGTAATTCACGGAACTGCATTGGGTGTAGGAGAAAGGGCTGGGAATGCTCCACTTGATCAAACCCTAGTCAATCTCTCACTGATGGGAGTTATCGGAAATGACCTAACTGCCCTAAATGAATACATGAGAAAGGCGCATGAGTATGTCGAAGTGGCTCTTCCTCGGAATTACCCTGTCTTTGGTGAAGATGCCTTTGAAACCGGCACTGGAGTACATGCTAGCGCGGTAATCAAGGCTATGAAAAAGGGAGATCATTGGTTAGCAGACCGTGTATATTCGGGAGTGCCTGCTCAGGATTATGGCCTTCAGCAGGTTATTCGAATCGGACATATGAGTGGGCGTTCAAACATTATCTGGTGGTTGGAAGAAAATGGTTACGAAGCAGATGACGATTTAGTTGCTCATATGTTTGAGGTGGCCAAAAATCAACGCCGGTTGATGGATGATGATGAAGTTCATCATGCTATATCGGAATATAAGCAAAACAACTGATTACATAGTAATTTGAGACGATGCGATAATCACCCATGCATCGGCAACGGCTAAAACCCCTACAACATCGAAGTCGACCCATGCGTACGACAGCGATGCTCCTTGTTCTGATGCTTGTATCACCTGTCGCGGCAACGATTGGTGAAGGACAAAATAACAATATTGACTTTGAAGTAAGTGGAGAGAATATCCTACCAACTTACTCCAGAGCGGTTCAATTGGCCTTCGATAGAGTGGAAAAGCTCGATCAATACACCGATGAAGAACTATCTCAAACAAACCAATGGTTGATTGTAACCCAAATCCCTATGGAAAAACAGTCGTTGACTATAGCAAAGCCAGAATCCGTGGAATCTGCACCCATCTTAAGAGGGGCGTATATTTGGTATTTTGATGACCCATTAGAGGTTATTGACGATCTCGAAATGTTGGTTCAAATTGGTCATATCGAATCCTATTCGCCCCTAGTGGAGCGCCAACAAATTCCAAGAGATAATCCCAATGATCCAGAATTTTCTTCACAATGGCATCTTGAAAATACTGGTCAGACATCAGGACTGAGTGGAGAGGATATCAATGCCACAGATGTCTGGGACAATTATCGTGGTGAAGGTGTAGTAATCAGTATCGTTGACGATGGCTTGGACCACCAACATCCCGATATTATCGATAACTATGATGCTAACTACTCCTACGATTGGTGTAATGACGATAGTGATCCCGCGCCAAATTCTTGGAATGGTCATGGTACGTCTGCTGCAGGTGTAGCCGCAGCGGTTGGAAATAACTCACTATATGTTTCAGGAGCGGCGTGGGAAGCCACACTGGGTGGTTCTACCTTAATCGCATGTTGGTCTGGCGACAGCACAGAGGCCGATGCATTATCCTATGAAAACGATGATATCGATATTTACTCAAATTCTTGGGGCCCCGCGGATGATGGCGAAACACTATCAGGACCGGGCCCCCTTACTCTAGCTGCTTTTGAGGAAGATGCCTACAATGGAAGGAAGGGACTGGGCAATTCTATCACATGGGCTGCAGGTAATGGGTTAGGAAGTGATGATGATGCCAACAAAGATGGTTATGCAAACAGCCGATTCACCATTGCAGTAACCGCAATCTCTCACGAAGGAGAACAATCGTACTATGCAGAACCTGGTGCAAATATCCTCGTTGCGGCTCACTCAAATGGCGATGGTGAGGGAATAACCACCACCGACATAGTAGGAAGTGGAGGTTACAACGGTAGCGGAAATGTGACCCACTCATTCGGAGGAACGTCCAGCGCCACACCATTAGCGGCCGGAGTAATAGCCCTGATGTATGATGCGAATCCATTTTTGACCTGGCGAGACGTTCAGGAAATTTTAGTTCAGACTTCACGAATGAATGACCCTAACGATTCTTCTTGGAACACTAATGGAGCGGGTCACGATGTCTCTCACAAGTATGGATTTGGTGCAGTAGATGCCGGAGCGGCAGTGTCCATGGCGTTGAATTGGACAACTTTAGAACAGGAAATTAACTCAACCTACGGACCATATTTGCCTAACTTCGATATCCCTGATGGAAATCAGTCTTGGAGTGAGTTTCCGATCACAGTAAACACCGAACTATCGATAGAAAGTGTAGATGTTATTGTAGACATCAACCACACTTACCGTGGTGACTTAGACATTGTATTGCAATCACCAGATGGAACTGAATCTTGGTTGGCGGTAAGTAACGGGGATAGTAACGACGATTATTCTGATTGGCTATTCAACACAGTCCATCATTGGGGTGAATCAAGCATGGGACTTTGGACACTAAAGGTACGTGATTCCACCAGCGGAGGAATGGGGACTCTAAATTCTTGGGAACTGATTTTCCATGGAGTGGATAATGATTGGGACCATGACGATGATGGACTATCTGACGAAAATGAAACTCAAGTTTGGGGCACCAACCCCTATGATGCCGATACTGATGATGATGGATTGTCAGATTATGATGAAGTTATGATTCACGGAACTGACCCTCTTGCGAGCGATTCGGATACTGACGGATTGACTGACCTGCAAGAAATATTCAACTATGCAACAAATCCTATGAATTCAGATAGCGATAATGATGGACTTTCAGATGGATTAGAAGTAAATTATTGGGGAACTAATCCTTTGGACTACGACCCAGATGCAGACAATGATTTATTCTATCACTTCCAAGATTGTAACGACAATAATCCAGACGTTAATCCAGGCACGTACGAGAGATTGAATGGAATTGATGATGATTGTGACGATTTAACTGATGAAGGGTTCAATTTTACCGACAGAGACTCAGACGGTCTGTTGGATTGGCCGGAATACCACATCCATGGTACAGATTTCGATGACTCAGATACTGATGATGATGGATTGGATGATGGTATCGAGGTTGAAACTTATGGCTCTAATCCTCTATCTTACGACCCAGATGCGGATGCTGATGGATACCATTGGTTCCTAGATTGTGACGACGAAGACGAATATCGTAATCCAGCCCTACCTGAATTGTTAGACAACAAAGACAATGATTGTGACCTCGTAATCGACAATGGATTTTGGGATTTGGATTCCGATTTTGACGGATTAGATGATTACGACGAATATCACAACATCACAAGTAATCCCTATGATGGCGATACCGATGATGATGGATTACCTGATGGGCTCGAAGTAAAGACATACGGCTCAAATCCACTTTGGGCTGACCCAGACGATGATGGAGACGGTTGGTATTGGTTCCAAGATTGCCAGGATGATGATGCTGAGAGAGCACCTCTACTTGCCGAATCATTAGACGCAAAGGACAATGATTGTGATGATCAGGTAGACGAAGACTTCCGTACTGTTGATTCAGATCAAGATGGTCTATGGGATTACGATGAGTTCCACAATTTATCTACAGACCCAACCGATTCAGATTCTGATGATGACGGGATGAGTGATGGCAAGGAAGTCATAGAAACCGGTTCAGATCCATTGGTCTTCGACCATGACCGCGACGAAGACGGTTACTATGCCTTCGAGGATTGTGAGGATTTGATTGAAACGATCAATCCGGATGCAAGTGAGATATGGAATGGTTGGGATGATGATTGTAACGACGTAGTCGATGATTCCTTGAATCGAGCTGATCTAATCGAATCGTCCCTTAGCATAACTAGTACCGTAAATTGGGATTCTGTAAATGATACTCTTCGTATCGATATCCGAAGTATCCCGAGTACTGTTAGTAAGGAAATGATTTGGGAGATGGAAGGGGTAATTTTGTCTGGAAACTGGAGTGAAAATGGTCAGACGTTAATTATCGAAGAAATCAACTGCAAATCAAAGGATTGGGAATTAGCGGAAATTCTTTGCTCGCAACGCAGTGGTATGCGAGAACTAAATCTAACAATAACGGATTCCGGATTCGAAACTAAATTACAGTGGTCGGTCGATGTACAAGTCTACATCCCTGCACCAACCTTGATTGAATCTCTATTCTCATTCTTGGGCTCTACCTCCGGAATTATTGTTATTCTTTTCGTTATTCTAACTCTTGTTGGAGGAGTGGCATTTGCCGGAATGAAGATTAGGGAAAACAGAATGATTGCTGAGGCCTATGCAGAATTCAGAGTTAACCAAAACCCACCAGGCGTCACACCCGAGCATCGAGTGGCTGAACTGCCATCTGCTCCTGACCTCAGCGCCCTACTGAGTCAACACAGTGACAACAATCCTCCTATGGTAGAATCTGTTCCAATGCTTCAATCGACTGTAGTCACAGTCGATGCCACTCCTGTAATGATTGAGGATTTATCAGAAGAAGAATGAAACTCAGGCTTCATCCGCTTCTTCTTCAGCAGCCGAAGGGAGATTTTCTCCCCACTCAGCATCTGGCGACCCACCTTCCCATTCACCTACAACCGAGATGTCCTCAATTTCATCGTCATCGCGCCATGGAGGTTCTCCATCGGCACCGCTTAACACTAGCACACCTTCATCGTCCAAACGTCTCTTTACGGTCTTGACTCCTTTTGAAATTGGCAATAAGTGACCTATTGGAGTACCAGTAGTTACGAATGGATGTGTAGCAGTGCAAATCAGTAGACCATCTGTGGGTGAGCGTATTTCCATTGATACTCCCGGATGTTCAGGATCCGAGACCGTTGCGACCAATTCATCCTTCTCTAGCCAAGAGCCAGCAGGCGTCAATACATCTAGTAGACCACCATAGTCCGAGCGAACCCATACCGAACCAGATGCGAGTAGTCGAAATCGTGGTCGGCTAGAATATCCAGGAATCACTTTCAAACTTCTCAATACATTTAGAACTCCATACATTGCAATTTGGATAGATTCGGGGTCTGCTTCATCAGCTCCACCACCTTCGTAGGTAATACAACTAATTCCATGGTCATCGGCGGTTCGTCTGAGGGACCCTTTAGGACCTTCACTGTCTAGAATTACCTCGGTTCCAAAGGATCGAGCGGTTCTATTGCTTGCTGGATTGGCTAAGTTTGCCCTAATTTGTGGCATATTAGTGCGACCTAAAGCCGCAGTATGTAGATCGAGGATATGATCTGATTTAGAGAATATTTCATTCCATAACCTGTTTGCTACCCTAGAGGTTGTGTTTGAGTCTTCTTTGCCTGGAAAGAAACGATTCAGATCTCGGCCGTCAGTCATGTATCTGCTTCGACGACGGTATCCCGGCATATTCACAATTGGAATAATCCGAATGGTTCCTGCGACCGTTGTGGGATCTATGGGCTTATCCTCTCCCAAGATTGCATGCGATTGTAAATAAGTCAATGCTAAAGGGCCAACTAATTCGTTGCCGTGAAGTGCTCCGATTAAGGTAACTACCGGACCAGGCCTAGAACCATGAATTACAGTAATTGGAATCGGCCAAGATTCACCAATTTCTACGTCCATTAAGTCGTATTCAATTTGTCGAATTGTTCCTGTTTTCACAAGCTTGCGTCCAATTCGATGTGATTTCCAGCCACTAGTGCGAGACCATGATTTAGGAGTGCTGCTAGGCTCTTCCAATGCTTTCTCAATCTCTTTTCTTCGACTTGTTGGAATTTGATTTGAGACCTTTATTGGCTGATGGCGCCGCCTCTTTGCCCTTGGAACTCGAACGTTCCCGTCATCTTTTTTCGATGACTTAGGTGCCTCTTCGGAATCCACCAATACCACTCTGTGGAGTCAACCGAATAAGAGGATTAGCATACAAGGTTGAGTGAAATTTTGCTTTATTCTTGAGTAATTGTTGTATTCCACTTATTCCGCCGGATGAACAATGAGTGCCGCAAAGGGGAAGTCTGTTCAAGAGTTACACGCTCCAAATAGCATCTGTTTTGGTTGTGGCCCGGCTAACTCAGAAGGACTGCGTATACACTCCTTCAGAAGCGAAAATGGATTAGAAATGAGGTTTAACCCCTCTCCTGAACATCAAGCATTTCCAGGCATGATAAACGGAGGAATAATTGGGACTTTGTTGGATTGTCATGGTAATTGGACTGCTGCAATTGCACTCATGGACCAATCTGGAGATCCCGAGCCCCCTTGCACAGTTACTGCCAATTACAGCATCAAACTCCGTAGACCAACTCCTTTCGGACATGAAATAATAGTAACTGGAGAGGTAATTGAATTAGCAGATGATAGAGCCAAAGTCAAGATGGAATTAACCTCTGATGGAAATATATGTGCTGTTGGAGAGGGCCTATTCGTTGCCGTGAAAGAAGGACATCCTGCATACCATAGATGGAATTAGTAAGTAATGTGTGTTCTGGTTATTTATTTGGGTTAAGCAATTAGATTCGGTATCCTTTAGAACGGCGGATTCTAAGTAACTACGTGGCGGTAGAGGAAGACCTCCCGGAGGTAAGTCTCTCAGACCTGCAAGTGGATGAAAGAATAATCCAATACCTTAGGTCTGAATGGGGTGTTGAAGAGCTATTTCCTCCACAGCGTGAAGCCTTGCCATACGCACTGGCTGGGCACAATGTGATGCTCACAATCCCCACTGCTAGCGGAAAATCATTGGTTGCTCATCTGACAATGATACAACGGCTAATTTCTGACCTAAATGGAGCCAGAGGCCTGTATATCGTTCCACTCAAAGCCTTGGCATCTGAGAAAGTCGAGGAATTACAGGAATTGGCTAGTTTAGTCGGACTTAGGGTCGGTATGGCAATAGGAGATAGAAGTGGTGAAACCAGTGGTATCGATGATTCTGACATTCTAGTTTGCACGAGTGAAAAACTCGATTCAATATTACGAACTCGTGATGGAGTAATGGAAAAAATTGGTGTAGTAGTAGCTGATGAATTTCATCTATTACACGATATTTCTAGAGGTCCTACGTTGGAGGTTCTTCTATCCAGAATTCGTCACTCACAACCCGAAGCCCAAATCATTGCCCTATCAGCAACGGTTGGAAATTCTCAAGATATGGCGGATTGGTTAGATGCAAAACTAATCCAATCTAGTTGGAGGCCAATACAACTCCAATCGGGAACATTAACTGGACTTAATGTCAAGATTCATCGCATAGATGGCCCCGAACATGTGGAATGGCCAGAACCTAGAATGATTGAAGGAAGGAATACAAAAAGGTTGCAAGCAGCCCTAGATGACTCATATTCTACAGGTGGACAAATGCTCGTATTCGTAAACTCTAGAGCATCGGCTCAAAAAGAAGCCCGGGAGTTGTCTAAACACATTAGAAAACAAATTTCCGATGACTCGATGAAATATGATACTGAACTAATCGACGAGTGGGGTAACATCGCTGAGAGATTAACTCGTAGAGAGGATACTTCGGTGATGGGTAGATCACTCGCACAAGCGATTAGGGGAGGTGTGGCATTCCATCATGCTGGACTAACTCATAATCAAAGGAAGGTAGTCGAAGAGGCATTTAGACAGGGAACTTTGCTGGCAATTGTTGCAACTCCAACCCTCGCACAGGGAGTAAACCTACCAGCGAGAAGAGTAATCATTCGAGATCATCGAAGATGGAGTTCTATTGGCGGAGGTTCAATGCCTCTTCCAGTGATGGAAATACGACAGATGTTAGGAAGAGCCGGGAGGCCTAAATTTGATGACTCTGGGGAAGCATGGATACTAGCAAAAGACGAGGATGATGAACTGAATATCGTCGAATTATATATGTTAAGCGAACCTGAAGAAGTCACTTCAAAATTAGCTAATCCCTCGGCAGTTTATGCGGAAGAAGATCCCGCATTACTGACTCATCTTCTCTCGGTTATGGCAACAGGAGGATTACGAGATAGGGACTCAATATCACGATTTTTCGGCCAAACTTTCCTTGCTACTCACATGAATGAACAAAGTTTGGAAGCACGGCTTGACGATGTTATTGGCTGGTTGGCTGAAAATGGAATGATTACTAGAGAAGGAGAGTCAGATGAGGTTCTATCGAGAATTAAAGAAAGAGAAAATTCAACATCTGAGACCGAAGAATGGCAAGATGAAATGCCTGAATGGGCTAAGACGGGGGGAAGTGTACCTGGCTTAGAAATATCAAAATCAGAAATCGAATCAACAACCACACTACCTCCTAGAAAAGGGCCAGCAATCTTTGGCTTCTCAAAGGCTAGTCAAAGAATTACCAGTGAACCAAATCTTCCCGACCCTGCTTCAATGACATACTCTCCCACCCCTCTTGGCCATCGTGTCGCTAGATTGTATCTCAATCCAATCTCTGGTAGAATGATACACGATGGAATACAAAGGGCAATGAAAATAATGATTGGAACCGACGATGTACACCAACTATCTCCAATGAGTTTGCTTCACTTAGTAGCCTGTACTCCAGATTTTCTTGCCCTTTGGCCCAGAAAAGAAGAGGTGGAGAGAATTCACACGGCTATCCATTCTCACCAGCGTGAGTTCCTAACAGAAGCTGTGGATGCAGATATTGAACGTAGAATGAAGGGCGTTTTGGTACTTGAAGATTGGATTAATGAAGCGAGAATGGAGGACCTTGAGAATAATTGGAATGTTCAACCAGGTGATGTAAGAAGCAGAGTGGATTTGGCCGAATGGTTACTATATGCTATGAGAGAAATTCTCAACGATGATGAGGAATTAAGGCAATTAGGCCCCTCGCAACATAAGGTTCTAGTGGATTTAGTCAACGAATTACACAGAAGGGTTAGACATGGCTGTAAATCAGACCTTCTTGGCTTGGTTAGCATTAGAGGAGTTGGTCGAACTAGAGCTAGAGAGATGGTTACTTTGCTAGGTGTTGAGAACGCCGCCGATGTTGCTTCATTGACGGAAAAAGACCGAGATAATCTAGCGAGTCAAAGGGGTTGGAGTATTCGCTTGGTGGATAATTTGGTAGAGGTTGCATCTAGATCGATTAAACGACTAGGTTGAACTGTATAATTCATCAATCAGACCGCATCGGAAAGCATGGCGGATGGCCATAGAGTGCCTTGGTTCCCCGCATGGGGTATACGTTTTCCAGAGCCATTAGAAGACCCAAAAGATGTAATTTCAATATTCAATGAATGGAGGCCAAACCAACGTTGGTTGTTACTCTCCTACTCCGCTGCCGCAAGCGAGATTCACCTATGGACGGTTTGGCAAGCCCTGAGAAGGAGGGAACTGCGTAACTCAATGATTGGAAATAATGTCGACACAGAATTCCTAAGATTGATTTCTGGGACTCACCAAATAAGAATCGCGTTCGAGCGAGCTGGTCTAATGCAGGGTGACGAAACTGCTTGGATTGTCTACCTGCCAGATTTTGGTACAGATTACCCATTTACTAAGGACAATGAAACATTGGAAATTCCAAGAGACACATACAATAATGCTGCTCAGGATGCAAATCGTTTGATGCTTCATCTAAAATCAAATCTAGTAACTGAAAGACCAATACCGACCAACATTGGATTACAAAGATTAGGATATGAATCAAAAATTGAAGAATCTAATCTATTGAATCTTGAATCTGCATTTATGTTACACTCTGCTATGGCAGATATGAACACTTGACCCCTATGGGGTCAAACTGATAGACGGTGACCTCTAGGGATCAATCGAGATTATGTCGAGATTCCATGGATTCCGAACCTGTAATATCTGCGATGAGGGCTGTACCCCAAGTAATTTTGTTGATCACAAAGGGAAGAGGTATTGCACCGCATGTTGGATCGAAAAAGAAAATCCCAAGCACGAGGGTGTTGATGAAATTAGAGCCGAAAACAGGGAGGCTGCGGCAAAGTGGAAGAGACAGAAGTACAGCCGAAAAGAAGGACCTTTACCTACTGGGCCTATGTCATCTAGGAAAGATTGAGGAAGAAACATGAGTTTTGTTCCAAAAGATCTAGATGGTTCATCTTGGGAATCCATAGAACCATGCATGAATGACCTCAGAGACCGTAAATTGAGTTGCTCAAATTGTCTAGAAACTTTCATCGCCGATAGATCTAGCCTATCCGAAGTCATTTCAGAAGCCAGAGCCAGACTCTACATCGATATGACTTGCCACACAGATGATGAGGAGATACAAAAATCTTGGATGCAGTTCGTAGAAAACGTGCAACCAAAATTATCAGAGTACAGCGATATTCTAAATCGTCGACTTGTTGAACACGAGGCATTGGATGAGTTGCCTGAGAGATTTGTTATATTGGTAAAGGGACTAAAGACCGATATCGCGATATTTCGAGAGGAGAATATACCACTAAGCACACAGGCAACGAAACTCGTCACTGAATATAATGAGATATGTGGAGCGCAAATGGTAGATTTTGAGGGAGAGCAGAAGACCTTCGCTCAAATGGCCATTTACTTCGAGAATACAGATCGGACTATCCGAGAGGCAGCTTGGAAAGCGGTCTCGGAGAGACGATTTGAAGATAACGAAAGAGTGTCAGAAATTTATGATGAATTAATTCAGATTCGGCATAAAATGGCTACTAACGCAGGATTTGAAGGATTTCAACAGTATATGTTCGCCTCAATGCATAGATTCGATTACAGTATCGAAGATTGTTTAGAATTCCACGAGTCGATTGAAACTGTTTGCCAACCATTGCGGCATCGAACCGATGGAGAAAGAATGCGGGAGTTAGGAGTTGATTCGTTAAGACCATGGGATATGGGTGTCGATGTGAAAGGTCGCCCTCCACTTCGGCCATTCAATGACGTCCAAGAAATGGTAGATGGTTGCTCTCGTATTTTCCACAACATGTCGGCAGAATTAGGAAATTACTTCGATCAACTCGATACTAATGATTGCCTTGATTTAGATAGTCGGAAGGGAAAAGCACCTGGTGGATATCAGTATTATTTGCAAAAGAGTAGATTACCATTTATTTTCATGAATGCAGCTGGAACTCAGCGCAATATTGAGACCATGATTCACGAAGCTGGCCATGCTTTCCACTCATTCTATTCCGGTCACCTAGATCTAATCCATGAGAGAGATTCACCAATTGAATTCGCCGAAGTAGCTAGTATGTCGATGGAACTTCTAACCCATCCTCATTGGGAAGAATTCTATGAGAGCAAAGATGCTGATAGAGCAAGGCGAAAGCACCTAGAAGACATCATTTCCTTTATGCCATGGATGGCGACAATCGATGCCTTCCAACATTGGGTATACGCAAACCCAAATCACTCGAGAGAGGAGAGAGCAGCCAAGTGGTTGGAGCTTGGAGAACGTTTTGGACCTAAGGTAGACATGACTGGGTTTGAGGATATACACAAAGTATCCTGGCAACGTCAGGGGCATTTATTCGGGGTGCCGTTTTATTATGTTGAATACGGTATTGCACAACTTGGTGCCCTACAGATGTGGAAGTACCATCGAAGAGATACGCAAGACGCTCTTGATAGATACAAAGCCGGCCTTTCATTGGGTTACACCCGAGGGCTGACTGAATTGTTTCTAGCGAGCGGACTAGAACTTTCATTTTCCGAATCCTACGTTGGTGAACTCATTGGGGAAATCGATGAAGCACTAGCAGAATTACCTGCATGACTTCACACTCGGACCCCGAGGGCCTCTCAAGAATCAATCCCTGAGACCCTCGGCAGTCACGGTAAACACAGCCTCTCCCTCAGGCAAATTCGGACTGTCGACTAGTCGGGCAATTCTTCTCCCTCCCTTTGACTTCCTGAGGTAGAGACGGAAAGTGCTAGCGTGTCCTACAATATGGCCACCGATGGCCTTTGTTGGATCACCCCACATTGCGTCTGGTTTCGACATGACTTGGTTAGTTACCAGAACTAGAGCATTATGGACATCGGATAACTGTTTGAGTTCTTTCAGATGTCTATTGAGTTTCTGCTGCCTTGGAGCTAGCATTCCACGTCCTACATATTCTGCGCGGAAGTGACTAGTGAGTGAATCTACTATTACCAACTTGACATCAATATTCTTCGAGAGCTTTTTGATCTCATCTACTAGCAACATCTGGTGCGCCGAATTGTAGGCACGAGCGACGTGTATTCTGTCAAGAACCGCGATGGGATCTAAACCCACGGCTTCTGCCATCTGCGCTATCCTTTCGGGTCTGAACGTGTCTTCTGTATCTATGTAGAATATCTCTCCATCAAATCCCCCTTGTTCAGTAGGTAGTATTGTGTTAACGGCTAATTGATGACCTATCTGTGTCTTTCCACTTCCGAACTCTCCATACACCTCGACTATTGCCTGGGTTTCAAATCCCCCTCCTAGCAATTCGTCAAGAGCGGCTGAACCTGACGTTAATTTCTGAACTTCTTTACGCCGTTCTAGTAACTTGTTACCTGATATGAATCCGCCGATGTTTGCCATCTTCTTGGCACCTTGGATAATCTTAGAAGAGACCGCTTCGCCCAATTCGGCTTGTTCGGCTAATTCATTTGGACTCATTACCGCGATAGCGAGTAATTCTTCAAAACCAGCCTCGCGTAATTTTTCCGCGGTCGCTGGTCCCACGCCTGGTAGATCATCTATGGTTGCCTGCTCTTCATCTGCGTCTATCACGATTGAGCCATCTTCTTCATCTAACTTTTCACTTGCGGTCTTCTTTGCCATCTTTCTCACCTTTGCTTCACTATCCCTCAATGCTAGACGGTATATGAACAACAGAAGGACCCCTTTTGGATAATTGAAAGTGTACTAAACATTATATCAACACGCAGTAGCCATATTTTTCACTTTCAGTTTTCATTTACTTATCTCGATCATATCGACTATTTCCAATGTTAATTTGGTAGCGAGTGGTGGATTTGAACCACCGGTCTCCGGGTTATGAGCCCGACGAGATAACCTGGCTACTCCAACTCGCTGTCCCCTCGCTGATGCCTCGGTTATTTGAAGCGCGCGGGACGACATAATTCCAATTCAGGGATGGGAACAGTCTTGAGATGCCAGCATTCCGACAACATCTGAACCAACCATGCAAGGCAATGTCCTGATTCAAAATGCCTCCCTAGTTTTGGCTGATACCATTGTTGAAGGTGATCTTCGAGTAACCAATGGTTCTATCCATACAATAGCAACTGGAGGTGGTTTAGAATCCTTAGATCGTGAATTGTTGATTGATGCTACTGGATTACATCTACTCCCGGGGGTGATAGATCCACACGTTCACTTCAGAGAACCAGGCAATACCGAAAAAGAAGATTTGCAAAGCGGTAGTCGAGCAGCTGCAGCGGGAGGCGTTACTGCATTCTTGGATATGCCAAACAATGTACCCAAT
>Ga0315331_10002372_pt1 | contig 14294 bp, 11 predicted proteins | sample M160m34915metaG_FD_203456 | JGI IMG/M metagenome (GOLD analysis project Ga0315331, IMG submission 203456) | Ammonia-oxidizing marine archaeal communities from Monterey Bay, California, United States - M1 60m 34915 | ecosystem: Environmental > Aquatic > Marine > Intertidal zone | place: USA...
CAATTTTACACCGCGGCATGATTTTAACTTTCTAACAGTCTCACAGTTTGGCCCACGTAAGAATTTCGAAAACACCATCAAGTGGTTTGTTGAGAACTTTTATGATAAAGAAGTTGGTCTTATTTTAAAAACTCACGTTAGAGGCTCCTCGGTTATTGACTTAAGTGTCACTGAAGCCGCATTAAAGTCTATTCTAGACGACTTTCCTAACCGTAAGTGTTCTGTATCATTGTTGCACGGAGACTTGTCTGATGGACAAATGAGAGCCCTTTACGAGCATGATAGAGTAAAGTGTCTCGTAAATATTTCCCATGGTGAAGGTTTTGGGCTACCCTTGTTCGAAGCCGGCCGCTCTGGCCTGCCTATCATTACCATTCCATGGTCTGGTCAAAAAGACTTTGTGTGTACTGGTGAGAAGGCCTTATGTACCACCGTTGAGTATGATTTAAAACCGGTTCACCAAGAAGCTGTTTGGGAAGGCGTAATTCAAAGAGACTCACAGTGGGCTTATGCCAAAGAAGAATCTTTTAAAGAAAAGTTGAATTACGTACATCAAAATCATCAAAAATGCTTGCAGTTAGCACACGTTATGCAAGAAAATATAAAAAAACAATTTAATGCAGAAGTTTTGTACGAAGGCTTTTGCGAATCTATTATTCAAATAGGAGAATAACAATGGATCACAAACTTTCAAATCAGGCCGTTGGCGCAATCATGATGGCTCTGCAAAAATCACTAATTGAACAATCAGACATTGTTCCCGTCTTAAGAGAATTTAACGTTCAAGTTGATGACTCTGGTCAACTAGTTGTCATGAACCCTCCAACGTTTGAGGTTCCAACAACCGTCAAGGTCGATAAAGATGCCTAGATACACTTATAAGTGTTTAGACTGCAAAGAGGTATTTGACGTCGTTCACGGTATGAATGATGAACATTTTACGTGTGGTTTTTGTATATCAAGAAACATTCACAAAGTGCCTCAAATGCCTCATCTAGCTCGCCAAGTTACCTCAAAGGGTGATAAGGTAGGCGACAAGGTAAAGCGCGCCATAGAAGAGAATAGAGCCCTTCTAAAGGAAGAGCGAAAGATAAGAGTGGAGTTACCCGATGACGATTAGTTTATGGATGGGAATAGCACTCTTTGTTTCTGCAGTAGTTAATGGAATTCTAATTTGGTTCTCTCGCGAACAATCTAGAGAATTGCTAACAATAGCTGACAATTCTGAAGACCTGTTAGAGTTGGTAGTTGGATTTAAAAACCATATCAAAGCAGTTTATGAGCTCGACTCATTTTATGGCGATGAAACACTGAAATCGCTGATGGACCACGCCGGATCCCTGTCTGTCATCCTTGAAGAACAATATGGTGATATTGCATCACTATCAGAACCGGTCGAATATGAAGAATCTGGAGAGCAAAATGCCACGCAAGAGAACGAAAAAGAAAAACATGTACTTTACGCAGGAACACGAAGACGCGATAGTTAGGTATTGCTCTGTCGAGTGTTTCAAAACAAAAGAAAAACTATATAGAGACTTGATTCAACCTGTGTTTTCACAAATGGTCGATAAGATTGTCTTTACTTATCGTTTCACTAGTCTCCCGGATATTGATGATCTAAGAGATGAGTGCAAGGTTTATTTGACAACTATTCTTGGCAAGTTTGATCCCGAAAAGGGATCAAAAGCTTTTTCATATTTCTCAGTTGTTACTAAAAACTGGTTTATTCATAAAGTCAAAAAACACAAGAAAAAACTCGAAAGAGAAGTTCCCCTAGCAATAGCTGAACTGGATCCTGATATGCATTTTGTAGATAAAACTGAATCCTACCAAGACAAAGAGATGAGGCGAGAAATGATGGAGAATTTAAAGCTTGAAATGGAGTCTTGGGCAATTGACTTCGAGAAAGAAAAAGAAAAGAAGGTCTACGATGCCGTAATGATGCTGTTCAACTCCGCAGATGAAATTGAAATCTTTAACAAAAAAGCTATATATCTATACCTACGTGAATTGACCGGTATGAATACTAAGCAAATTGTCTCCCAACTAAACAAGATGAAAAAGAGATATAGAGATTTTCGTAAAGAATGGAACGCGGGCGAAATTTAATGAAGGACTAATTAGGCTTATGAGCAGTGAAAAACATATAAAACAAGCTATCAAAAACATTGACGACGACCGAGAAACAACTCGAGAACTACTTGATGATGCAATGAGGCACCTAGCAGCAGATCCTTCAAGACATCGTGACATGGGTCTCATATTGGCCAAATACGTGGAAACTCTACAGAGGTCAAATGAACAACTTGTAAAGCTCTGCGGAATGATGTCAAAAAATGAAAAGCCTGAAGAGTTGACAGATGAAGACTTTGCTCAAATATTTGATAAAATTCAAAACTTAGAAGAGGATAAAGATGTCAACTGAAGTAGCAAACCAAATATCCACCTTATCGGATAGGATTTCGAGACAGAAAGAAGAAGACTTTAAAACAATGATGCAGACAACCACTCCACCAAACCCGTTCTCGGGTTTGGTTTTTGTAGATCACGAAACTCAAAGTTTAGCAGCAAATAGTACGCAGACATTGACTCCTGGTTTATCAGCCACTGCAGCGGAAAATTTCTTTACCTGCAAAGTTTATTCACTAGATGGTCATCATGATGGCATCGACAACCCCATAAGTGTAAAAACAGAGTCGGAATACCGTACGGCAGTAAATGCTAGTTTCAATGGAGTTATTAGAATAGACCATGAAAATTTAAAAGATTTGTCAAATGGTTCTGTGTGGAAATGCACCCTAAAGGGTGGAATGGTAACTTTAGATACTGTAGAACAGAGAACGTCATTCACATTCAACCCAAATAAGCGAGCACAATTGGTAAATCAAGGCCCAAGCACCAGCGCACAAAATGCATATCAAGGCGGAGGAAAACAGCCTCAGATAGAATACCAAAGACCAGAGAGTGCGAGAATCGAGCTACGATTTAAAGCAAACTCTCTTAAGACTCAAGCATCACAGATTCAATATAGGACATTCCTTGATACTTTTATAACAAAATTATCACTTACCAAATTTAGCAATACTTTTGTTCAAGTCAACTCTCTCAAAAGGTCACCAGCTAGTCAGGCATCAGCCATGGTGGATACTCGCTTCTACGGAAGTGCGAAGACTATGGAAAACTTCAAAGTCTGGTATAAGGATAATTATAGGTCATATGCTACCCCTGGAACAGCATCTAACGGTTTGTGGAAAATAATAAAAAAAACCTGGACATCTCCTCAAGGTCTAAAATTGGCATTGACCGCAGAAATAGAGAAGCAAGTGAGAAAGGGTCAATATATTTCAAAACACTTAAGAGCCGGTGCTGTTGATTTGAACACGAACAAGCAAACCTTTGATGACGTAAAGATAATGTTAGAAGTTGTTAAAGATATGCCATATCTTATTTCTTATTATAAATGGGAAAGTGTGTCTACAGCGAGCCTACAAGCCAAGAGAAAGAAAGAAGGTGTTTACAACACGAGTGAGCATTTGCATGTGAACTTGACAAACACTGGAGCAGGGGGAGAATAATGATAGGTCGAAAAAAAAGAATTACTGTACGTTTTAAAGACGCCTACAACTCCTTGGTGCACGATACTAGAAAGGACATTGAAGCCGCGATTGAAGAACAGTTGGATAGCTTACCTCCCAATACAGGTTTGTTCCTTACTGATGACAACGAAAGATTACCGGTTTTCGGCCCAATCGGTGGTGCAGAGAAGGTCATCTCTAGAAAGTCTATTAGAGGCTTACATGCTGGCTCTAGAATAGTTTTCACAAAAGATAACTATGGCTCTAGAGCAACTGGTCTCGGCGGCGCAGGAGGCACAAAGTGCGAAGCTATTGATATTGTAGCAGGGACCTTATCAGCAGAAAAAGTTGTACATGATGATACAACCCAGTCTAGAGCAAACTTTATAACTGATGGTGCAAGAATATATCTAACTGAGCGTGGAAATATAAATCATTATTTCACAACCGAAAACACAGACCCAGTGACATCCGTATCTGACAACTTGAAATCCGGTATAGGTATTAAGTCAGATCATACCTTGGTCATAGGCCGTGAGCGAGTACGAATACTCGCTGGTCTTGGAAAGTCCAATGGTGGAGAGAGAACTGTTAGTGGAAATGAGGAGATCAGAGCTGCTATTGAAATCGGTAACATCACAGAAGATAGATACGAAAAAGCAGTCCGAGGAGAAAGTCTAGTCAGATATTTGTACGAAATGAATAGTTATATCAATGAGTTATCTCAAAAGGTAAATGACTTAGAAACTTTAGTAATGAAATAAAAGGCAGCGATGGCTTCTCATATACATATCACAACAGCTCCAGGTGCACCTACTTCACCAGCATTCCAAGCTATTTCCCAAGGGCTTAGTGGGACTAGGGTATTTATGCAACAACAACTGGATGGCGCCGTGGAAGAGTTTCACAAGGCTAAGACGTCTAGACAGTACCTAGGCTCAACAGATGGCACGCTAAAGGGTGTACCAGACGATTATATTTTGAGCAACACCGTATTTATAGGAAGGTAAAAAAATGTCAAATAAGAATTTTGAAATGTTTCAGACCGAAGTGTGTGATACTGTTGAAGCCCCTTTGCCGCTTAAGAAATTTTGCCCAACGTGTACACCAAATAAAAACTTCATTGCACCAGACTGGAGACAACTTCTAGAGGAGACGTATCTCGATGAAGCATCGTGCGAGTATAAGATATGCGTAAATATAAATAATGAGGGCAACGCATTTAATGCCGCAGAATTTCGCGATGGTATTGGCGGCATCAAATATCCAACTCGAGAAGTTTTGTTTCGCTCATTTGTTCAGCCGGCATTGCGACTGATGCTCGAGGATACAGACAAGCTCATTGCTCAACAAATCATCTGTGCTTCCCATGATGGCCCTACAGTTCAAGGATTAACTCCAAATGAGTTACTGGTTGAATATGACAATTTCGACGGAATATTCATGAACTTGAAAGATGACCCAAAGTCTGAATCTAAGCCATGCCCAGATCTTATCTCCAAAAAGTTTACCAATCACCTAAGTTTTAATCCTGAAGAACCAATATCATTTACAAACTTTGTCTTGCAAAACATAGTAAGCGAAATAAAGAATCCATTTGCTCTAGAATTGTATGCTCGAGTTATAGATTTTGATATTCAACCACACGGCGTATTGAAGGTGTTGGTATCGATACCAGCTTTTATTTTAGATGCAGTTCCAGACAACCCAACAGGGTCTGAGATTCAGGCCTCTGCGGAACAGACGAAGTCAGATCTTGAGATAGATGTTTCTACACTCTTCGGGAAAATATTTAGACTAAAATCTTCATTATTTGGATACTCAAAATATCAGTCTCATTTCTACCAAACTCAGGATGGTTTTTTAAAATTTAAAGAAAGCAAAAAAGACTATTATGCTAACTCGTTCGCTGGGCATGTTCAAAAGTTCTATGAAGACCTTAAAGCTGAGGCCAACAAAAAGACCAAACCAAAGAAGAAAAGATGGAATATTCGCTCCAACACTCCAAGTATATTGGTCAAGAATGCGGACAAGTTAAAAATTACTTTTATGGATGGCGAGAACGGCAATCCATATAAGATAAAGAAAATCGAAGCGAAGATAGAGGGTTGTGAGTATCAACTTATATGTGGTAGAAATAGCAAGTTTGCTTTAAAGTATAGTAAAAAACCAACATTGATGAATTATATTGCCAAAATAAACGAGATAGACATCGCACTACAAGCTAGAGAATCTTATCCATGGTTAGACTTTTTGGTTAAGTTTACTTATCCATTGTTGATTGTTGACTATGGCACCCTGAACGAGGAATCTATATCTGACACCATGGGAGAGTGTGTCGCAGATAACTACAAAGAGTTTGGAACAGATATGAAAGATTATATCCTAAACGAAGCGCTGAATTTGGTAGAGTCTATTGCATACGAATTCAATTCCAAGCAAAATTGTCAGGATATTCTAGCAGATGATGAAATAAAGAAGAAATATTTTAGTGAGCCCGGTCGAGAAGCAAAGCGTGAAACAAAGAGTGATTTCAAAGAAGATCCAGCAGCAGCCACTCAAAAGGAGCGTAGCAAACTTAAATCTGAATGGGATGTCTTGTATGCTGAATCCGGAAGAGTTGAAATTATGATAGCTCGAAAAAAAGAAGAAATAAAAAAGAACAAAGCAAGATTAAATTCAACATCAAGAGAAAAAGAGTTGGCTAACCGCATCTTGGAAAAAGAGTTGACTAATTTAGAGGACAAAGCGGCTAAGTTGGTCAAAGAACGTAAGCGTGTTGCTTCTAAGTCAGCCAAGCTGACCGAACAACAAGACGAAGGCAAAACAAGAAAAAACAAGAGACAAACAAAGAGGCGCAATGCAAAAAGATCTAGAGACAAAGAGGGGAATCCATACTGGAAAGAAGCTAGGAAGTTAGCATTAGAAGAGTTGAAAACTCAAGATGGTTTGTTATCTTCTATGGTGGATATGGAAACATTTATGACCACCGGTAAGCTGACTAGGAGAACCGCGAAAGATCTAGACGAGAAAACAATACTTCAAAGACTCAGCATTTGCAATGTTCAGTCGTTAACCATCAACGCTATTCAGTGTTTGTTTTCTGGTATTGAGCAAGAGGCCGCCTTCAAAAAAATGGTCACTGCAGCCTTAAATGCGATGGATATTGATGTAATGGGGTTCTTCATAGGGGCCTTGCCACCCGACAAACAAGCAGAGCTCAGAAAGATGGCAAAAGATAAGTGGGCAAATATGCCAATGCCATGGGAAGAAGGGTATGTAGGTGGAAGTACTTCGAAGGCAAATCCATATCTAAATTATTTAGGAACAGATAGTGAAAACAAGTCCGTCAAAACAATGGTTGAAGATTTCAAAAAACAAATAGCAGACATAGAACTAGAAATAGATGCTCAAATGTCATCTATAGAGTCCAACATGGAACTTGTTAGTAAATATGGGGAAGCGATAGAGGCAAGCGCCAATACGAAAACAAAGCAAGTCATCAAACACACTATAGTCAAGGGCGATACACTAGGCGAATTAGCGAAGAAACACTATAATGACTTTTACCGATGGAAGGAAATAATGGCCGCTAACAGCTCCATTGATGATGAGAAGAAGTTGGTAATTGGAAGCGTAATAGAAATTGAGCTAGATGTTGAGACAACGCTTTACGAATCAAGTGAGCAACTTGGACAAGAGTATGACAGTGAAAGAAAAAAAGCCAAAGAAGAGATCGAGAAACTAAAAGCAGAACATATAGTTTTGCAAGCAAAACTAAGAGAAGCGCAGCAGGAGTCTTCTCCATTTCCACTAGACGAGAGCGGAGACCCCCTATCTTTCGCCGAATTGCCACCTGAGAAACAACAAGAGCTGATAGCAGCACAAAAAAACGCTCAAGGAACTTTTGGTACTGCGCTCGGAGACATTCAAACAGAAATTGTAGACATGTATATAGAGAACATCTTAGATGTTATGGAGTTGGACGAGCTCATAGCAGTGTTGGATAAATTCCCAGGTGGGTCGTTGGTGACAAGATACGTAGCCTCGATTAGGTGCTCGTTTCAAGGACTGCATAATCCTCCTTTGAAAGCTTCTCTCTCTACCCTATCATTTGACCCTTGTGGAGAAGGGAATATTGGCTTGGGTTGGCCCAACAAGATGAAGGATTATGACCTTAGAGCGCTGAAACCGTGGAGAAGGGATTTTCTTAAAATTATAAGAAATAAGTTTATCGAAAAACTTGAAACAGTCGTAACGCAGCTACTCGTCAGAATGATTTTAAAACTCATACAGCTCATTGACGACGCCCTTTGTAAATCACTAAACGCAGCAGGACAGTTCGCATCAGCCCTATTGACTGGTGGTGGGCAACAGGGGTTGGATGAGGCATTTAAAGACGCCTTTTGTCCAACCGCAGATGAAGATGATTTGAATCAAATCAAAAAGAATGCATTCAATACGGCTTTAGGTAAAGGTGGTCTTGGAGCCCCGAATACCGAAGCGTACGACTGCTTGTTTGAAATGATGAATGCAACGATGTCAAAACAAGAAGTTATTGGTCTACTAACAAATACTCCTTCGAACATGGATGATATGGTTATCGTAAAGATGTCAGAACTGGTGAACGCTAAGTGTCAAGACTTGGCACCAGTCTTAGGAGACCCAGACGACATTAAGCAATGCTTCGGGTCAATGCAGAAATTTATCCCACCAGAACTCAGAAGCTTCCTTAAGGAGCAAGCTAGGGCATTGCCGGAGGGACCCATCTTCGATTCTATTTGTCTCACGCAAGATGAATTGAAAAAATGGAACGAAGATAGAAAGATGATTTATTTATCTACTGGACTCGATGAAGATACAGCGCGAGAACTTGTAGATAAAGCAAATGAGAGAGCGTTGAATGACTTAGGTACTGTAGCAGAAATGATGCAAAAGGGCCCTGAAGGGCTTTTGGCCGAAGCTATTGATGAACTTTTAAAACAAAAAGATCCAGCATGCGAAACCAGCCCATCAGCCATCATATTGGAAGACGAAGAAATGGCAGCAGACAAGCTAGAGATGCTAAATGACTTTTTCAAAACTATTGAGAAAAAATTTATGTCTGATCTCTTGGAGGGGAAGAACTCCATATTGAGCAATGTCCTAATTGACTCTAACGCTAATCGCTTCAATGCACACGAACGCAGGTCAACCATTGGAGACTTCTCCATATTGTATGCCGACTTCGTTGACAGTGAAGAGCATTGGGAGCAAAGAAAAGAATCTGGTAGCATAATAAAGAAAGCAGTTATGGATTCTAATAAGAAAAGAGGTATGTTTCCGGAAACCGTCGGCGGAAGAATGCTACAGAGAATTAGTGAAATGAGTCTAAAATATAATACAGAAGACAAAAACACTGTCGTTATGAAATTTGAAGATGATGCTGAAGACCCAGAATATGAGAGCGAGATAAAGTTTGCAGTTAGACGTAAAAAAATACCCACACATACGATAGTTGTAAATGAAGAGTTCCATAGAAAACTATCTTCCGAGGAGAAAAAGAAGCTTGGCCTAGAGGGTTTTAAATCAAAAGGTTTGAAAAGTTTTGGGTCTACAAATATAAGATTGCAAAATGTCTCTAGTGAGGAACGAGCTCTCGAAATAGACTTCGATGGAGTATATAGGGACAAATACGATGTTGAGCCTGTAATGTTTAGAAACTTTATTATGAAAAAGTCCAACACCATAATGGCAAATCGAACTTTACCTAAGATCGTGAAGATACTGGACAAATGGAATCTCCACGCCTTGAATGCCGTCAGAAAATCAGTCATTGAAAAACCAAATGGTAAATTACCACTGGGCTTTAACTATGGTGCAGACCAGCAACAAAAAGTCGACTTTAGAGACTTGCTGTATGTAAACCCAGAGTCAGACCCAGATAATAAAATGACTTGGTATTATAACAAATTTCCATCCGATAAGATACTAGGTAAGTCAGCAACAGATCACCCTAGGGTGCACTTCTTGGATCCCGCTACTCACGGAGGATCTTATCTGTTTCCAAAGATCTATATCGAGCCTGCAAGTTACAACGGATGGTTGGGAATGGTAAAAGCATTCGTTCCAGAGATAGAAGTATGTGACGATGTAGACAATGGCTTTTTACAAATCAACAATATTTCACAAAGAGTCAAAGCTGTCGAAGGGGGGTTGCCTATTGATTCACGACTATCTCAAGATCCTGAATGTAGATTTGAAATTCCATATGATAGACAACTGACTCCTGCCAACCATGGTATATTAGAGGGTTTGATACTTTCAAACATCCGTACATTCGGAACAGAATTCATATTGAGAACTTTACCAGTAATAGGTTCTATCAGGCTTTCTTCAGATAACTATGACGATTCTCTATTTATGATGATGGCTCAAAAAATGGAGCAAGAGTTCGGTGCAGACAGTGAGTGGGAACTCAATGTTGTGAAGTCTTATACTTATTATCTATTATTCTTGGAACAATCAGTTCAAGCTGTTCAGAGACAAATAAAAGATGGTCTCATCGAAGAGACTGAAGAGATAAAGGTGGCCGCAACCGCAATAAACAAAGCGCAGGCCTCATTTGAAAGAACTAATACATTTTCTGCAACAGTAATGGACCAGATAGCTAAGGGCTCTGCCATTGCTGGTTGGAACTATGAGTGGGAATCTCGTTATGAAAATGCCAATATAGGCGCAGAGTTTCAAAAACTATTAAGGTTCTTATCTCCATTTAAGCTTTCTTTGTCTAGAAAACTGGCTGTTATCCACGACACGAAACATCATGCCCAAGTATTCTTATCAGCCTTGATGAAAAAAGAATTTTCTGTTATTGCGAAAAGAATGGAGCAAAACATGCGGCCACTTCCTCACGTATACGATATTAACAAGTACATGCTATCTAAGAGTGGTATATTGTCATATTCTGATATAAAGTCTGGATATGCATCGGTTGAGGTATCTGTAGTAGAAGGTGCTTCGAAGCCTAGTTATGGGACCATAAGAATGTGCCCATCACTCATTGATGTGGAACAAAGATCTAGTAATAGAGAGTTGAATCCTCCACTAGAAGTTCCGTATGAAGGCATCATGTTTCTTGAGAAATATGTCCGGACAATAAAAAAAGACGGAACAGAGCAGGTCATGACACCAACAGAGTTTCAGCAAATGATCTCGAATGCAACTCAATATGATCAAAACAACAAGATATCTGATTATTTTGGAAATGCTGACATTGTCAATAATGAGTTCATCGGCTCAATTGGTGTAAAGTTTGGAGTTCGACTTATATACGTACCCTCTATAGAGGCAGAATTGAAAACCAACTTAGATGTTGAACAAGAGAGGGTTGGAGATTTTGGTAAATACCAGCATATACCAATGGCATCATATGAGCATGACATCATTGATAGATATATATCGGAAATTGACTTAGGGGATGAGAATATTGGCGAAGACATCAAGTGCTATGTAGATAAGCTAGCGGAAGAAGATGATTTTAAATTCCTATTTGGAACCTTGATAAAGACTAAGACATTTAGTTCTCTTTTTGGAATTTATTCCTATTATAACTTTCTAGAGTGCATTGGAAAGGGAGAGGGTGAAGTAGAAGAAGATAGGTTGAAAAAAATAAAAAATAAGTGGAAAAGACAAATATTCGAGTCTACAAAAAAGACCATCAAAAGACAATTTAGAGCAACGTATCGTTCAGATGATGATGATCTAAAAGAGGAGTCTAAGAGAGAGAAGAGACAATATGATGCAAAGTGGTTGAGCAATTTGTTGCCAAGCACGTATTTAGGGTTAGACAGTAGTGTTAGATGGTGGCAATCTATTAGAATTGTGAAGTCAAAACCTTTTAACAAAGATGGCGACGACTGCTTAAATGACTTCCAAAAACTTTTTAGGAAATAAAACATGCCTATATCAATAATATTCCCAATTAACTTATTAGAGCATGGCATTGGCCCGGCTCTTGTCTCAAACCCACGCTTAGGAATACAAGGAAAGGTCGTGACATCCTCGACATCCTTTGGTGCACGGTCATACTCAGACTGGGACGCCGCAGATGCAATTAAGCAAAATTTAAAAATGCTTTTGTTGACGAGAAAGGGGGAGTATGTTATGGACCATAACTATGGAGTAGGTCTCCCAGAATACTTGTTTGAGCTTCACACTAATATTGATTTATCAACCATAGAGTCGAAGATACTCTCCCAAACAGCTGAGTATCTGCCATACATGACTGTTTCGAACTTAGTGGTTTCTACCAATCCAGAACAAAATATTTTAAATATAAAGATAGAGTTTTTCTACAATGGAAATGAGATTCTAGAGATTTTTGAGCTTGAAGTTATTTAAGTCAAACTAGTTAGTCTCTGTAGAGGGCCCACACATGTCAAAGCAAAAGAAAACACCTATTAAATATACAAGCAGAGATTTCGATAGCATCAAAGCAGATATTGTCGAACATGCTAAGAGATTCTATCCTGAGCAATGGAAAGATTTTTCCAAAGGAACCATCAATTCTCTGTTAGTGGATTCTGTTGCTTACGTTGGAGATGTATTGTCTTATTATCTAGACTATCAAGCTAATGAATCATTTCTAGACACAGCAATCGAGTTCAACAATGTTCGCAAACATGCCAGATCAATGGGATTTAAGTTTGCGGGTTCTCCAAACTCTTACGGCTTCATATCTTTGTATGTTCTAGTTCCATCGAATATTGATGGAACAGCACCTGATTTCAACTACATGCCAATTTTGCAGAGAGGTTCTTCATTCTCTTCTTCCACTGGTGGAGTTTTTACTTTGACAGAGGATGTATCCTTTGAGGGCCCAATGAATGATATAGTGGCAGCAGAGTTCAATTCTACCACAGGTCAAACCACCAAATTTGCAGTAAAGGCTGTTGGGCAGGTCGTGTCTGGAACATTTTCTAGACTGACAGTCGACCTAAACGATTCAACTTTTGAAAAATTTAAAAAGATTAGAATTGGTGGAACAACTTATAGTGAAATAATATCCGTTAAGGACTCCGATGGAAACACTTATTACGAAGTCGACAACTTAGCCCAAGAAGTGGTATTTCGCGAGACAACAAATAGACAAGCAGCATCTGATGGAGTTAGAAGTATATTGAAGCCCTTCGTCGCATCTAGACGCTTTGTCGTTGAGCAAGATGACACTGGCACATATTTACAATTCGGGTTTGGCACTGATGACTCCGAAGCTGAAGAGATAGCAGACCCTTCAAAAGTATTTTTACAAATGAACGGAAAGAACTACATCTCATCTCAAACTTTCGATCCATCAAAACTAATTGGAACAACTAAGTTAGGTATCGCCCCATCCGGCACTACCCTGACCATCATAGCTAAGGCAAACACTACTGATAAGTCTAGCGCATCTGCAAACTCTATCGTATCGGTCAATAAGGCTAGGATGAAGTTTGCATCCGAAATTACCCTATCTCCAGTAAAGAAGACTGGTGTTGTTTCATCTCTAGAGATTACAAATGAAGAACCCATTGTCGGCGCCGCTGAGAGAATGACAGCAGAAGAGCTTAAGCACAGAGCAAAGGGTTATTATGCCGCACAAGGCCGAGCAGTTACTAGACAGGACTATGAATCGCTCATATATAATATGCCAAACAAATACGGTATCATCAAAAGAGTCAGTGTTGTCAACGATCCTTCCGCCACCAATAGGCGCATGGCTATCTATGTAGTTTCCGAAGGTGCAAGCGGTAAACTATCCATGACGAACGATAGGCTAAAGCATAATATTAAAAATTGGCTATCTCAATATAAGTCCTTAAACGATGTCATTGACATTTATGATGCTAAAATTGTCAACTTTGGAGTAAGTTTCAAAGTCGTTTCTGACCCTAGGTTTACCAATGAAAACGTTTTATCCCAATGCAACGCTGTATTGCGTAAGTATTTCTCGGAACAAACTTACATCGGAGAGCCGGTTTATATCACAAGACTCTACTCCATCCTATCTAAAGTTGACGGCGTAGCCGATGTTAAAAAAGTTGAAGTTTTCCAAAAGAAGGGTTCTAATCACTCACCAGTTCGAATGAACTTTAAAGAAGCTATGTCTCAGGATGGTACTTATATTGCTACACCAAAGAATGTAATTATGGAATTGAAATATCCAAATAGTGACATCAAAGGAGTACTGGTTCAATGATTAGAAGATATTATGCCACAAAAGATAACACAATAGCGAATGCTTTCGACGAAAACTTAACAGTAAGAAGTTCTGATGCCAACATGGGCGCTTCGGATATTCTAGAAGTTTTTTCAATTTACGGGCAAACTCAAGATGAGAACGATGCTTATTCTCTCGAAGAAGCTCGCATTCTTATTGAGTTCGATATCGCCCAAATTACAGCAGACATTGCAGCAGGAACTCTCGACGATGGTGCACAGTTCTACCTTAGACTATTCAATGCAGAGCATGGCAGAACATTGCCGATGAATTTTGAACTTGAAGTTGTCCCTGTTGAGGAAGCATGGCAAGAGGGAACGGGCTTAGACATGGAAAGCTACATGGACCTTACTTATAGCAAAGGATCTAGCTGGAACGAAAGTGGCGCAGGGACTGCCTGGGATACAAACTTGGGAGGCGGCGTTTTAAGCGGAACTCCTGTTACAGCAGAATTCGACGAAGGCTAAGAAGACCTA
>Ga0315331_10002373_pt1 | contig 14290 bp, 8 predicted proteins | sample M160m34915metaG_FD_203456 | JGI IMG/M metagenome (GOLD analysis project Ga0315331, IMG submission 203456) | Ammonia-oxidizing marine archaeal communities from Monterey Bay, California, United States - M1 60m 34915 | ecosystem: Environmental > Aquatic > Marine > Intertidal zone | place: USA...
GCTGCTCGCGATATCCCAGTTATCGGGTGGCGTGAACTCGTTGCCGTTGTCGCGTTTGCGGAAGGGTACGCCCAGCATCGTCTGGCCATTGTTCTTCCAGATCATTGGGAAGCCGAATATGCGCTGGTTCTGACTTTCTAGTTCGGCGTGTACTGGTGCATACATCTCGTGGCGTTGTTGCCAGTCATTACTAGAAGTCATGGCGACCCATTTTGCGGCCTTGCCGATGACCGTGATCGGTATCGTCGATTCACTTTCCCGAGCCACGCCTGGTGACGTCATGCGGATGCGTTCGGAGTCGATCTGCTTGCTGCTTCCCGGTGGCTCAAAAAAGTTACTGGCAAAGACTAGGCCGCCATCCTCGAAGAATGTGTCGCAGGTGCCAAGCGGCGCTAGCGTCGCTTGTTTGACAATCCATGAGGACTTTGTGCGCAGGTAGTCATTGAAGCGCACGGTTTCGTTGTCTGGGTAGATTAGGGCCCTAGGCAAGAGTGTGTTGTCATGTAGTTGCAGCGTTGTCGTGAGTCCGTCCTGGTCGGTCAGGATGACGTCATCGCCGTCACGGTGACTTTTGGTGGCACGGTAGAGTGGCCCGAACGCGATCGCGTCAACCATGCGCGCTAGTGGTTGGATGAGGGCGCGATTCGCCTCGATGTCTTTGGCTGTGTCGCCCTTGGTGTCATCGAGTCGGTAGATCTTATTGTTGACCCAGAGTGAGTCTCGTTTGCCTTCCTGGATGCGGGCGCAATCCGGTAGGTCCATCTGTACAAGCAAACGTCGTTTACTTGGCAGGGTGACTGTGACCTTGACCCTGGTCATTCGCTTTTGCAGCGATGGATGGCATTCGTTGAGGATCGCCGCCAGCAATTGCTCGGTGGGGATGCTCTCACGCTCAACAAGGCGTGCGCCTGGTGGTGGGCCCTGCGTATTGGCGGTTTGGTTAACGCTGGACTGCGTTGGAGGGTTTCCCGTTGGATCCACGGCGGGATCGGGAGATGCAGTGTCTGGGCTACATGAGGCTAGGTTCGCGAGGCCGATGTAGCCAATCGCGATCACTAAGCGCAGCCGATTAGGAGCTTCTACTGCCACGCATAAGGTCGTACTAGCCAGCTGCTCGGACGGCAAGTAGGGGCAGGTAATTGCTCATCAGGGCGGCGAATGTTTGATGTGCAGGCCCCCGTGCTATGCATGTCGCGGCGACTGCTAAATTTTGCTGTCGCGCTCAAACACTTTGCGCCAAGCGGCGACGTCATAGCCGTAGTCGTGGTTGCCGGCGAGGCGAGCGAGTGCTTTGCGGGCACTTAAGCGGACGTTTTGAACAGACTCTTGTGGCTCTAGAAGCGATAGCAAGTCTTGCCAATGGCTTTGTGCGTTCATGCGTCCGAGCGCTAAGGCTGCCGACATACGAATGCGTGGTGTTGGGTCTTTGAGCATCGGCACAACCAATTCGGCGTGTTCCGGGTTGGTCGTCAAGCCAAGTCCGCGGATTGCGGTCACGATGATTCCAGGCGGCAGCTCCATGCGCATTGGGCCGAGGTGCCGTGCCCAGATCTTGGCTATCTCACTTTGGTCTAGGCATGAAGTCTGCACGCGGTAGAGCGCCCATGCTGCCTGCACGCGGCCGTCTTCGGGGTGCTTCGGGTTCTCTGCGATAGCAGCGAGCACGTTGGGAGGTGTGTCGCGCGAGCGCAGAATTGCAAGCCCGAGGACTGCGTGGTCGACGACGTATGGATCGTCGAGTCGAGCGCCTTGCAGGATGTCGTTCATGACATCTGCACGGCCCGAAAAGCCCAGGGCCGTCAGTGCGATGGCTTGGCGTTCGGGATAGCTGCCGTCGATCGCGAGTGCCTTGAGTTTGGAGAAGACGTAGCCCTTTCCGCGGACGGCTGTGCCTTTCGCTGGCTTGGCGCGAGGCCCCTCATCGAGAACTTCTCTTCGTAGGTGGTTAAAGAGTTTCTCGGCTTGGTCATCGGCTCGTTGGTCTCCTCGGTTGGCAAGCGCAGTGACGTATTCGTCGATAGCCTGATCAAGGCGGATGAGCGTTGCTTGGAAGTCCTTCTGTTTCTCTTCCTGGGCTTTGAGGCTGTCTTGCCGTTCGACGAGGCTCGGGACCTTGTCTTGGCGTGCCGGGGTGCCTGTCGAGCAAGCGCCGAAGAGGGCCGAAAAGAGGATGGGCGTTAGGGCAATCGAGCGATTCATTGCGGTGGTTAGAGGGGGGATAAGACACCATCCTTCCCGCAACTTGCCTGTGATGCCACAATCTGTCGGGTGATGAGTGATTCTCTGTCGGCTGAGTGTGAGCAAGTCCTGCTGGTGAAAGACCCTGCGAACGCTGTGGAGGCGATTGTGGCGGTCCATAGTACGAAGCTGGGGCCTGCACACGGGGGTATACGTCGCTGGGCCTACGCTTCCCAGGCGGCGGCTCTGGCCGATGTCGTGGCCCTGGCGCGTGCAATGACGCACAAATGTGCCCTGTCCGAGGTGGCGGCTGGCGGTGGTAAGGCGGTGATACTTGATCATCCGGGGCTTGATCGTGAGGGGGCCTACCGCCGTGTGGGGCGAGCTGTCGAGCAGTTGGGTGGGGCGTTTTACACTGGGCCGGACGTCAACACGACGGCCGAAAATTTGCGATGGGTGGGCGAAGAAACGCGTTATGTGGCGACTGATGCGGCGGATGGACCAGGTGATTTAGCGGCGGCGACAGCTGATGGGGTGCTGTCGGCATGGCTTGCTTTGGCCGAAGAGCTCGACGCGCAACCGTCGCAATTGCACTGCGTCGTGCAGGGGCTAGGTGCCGTCGGTATGGGGTTGTGCGAGCGGCTATCGGCGCTCGGCACGCGGTTGTCGGTGTTTGATGTGGACCGATCGCGACTTGAGCAAGCGGTTCAAAACTATGGTGCGACAGCCATCTCAGGTGATCAGGTTACGCAGACTGCCTGCGACATATTTTCGCCATGTGCTCTAGGCGGAGTGCTCACCGAACCGGTCGCGTCCTCGTTGCCGGCACGGGGTGTCTGCGGCGCCGCGAACAATGTCTTTGATGGCGAGGCGGCAGCCGCTTCCATGCATCGTCGCTCGGTACCGGTTGTGCCAGACTTTGTTGCCAATGCCGGTGCGTTGATCCAGGGGGCGATCTGGAATCTGCAGCGACAGCGTATCACGCCAGAGCGATTGCGCCGTATTGGCGTGACTACTCGGGAAATCCTGCAGCGTTCGCGGATTGCTGACCGTGCGCCATCGCAAGTTGCGCTTGAGCTTGCACGTGAACGATTGGAGCGCTGAGGCGCACACGCTACCGTTATTCATCGATGATTGAATTTGAAGAGCCGGCGCACCGAGTGCGCGTTCGCTATTGCGAGACCGATCGTATGGCTGTCGCTCATCACGGCAGTTACGTCGCTTGGTTTGAAGAGGCGCGCACAGAGTGGATGCGGCGGCGCGGCCGGAGCTACCGGCAAATCGAAGACGATGGTGACTTGCTGCAGGTTGTTGAGTTCCTGTGTCGCTATCACAAGCCTGTCGACTACGACGAATTTGTTGAGATCCGTGTGCGAGTCGAATCGTCGGGACGCGCGGCGATCGTGCTGGGTTACGAGGCGCGGCGCGAATCAGATGGTGAGGTGTGCGCCACTGGCAGTACGAAGCTGGCATGCGTTGGTCGTGACGGCAAGTTACGCAGGCTGCCCAGGGAACTTGTCGATCGGGGAGTTGGTGACCCGGATCGAGAAGGTGACTCGTAGGTGCAGTTGTATGACTAAGTGTTGGGGACGTCGGGTTTGGTTGGCACTTCTGCCGTGGTTGGCAGGAGGCTTGGTTGCTCAATCACCAATAGCCATCGGCAAGTACTTTGCGGTGACTTGTGAAGGCGGTGACCAGCAGATGGCGGAGCAGGCTTTGAAGGTAGTTGAGCCTGTATGGCCGTTAGTCTGTGCTTCGTTCGGTCTTGAGGAGGTTGCGCTCGATGAGAAGTTGTCCGTCGTTTTGTACCGCGGTGTTGATGGCTATCTCGCGGCAGACAAGCGATTGACTGGCGGTAGGTTTGGTCCGAATCAAGCCATGTCGCATTGGGCGAGTAAGAGCGCGCATGTTGCGATGCAGCCACCGAGCAGCGACGCCAGTCTTGCCGGTTGCGGTCTGCCAATGCAGACCCAGGTAATGCTCGCATGGGAAGCGTGCCACATTGCTCGATTTGAGCTTTGCCCGAACTTCCGTAGCCATCCCGGGTGGTTTCACGACGGGTTGGCGGCGACAACATCTTTGCGAGTGTTGCGGCAGTTAGATCCGCAGATGGGGGACCAGCCCTTCTTTACGCAGCGATGGTGGCGTGTGCGACGGTTGGTTGTCGCTGGCGATATGCCGAGTGTTCGTGCGCTGTTGGCAGACCAAACCCAAGACCTCGACATGCGTGATCGTTACGCCGCACGAATCGCGTTCTATGAGTTCGTCGCTGCGACGTATCCAGGCAAGATGTTGGAGGTTGCGAAAGCCGTTCGCACCACGCCTGCTGGGTCGTCTTACAAAGGCAAGGTGCAGAGGGTCGCGGATCGCTTGCTGGGGTCGCTGGGTGACGAGTTCATTGCTGATGTAAAGAGGCGAGCGATCATGTGGGATGAACGCATTCGTTCGCTGTGGTTGTTTGGTAGTGAGTGGCGACAGCGCGCGTTTGCCAGCAACGCCGCGGTGGCGTATGCGGCGAAGGCTGTGCTCGGTGGCTCATTCCACGCGAAGGGCGCACTGTTGATTTACGCCGGCGAGACGCAGCAAATGAACTTCTTGTTCGCAGAGTCCGCTGCAGGTTTTTACTCGCTTGCGATAACGGCTGGTAGTGGCTGGAAGTTGATGGACTATCGCAGCGAGAGCAACGAGTGGCTTGTTGTTAGCCGCGGTGAAGAAGCGGCGATGACGACTGGGTCGTATGTGCCGTTTGAATTGCAGGGCACAGGACGTGAATTGACGGTCAAGCTCGCCGGCCGCACTTGGAAGATCAAGTTGCCGCGTGTCTTGCCTGAAAAAGTGCGCTGGGGCGTCGGTGCGCAATCGGGGCAGGATGGCGCGGGCAATGGCGCATTTGGGATCTGGCGTGGCGTTACCGTGACTGGCGGATAGGCCTCGTTGCCGGTGCGGGCGCGCATATTGCAGCGGGCGGAAGTGGTCTGCTTCGCGATGGCTCGGCTTTCTATATGCGGGCGCATCCTGATTCAAGTTCAGCGCCTTAAGCACTTCTTCGTATGCCGATGCGTCAAGTTGTGGCGCATTTTTTTGAGTTACGGTGTGACCGGTGGCCTGGGGCCAAGATGACGCTGTCTCCGTTGGGCATGTAGATTGTCGGTGGGATGCAGATCAATGACTTGTGGCAGTGCGGCTGGTTCACGGTGATTACTAGGCCGATGGCAACGAACGTTACGTAAAGGCGCTTCACGCGATCCGTAGCTGGGTTGGTGCCAGTTACTTGCCTGTGTAACAGCCTGTCCATCCCGCCCACCTCTCGCAGGAACGCTATTCATCCCGTAAGTTGGCTTTTCCTGCAGTCGGGAATCTTCCTGTGTCCCGTCCGTAGCCCTCGATTCATGACTCTGACCCCAGAAGTTGCCTTCGAACAGAACCGTGAGCGCTTGCTCTCGGTCATCTATTTACGGATGGGGCCGAACCTCCGGGTCCGCATGGATCCTGAGGACGTGCTTCAAGAGGTGGCGATTGAAGCGATGAACTCCTGGCGCACACTCTCGGCCGAGGAAAATGCTGGCGCCTGGTTGGTGACTTTAGCTCGTCGCAAGGTCGCTCGAATCTTGCGCGATCAACTCGGTGTCGCGGCGCGCGATCCTCGGCGAGAGCATGCCATCAAAACGGATCTACCACTCGCAGATCGTCGCTCTGGGCCCATTACTCATGCCGATCGTAAAGACCGCCTTGAGTTGTTGGAGCAAGCAATGGAGCGGCTGTCTGAAAGTCATCGAGATGTCATCATGATGATGAAGATCGAAGGTCTGTCTGCGCGCGAGATTGGCGAACACATGAATCGTAGTGAAAATGCAGTTCATCTGTTGCTGAGCCGTGCCCTAAAACGGCTCGCCGAAGAGCTGAAGCTGTGACGGAATCAAAGCGTGATCCGAACGAAGACGCCTTGAGCGCTGGGCTTGACTCAGACGCTCCTGAGATTCCTGATGTCGTGAAGGGGGAGGGCGCTAGTGAGTCCTCCGAAGGTGTGAGCAGTAGTGGTGACTCGATATTCGCGACGGACGGAGCGGAGTCTCACGTGAAGAACTCAGCCAGTCCTGATGAAGAGTCGATGGACTCTGGGTCTTCAGGGTCTGAAGCCGCGGATGAACGATTGGCTCAGGTGCTTAGCGGGACGGCCAACAACGCGGATTTGCGGCGGACGCTACAGGGTGAAGAGTCGGAAGAAGCTGATGATCTTCTCTCACGTTTGAACGCGCTGGACTTCGTGCAGCAGGTTGTTGGCGGTCATAGTGAGTTGCCTGAGCGGATCGGTGGCTATGCCATCAAGGGCCTGTTGGGTCGCGGCGGCATGGGCATCGTCTACCTCGGTTGGCAAGACGATTTGGAGCGAGAGGTGGCTCTCAAGGTGTTGTCGCAACATTACACGGCGGATCCGACCATGCGTAAGCGCTTTCGCGCCGAAGCGCGTGCGACTGCCGCATTGCACCACCGTCACATTGTTCCGATCTATGACTATGGTGAAGCGCAAGGCCTGTTGTTCTTCGCGATGGAGCGGGTTAACGGCCTGAGTCTCGACAAGCATATATCGTCGGCGCGGCGCGTTGATAAGAAGCCCATGGAGGTGATCGATGCCGTGCGCCGCTTTGCTGGCGTGGCAGATGCCTTGGGGTTAGCGCATCGTAGGCGCTTGTTGCACCGTGATGTTAAGCCAGGCAACATCCTTGTTGGTGAAGATGGCACGTTAGCTTTGACTGACTTCGGGTTGGCTAAGGCTCTTGATCATGAGTCGATGCACTTGACGTCGAAGGGGGGCGGCTTCCTTGGGACGCTTCACTACGCTTCCCCTGAGCAGGCTCTCGGCAGTGAGTTGACGCCAGCTAGCGACCTGTATTCGCTCGGGGTGACCATGTTCGAGGCTGTCACGGGTCACTTACCGTTGGCGGGCAAGACTACCGAAGCGTTGTTGCAGTCGATATTGCATGGCACGCCCGCGCGATTGCGTGATCACGTCAATAAGCCGCCGCGCGACTTCGAAGCAGTGCTCGATAAGTTGCTCGCACGTGATGCTGACGATCGCTATCAGGATGGCGAAGCTCTGTCTCGTGATTTGGTGCGGATAGCGGATGGTGATCCTGTTCGCATTCGTCGTCTGCCGTTACATGTCCGAGTCTGGCGGCGGGCGCGAAAGAACCCGGTGTTAGCGAGTGCGTTGCTTGCAGTGTTCATCTTGGTCTTGTCGACGGGCACGTTGGCCGGGGTCTTGAACAAAGAGCGCGGTAAGGGGCGTGTCGCGCGTCATCAGGAAACACTTGTCTCTATTGGTCAGGATGTCGGCCGTGAGCGGGGTCCTGAGTTCGGCTCGCTCCCGTTTATGCAGGCACTGACAGGCGTTGATGTGCCTGCCAGTGATCCCAATGCTGTGATCTTGGCGAAGTTGAACGCCGCGTATGAGTCGATGCCGGACGACGATCGGGCCGAAGAGATGACGCGGGCCTATATCGAGGCTCCATTGCCGCGTGCCGCGGAATACCTGCGAGCAGGTCGGGGGTTTGAAGCGTTGCAGTTGTATGACACCGAGATTCGGCGTGTGACGCTCAGGCAAGCAAGCGGCAAGCTCGCCGCTGAGTTGCGGCTGTATCGTTTGTACTTGGGGCGTGCAGTCGCCAACTTGACCGCGTCGGTTGGGCGTGCATACGACGCTCGTATTAACTTGGCACTGGCTTCGTACCTGCGCCCGGAGGCAGCTTTCCCGTTGGCGCTCATCGAGGTTCTTGACCTTGTTCAGAGTCAGAACCTCACGGCGGATATCGCCGCGTTTAAGGAGGGGTTGGTTGTCAGAGAGGTGCCGCCCGAGCACGTTCGCGCGCTGGGCATATTGCTGTGGGCTGCAGCTGGACAGCGTCCGCACACGATGAGCAATATGATGTCGTTCCCGCTCAATTTTGAGCGTCGAAGCGCACTGCATGAGTTGGCTGGAGGTTTGCTTGAGGGTGACCTTGATGGTTGTGGGCCTCATGGTCAGGTGTCGGGACTGGCGGCGGACTTTGCAGATCACGGGCGGGTGGCGATAAGTCAGTTGGGTGATCCAGCAGCGTTTCGCGATCACGTCAAGCAAGCAAGTCAAGCGATCCAGCAAGCGGCACATCCGGAGTCGTCTCTGCAAGGGTGGCGTCATGTGCTGCAGTTGATTACGCCACCTAGTCAGCGGGGGCCGCTGCTTGATGAGCAACAGCGGCCGTTGCTGCCAGCTGTGCAATTGTCGGCGTGGAGTGCGTTGCTTTCTTTGCGTCCCACTAGCACGTTGATGAAGTTGTGGCTCGATCGGTTCAGGGAGTTCCACCGCCTACATCCGGGGGAGCCTGGCATTGTTGAGGTTGCAGCTCGAATGCACTCTTTGGCTGAGTCCTCGGCAGCTCTTCAGTGGGCGAGTCTCTGGGTTGTTGATGCCGATGGCGATCCCGATGCGTACATGTGTCGCTTGAAGGTTTTAGTGCGGCAGGGGCGGCTGTCAGAGGCGCGGGATGACGCTGTTGTTATTGCGCAGAACTCTCCAGATCGGGTTTCGGCGATGTTGCGGATTGTGGCTGAGTTGCGGGATGCTGCGAAGGCAGTTGAGCCTGATACAGCCGAAGGCCTTACCATCATGGCAACACAGTTCCAGAGCTTGATCCAGCAAGCGAGAGATCACGAGGAGGGGCGATGAATAACCGCTATCCGAGGCGATACGGCGCATTGTCATGGATTCTCGGACTCGGTGTGATGGTTGCCCTTGGAGTCGCTGTCTATTGGATGTTTGTCGAGGGGGCGCGTAAGAATCTCGAGAGGTCGAAGGGCTCTAGTTTGACATCTGGCAAGGATGAGATTGATACCTTGCCCAAGTTGATGTCCGACGCCCCTGTTGACGACGCCCCACAGGGGGTGGTCGTGCGTGGCACAGTGCTGTTGCCTGACGGTCGTCCGGCTTCAAGTGCAACGGTCACGCTTTACCGTTTGTTGACGGCTTCTCCCGAGTGGCGCAAGGAGTCCGTTGTGCAGGCCATCACGGTTGGTGATGGAGCGTTTCAGTTCCAGTGCCCGCATCTTCACGGTTACTTGCTTGGCTTTGCACATGCCAACTACGCCGGCGGTGAAGTCGAGGTGTCGTTGTTTGGGGACGCGATGCAGTTGCAGTTGCGGCCAGGATTCGACATTCGTGGTGCTGTGCTCAATGATGTTGGCGCACCTGTGCCGAATGCTCGCGTATCGGTGGAGGCCTCGCTGGGTGACTCGCGCCGAGCACAGTTCACTGAGACTGCGGCAGATGGAACCTATAGTTTTTCGAATCTTGCTGCTGGATCGGCCGAAATGGTCGCGCGTCATGATTTCTGGCAGCCCGTTAAGGCCGCGACGGTAGTTATTGGCGTGCGGCAGCAGGCTGACTTCCAGTTTGTCCGTCCGAGCATGAGTCCGCTGCGTGGAGTGGTGGTGTCTGCTGCAACACAAGAGCCAGTTGCGGGTGCTACAGTTGAGCTAGAGCCCCTAAGTAAACGGCTTGGTCTTGTTGATCCCGTTGGCACAGTTACTGCCAAGGATGGGACGTTTTTGTTGTCGGGCTTGCCGCGCGGTAGCGTGCGAATGTTGGTCCGCCATGAAAACTATGGTGCCAGTCTAAAGATCGTATCGATCCGATCGGTTGCTAAGGATGTCACTGTCGAGTTGCTTGAGCGAACGAAGGTCGTAGGCCAGATTGAAGGTGTGTTCGCCGGCGGTGAGGTGCTCGAGGTGCAAGATAGTGGCCGCGAGATTGCATATGCGGTGGTGCAGCCAAGTGGCTCGTTCGAGTTCGAGCGCAAGTTGTCCCCGGGTTATGCCGACTTCCGTGTCCTTCGCGGTTCCTTCATGTTTCCGAGCCTGCAGGGTGAGTCCGTGCGTGTGCGTTTGGACGAGTCGGAAGGAGATGCACCGTCGGAGGTTTATTTCGACGTCATCAAGACTTCGATCGTGACCGGGCGACTTGTTGATGCGTTTGGTAAGCCGGTCGTTGGTGCACGTGTTGAGTGGATGTCCGACAGCTTCCGTCAGATTGGTGAGGCGGCTTTGGACTTGGACCTGTCGAAGGCCAGTGACGGGCTTTTGAAGCTCGGTGGCATCCGAGGGCAATTGCTGGCGATTTCTGGCGACGATGGTCGGTTCGAGATTCGCGGTCGTCGAAGTGGCCTGATTCAGGCCAAAGTTCGGCGGGCAGGATTTGGTAATCGTGCTGTTCGAGCCAAGATGCCACCGTCAGGCGGGACGGAAGACATGGGCGACATTGTGTTGGGACCATGTTGCTCAATTTCGGGGCGAGTTCTGCGGGGCGGACAGCCATTTGTTGGCGCCTTGGTGATCTTGTCCTCGGGGCAATCCGGCTCGGTGGCGACAACCAATGAGCTTGGTGAATACTCCATCTCCGACTTGATGGCTGGTGACTACGACGTGCAGACCAGGATTTCTGGTCGGCCAACAGGCATTGTCACGCCGACCTCGGTGGTTATTGCAGTGGATCAGCCCGTGACCGGATTCGACCTCCCGTTGAAGTCCGGCCGAATCGTTACCGGGGTTGTTTCAGATGAGAACAATCAACCGCTTGCAGGTGCGCTAGTAAGTGTGCGTGGTCGCGCGGGCGAGGTTGTGACCACGAGATCTGGAGGCATGTTTGAGGTTGAGTTGCCGCCACGTGATGTGGAACTCGTCGTTTCCTTTGGTGACCGTTCCAATCAGAGAGTCGCGAAGGTTGGCAAAGAGCAGGAGTCGGTGAGGTTGACTTTGGCGTCGCGGGATACCAGCACCTTGATTGCGCGCGTTGCTGGGCTGCCCGGGCGAAGACGGCTTGATGGCGTGTTGCTGCGTACAACGGATTTGGACCGTGACGGCGCGCAGCCCGAGTCACGTTGGGTCGCTGGTTCGGGTGGTGAGATCCGATACTCACATGTTCCTAGTGGTCGCGTGCTTGTCGAAGTTTGGTCCGAGGGATATGCGCCATACCAGCAAGAATGGCAGTTGAAGTCGGGTCAGTCTTATGACCTCGGCGAGGTGTTGTTGGCACCTGGAGCAAAGTTGCGTGGTGTTGTGCGCGACGCGGACGGCAATGCCATACCGATGGCGCTGGTTTTACTCGGCGATGAAAGGGACTTTGCGTTGTTCCTGCCGACCGTGCGCACTGACGAGCGTGGCATGTTTACGATTAAAGGCGTGGCTAGTCAGTCCAAGCAACTGGTTGTGCGTAGCCCGGGATTTGCGGCCAGCACGATTGACTTACAGTTGCCACGCGACGTGCTTTCGATCGAACCGTTGGAGATAAGGATGGAGCGCGGCGCAACCATCGAGGTGACCGTGGCCCGCGAACTGATACCTGAAGACGGGCTTGTGTATCTGCGTCACAATGGTCAGTTGCTGGAGAGCACTGTCCTTGATGATTCTGGCAATGCGTGGTTCGCCAACCGCAGCGCCGGCAAATACACGGTCCAGTTATACGATAGCGATCTACCTGAGCAGGTGGTGGTCGTGCAGGCTGGGCAAGAACTGTCTTACGCTCGGTTCTTCAAACGTCGCAAGTAGGTCTACATCGTTGCTTTGTTGCCACTCTGGCAGCAAGCTCATGTCATGCGCGTATCACTTTGCCTAGTGCTATTGGCACTGCCTGCGTGTGGTGATCCTCAGCCGGTCATTACGCCGCCACACGTTGCTCCCGATGTCAGCTTGTTGGCTGTGCATCAAGCTCGCTGTGCCGCGTGCCACAGTCTCGGTGAGGCTCTCGATGGGCAGTTGGTTGGCGATGCTGCCCCGCCGCTTGCATCGTTAGGTGATCAAGTGAACGTCGTTGCTGGTTTACCAGATTTAGGCAGTCACTATTCGGGCTCAGGCATGTCAGCTACGGAAGTTGATGATGTGCGAGCTTGGTTGACCTCTCTTGGCGGAGAGCGTCAAGCGCTGCCCGCCACTGAAGTATCGGGTGGCGCAATCCCTCGCGGCGAACAGCTTGTGCGTGAGCTTGCGTGTGGTGCCTGTCATGCCCCAGCGGAGCTTGAGTTGTCTGCGGTCGCCAATCACGCGCAGTTGACGTCTTTCTTGGCGAAGCCCGAGAGAGCGGGTCGGGCGCTGGCTCACGTGCCGCTCTCAGGAAGCGAGGCCAATGCAATTGCTGCCTGGTTGCTGCGTAAGCAGAAGCAAGAAGGGGCGCGTGGTGTTGGTTTTGGCTATGAGTGTTTTGAAGTCAGGATCTCGAACGGTGATTGGCCGGATGTGGCCGGAATGCAACCAAAGGCTCGTGGTGTCGTCGAGAAGATGGACACGACGGTTGCGACACGAAAGAATAACTACGCCTTACAATTTGAGTCGACCCTCGATGTGCCCGCGGACGGCGAGTGGAAGTTTGCGACGCGCAGTGATGATGGCTCGTGGTTGTGGATTGACGGCAAACTAGTTGTCGATAACGCCGGATTGAAGGCCGCTACGCGTAAGGATGGCCGCATCAATTTGAATAAGGGGCCGCATCATCTTCGAGTGGCCTTCACCCAAGGTGGTGGTGGAGCTGAATTGAAGGTGTTGTGGGCTGGGCCGGGCGTGGGTGAGCAAGAACTTCCCAATACAAGTGCCAGCACTTCGGTCGTTCGTTTGGTCCCTGCTGCACGGAAGGATCCTGGGTCCATATCTCAAGAGGCCGTTGCTCGGGGTCGTGTTCTCGCACGTGCTGCCCGCTGCGATGCGTGCCACGAAGTTCGAGAGCCCGCTTTCCAGGAGTTGCCCGAACCTGCTGCTGCGAAGGCATGGTCTGCAACTAAGATCGGTGTAGGCCAGTGTGCTTTGCCTGCTGGTCCTGCGGTGTTTCATGAGGTTGGCACGCTGCCTTCGAAGATCGAGGTGGCCACCAAGTTGAAGATTGCGCTGAAGGCTGATGGTTGCCTGTCGTGTCATGTGCGTGATGGCGAAGGTGGCTTACCGCCGGCGGTTCGCAAGCACCTCCGTGAGGTTGAGGACATCGGTGAGGAAGGCTTATTGCCGCCTGATCTGAGTTCTGTTGGCCGTCGATTGCGGCCTAAATGGCTCGAGCGCGTTGTTCGTGAAGGGCACAAAGCACGTGACTATGTTGTCATGCGTATGCCTGCTTACGGCGACGAGAAGGCGAGGCAATATGCGGAGTGGTTCGATGCGGTCGATGCGGCTGATGTGATCGACGAAGAACCGCCCTTTTCCGTCGAAGCTGCTGAGTTGGGTCGCTCTTTGGCGGGCACGGGTGGTCGTAATTGCATTTCTTGCCACCAGATGTCGGGTCATGACTCGCTCGGTCCGCAAGGCATGGACCTTGCCAAGCAACACCAGAGGCTGCGGCCTGGTTGGTTCCGTGATTGGCTGCTTAGACCTCTTGCGTTGCGTGAAAATACTCGCATGCCGCAATTGTGGTTGAGTGGCTCGGAGCAGGACACAGTGGACGTGGACGCTATTCGTACTTGGTTGTCGCTCAGGGAGTCGGCTCCCTTGCCAAGTGGTGTTGCAGTGGATTCGAGCAAGCTTGTGCTCGTGCCGGTGGACCGGCCAATTTTACACGGCGCGTTCCTTAAGGGCGTGTCGGCACGATGTCTTGCTGTCGGCACGCCAGAGCGCACACATTTTGCTTTCGATCTCGTGAAGCCACGCCTGGCTTGGATTTGGCGCGGAGATTTTATTGACGCTACCGGCACCTGGCATGGCCGTGCCGGAAAGTTGATTGAACCTCTTGGCGCGAGTTGGCAAGTCATTGAGGACTTCACCATCGAGGGTGAAGAGTCCCGGCGTTTGCTGGGTCAGCGTCGTACCGAGGCTGGCTATCCCGTGATTCGAGTCCGTTGCGGTGAGGCTCGTTACGAAGATGAAGTGAGCGCGTTGCTCGCTGCTGGTGGCAGTCAACTGATTCGCACAATCCGCTGTGAGGCGGGCACTCTCGTTCTCAATTTCCCAACGACATCGTCTTACAAGGCGTTGGTACAAGGTGAACCCGCCAGTCAGCACACGTTGACTGCCGGTCAGTCGCTGGAGGTCATCTACCAATGGTAATGCTCATTGCTCTTACGCTGCTCGCTGTGCCACAAGAACCGGCATCCCCGGGACCGGTGCAGAA
>Ga0315331_10002374_pt1 | contig 14287 bp, 10 predicted proteins | sample M160m34915metaG_FD_203456 | JGI IMG/M metagenome (GOLD analysis project Ga0315331, IMG submission 203456) | Ammonia-oxidizing marine archaeal communities from Monterey Bay, California, United States - M1 60m 34915 | ecosystem: Environmental > Aquatic > Marine > Intertidal zone | place: USA...
TAAAAGAGTAGATTCCATATTTGAGTTAATGACTTTAGAAGAGAAAATAGGTCAATTAAACCAATATTCAGTTGGTGAAGAAATGACTGGGCCAAATCAAAACAATGATTATTCAAAACAACGATACAATCAACTTATAAATGGCAGTGTAGGTTCTGTTTTGAACTTGCTTGGTGCAGAAAATACAAGGTTAGTTCAACAGCAAGTAATTGAAAATAGTCGATTAAAGATTCCATTAATATTTGCCTATGATGTAATTCACGGTTATAAAACAATTTTCCCTATTCCTCTTGCAGAAAGCTGTTCATGGGATTTGAAATTAATGGAAAAAACAGCTAAAGCATCTGCGGCTGAAGCTGCTGCTTCAGGAATTCAATGGACTTTTGCTCCAATGATTGATGTTTCTAGAGATGCAAGATGGGGAAGAGTAATGGAAGGTGCTGGCGAAGATCCTTTTTTAGGCGCTCAAGTTGCTGCTGCTAGAATAAAAGGTTTTCAGGGAGAATCACTTTCAGACTCCTTGTCAATAGCGGCATGCGCAAAACATTTTGCAGCTTATGGATTTGTCGAAAGTGGCAAGGATTACAATACAGTAAATATTGGACAAAACACATTAATGAATGTTGTGCTGCCGCCTTTTAAAATGGCAGCTAAAAATAATGTAGCAACATTTATGAACGCATTTAATGATATTGATGGAATTCCAGCTACAGCAAATTTTTTTTTACTTAAAGAGATTTTAAGAGAAAAATGGAACTATGAAGGAGTTGTTGTTTCTGATTGGGGTTCTATTGGTGAAATGGTTAATCATCGCTATTCTAAAGATTTAAAGCAAGCTGCTCACCAAGCAATAGCTGCTGGGTGTGACATAGATATGGAAAGCCAAGCATATATTAAGCACCTTAAAGAATTAGTCGAGCAAAATCCTGATTTAGAAAATGAAATTAATAAGGCAGTTAAAAGAATTTTAACATTAAAGTTTAAGCTTGGATTATTTGATGATCCATATAAATATTCTAGTTTAATTAGAGAGAAAAATGTTGTTGGATCTTCAGCTCATTTAGATCTTGCTCTTGAAGCTGCGTTGAAATCTATTGTTTTACTAAAAAATGAAAATCAATTGTTGCCCCTTAAAAAAAATCAAAAAATTGCGATTATAGGTGCTCTTGCAAATGATAGTGATGCTCCTTTAGGCAATTGGAGAGCTCATGCGTCTTCAAATTCAGCAATAAATCTATTAGATGGAATGAGAACGGTGTTTGAATCCAATTTTACATTTGCTAAAGGATGTGAACTTTCTGTTGGAAGTAATAATTTTTTTGAAGAATTAAAAATTAATAATTCAGATTATTCTGGATTTAGTGAAGCAGTTGATTTGGCAAGAAAAAGCGAAATAGTTGTGATGGCTTTAGGTGAGCCAGCCTACATGTCTGGTGAAGGAAGAAGTCGTTCTAACATTGCTCTTCCAGGCGTCCAATTGGAATTGTTAAAAGAAGTTTACAAAGTAAATAAGAACATTGTTTTAGTTTTAATGAATGGAAGGCCACTTACAATTCCCTGGGAATATAAAAACATTCCCGCAATTGTTGAAGCTTGGCATTGTGGTTCTAGTTCCGGAGAGGCAATTGCGAAGATTTTAATTGGAGATTATAATCCATCTGGTAAATTAACAATGTCTTTTCCAAGAAATGTTGGACAAATTCCAATTTATTACAATAAAAAAACTACTGGAAGGCCATCTTCTGGTCCAAATCAAGTATTTTATGTTCATCATTCTGATGTGGATAACGACCCTCTATTTCCTTTTGGATATGGTCTTAGTTACACACAATTTGAATATTCCGAAATGAAAATTTCTAAGAATGAAATTTACATGAATGATACATTGAAAGTTACAATTAAAGTTCAAAATATTGGTAATTTTTCTGGGGAGGAAATAGTACAGTTATACATTACAGACGAATTTGCTAGTGTAACACTACCTGAAATGGAGCTAAAAGGATTTCAAAAAATAAGCTTAGCTGTTGGCGAATCAAAACAAGCCGAATTTAACATTACAAAACAAGACTTGAGCTTTTACAATAAACAGAATGTTTTTATTGCAGAACCAGGAAGTTTTATAGTAGGAGTTGGAACGAATTCAAAGAATTTAGATGTTATGTCTTTTAATTTAGTTCAATAAGTTGAATTCTTATTGTTAGTGTATATAGTACACTTATTTTACGTATATTTATATCGTTAATAATCCTTTTAAATAATGAAAACATCTTTGATATTACTTTTTAATTTTTTTTTAATTTCAGTTTTATGTCAAAATGTTCCAATAGATTTTGAGCAAAATGGAAATGGATTAAACTGGACTTGGACCACTTTTGAAAATGATATAAATCCACCTGTTGAAATTGTGCCTAACCCAGATGTTTCGGGTCTTGACACTTCTTCTACAGTATTAAAATTTACTGCTTTACAGTCAGGAAATCCATGGGCTGGTTTTGAGTCGATGCACGGTTCTGACATTGGATCATTTTCTTTTGATTCCACAAATTGTACAGTTAAAATTATGGTTTGGAAGTCGGTGATTAGTGATGTAGGAATAAAATTTGTTGATCCAACTTCGGCTGCTCAGCCTGAAATCAAAGTTTCAAACACATTAGTTAATAGATGGGAAGAATTAACATTTGATTTTTCTTCTCGAATCGGAGTTTATCCAGTTTTAAAAGATCAAATTGTAATTTTTCCAGATTTCGATTTGGCAGGCAGAACTCAAGATAATGTTGTTTATATAGATAACATTTATGATACAGATTCTATTACTAATGTTAATGGTTTAACTCAACATTTTAGTAAGTTAAGTGATATATATCCTAACCCTGTTTCTGATGTGTTGTTTATTGAAAATGATAAAAACAAAAGATTAGAAATAGTTGATTTACATGGTAAAACACAAGCTTTCCATACCCTAATTTCAGGTTCAAATAATTTAGATTTATCTTTTTTATCTAATGGAATTTACCTAGTTAAATTATATGAGAAAAATTATCCTTCAGAAATAATTAAACTAATTAAGAATTAATAATTCTGTTTTATAATTTTGGTAATTATAAAACAATAAATGAGTTTAATAAAAGCTATTTTCAATTTAAAATGTCCTCGTTGTAGAAAAGGAGATCTTTTTGAGGTGAATAATCCTTACAGACTTAAGAAACTAAATGTAATGAATGACAACTGTTCTGTATGTCAACAGAAGTTTGTTATTGAGCCTGGTTTCTATTTGGGAGCAGCTTATGTAAGTTACGCTCTTCAGGTATTTGTAGTAGTTATTACCTATTTAACTTTAAGTATTTTTACTGATTTTTCTGTGAACTGGATAATATCTTCGATTGCCATTATTGTATTGTTAGCAGCTCCATATTTTATCGTTCTTTCGAGGTCATTTTGGATTTCCTTTTTCGTCTCTTTTGATTCTAATTTTAAAAACAATTGACTGTATTTTCAATTATAGATGTTGAAACTACCGGCTATCCTCACAATAAAATAACGGATATTTCAATTTACAATACAAATTCTCAAAAAATAGTTGCTGAGTTTCACTCATTGGTTAATCCTGATGTTGCTATTTCATCTTCAATTACAAGGTTAACTGGAATTACTAACGAAATGGTTAGAGATGCTCCATTCTTTTATGAAATTGCTAAGGAAATAGTAAATCTAACAAGAGATAATGTATTTGTTGCCCACAATGTGAATTTTGATTTTAATGTAATTAAAAATGAGTTCAAAAATTTAGGGTATACTTTTCATCGAAAAAAAATGTGTACTGTGAAATTGTCTAGAAAATTGCTTCCAGGTCACAAGTCTTATTCTTTAGGGAAGTTGTGTGAAGATTTATCAATTCCAATTTATGGTAGACACAGAGCTAAAGGAGATGCCCTAGCAACTCTGCAACTCTTTAAGCTACTTATAAATAAATCTGATCAAGGGTTGTTTAATCAACAAATTGCAAAAAAGCAATTAACTATTTCTCAATTTATTAGTGAATCAGATTTAGCACAATTATCAAATAAAACAGGGGTATATTATTTTTGGAATATTGAAAACACCATAATATATATAGGGAAATCAGTAAATATTAAAGACAGAGTTTTGAGTCATTTTCGAAATACTTCTAAAAAGGAATTAAAAATGTGTCAAGAAGTAGCGCGTATAACATATGAAGAAACTGGGAATGATTTAATTGCTCAACTAAAGGAATCGGCAGAAATAAAAACACACTACCCAATTTATAATTACAGGCAAAAAAGAGTTGGAGAGAATTATGGGTTGTCATTTTACACCAATAATGAGGGTGTTTTAGAGTTAAGTGTAGGATATGTTAAACTATTAAAAAATCCAATTTTAACTTTTGAGAAATCTGAAAATGCCAAAGATTTTTTAATGAAAATTGCTCATAAACATGAGCTGTGTTTGAAATATTGCGGTCTTGATAATTCATCAAATGAATGTTTTAATCATCAATTGAATAAATGTAGAGGAGTTTGTGTTGATAAAGAGGCAATAAAAAATTATAACATCAGAGTTTTAAAAGTTATTTCTTCTTTTGAATATAAGAATTCGGTAGATTCATTGTTTCTTGCTGGCAGAAAAAGCAAAGAAAAAAGTTTTGTTAAAATTGAAAATGGTGTTTATAAGGGTTATGGCTATTATCCAAAACTAATTAGTAAAGAAATGGCTATTGATTCAAAGCAATTTTTAATCCCACAAAAAGAAAATGGAGACACTAAAAGAATTATATCAAGTTATTTAAGGAAAAATGCAAAATAAGATTTCAATTTTTAAAACAACAATCATTTATTTTATGGCTGTTTCTTATATGTTGGTTGGTACAACACATTTTCTTTATACATCATTTTTTTTAAAAATAATGCCTCCTTCTTTTCCTATACACTTAGAACTAGTCTATCTAAGTGGTTTTTTTGAATGTGCTTTAGGGTTTTTATTGTTTTTTTCTAATACAAGAAAAATTGCTTCTTGGGGATTGATAGCGTTGTTAATTGCTGTCTTTCCAGCAAATATTTATTTAGCTCAATCTACGGAGGCACAACAAGCTTTAGAAATTAGTAGTATCATGGCAGTTGTTAGGTTGCCATTTCAATTTTTGTTTATTGGGATTGCTTTTTGGTTTACTAAAGATTAATTATTGAGTCATTCTTTCTATAAAATTTGATCGTATGTTGCTCCAAAATAAATTGTAATCTGCTATGTGATAGTTTGCTTTTTCAAATAATTTACTCATTGGAATGTTTTCAAAATCCACCCATAATAAGCCTTGATGTGCTTGAGCACTTACAGAGTTTTGATACCTAATTTTATTGTTTTTCATTAAAATTCCTTTATGAAGACTTAATTCACTTTCTATAGAATCATTGTTCCAAGTCATTGGGTTGTTAACTGCTATGTTTTCTCCATGTATATATTTGGGATAGTGACCATTAGCAAAGGTTCTCCAAGAAAGAAAGCAATTTAAATCTAAAGGATTGTTGCATTTTGGAAATGAATCAGAAAATTCTTTTATAGGCATTCCAATTAAGTATGCAAGTTTTACTTTTTCTGCAATTTTATTATTTTTTGAAATGTAATCTTTTAGAAGTCTTTCTGCATGATTAGTTCCTTGGCTGTGAGCAGCAATTACTATTCTGTTTCCTTTATTAAAATTTTTCAAATAATATTTAAAAGCCAGCTCTACATCTTTGTATGCAAAGTTTAATGCTTTAACTCCATTTTTTTGACTTCTATATCCTTGAATGTGCATTTGTCTGTAAATAGGAGAGTATATGTCGGCCAGACCATTAAATACATTGGCTTGATATTTAATAGCTGTATTGTTTATTTTTTTATTTAATTTTTTGTCACCCATTCGTGCATTCCATTCTTTACCCTTTAAAAGTAAAGTAGGATATATGAAAAAGACATCTATTCCTGTTAATGATGTGTCTTGATTGAAATTTCTAGGGAATTTATCAGAGTTGTCGATTTTTAATGGGTGTGCTGCCCAATGCTTTAAGTTAGAATAGTCTGGAGCAGTTCCCGCCTTCTGAATTGAAAAATCTTCAATAGGAATTGTAGTGCTGCAACTACAAAAACAAAAACATAAAGCAATTAGATTTATAAATTTCATCTGGGTAATAAAAGTATTTATTTTTCAATTAAATACTATTAAATGTTCAATTTTGGTTGTTCTTCTATTAGATAGTAGTTAGTTTCACTTAAAAATATATTTTGCGAATTGCAATAAATACAAGGTTATTAATTAAAGATAAACTCGAAGGAATCGGTTGGTTTACTTTTGAAGTGTTAAAGAGGATTGTTAAAAATCATCCAAATCATCAATTTTTATTCTTTTTTGATAGGGCATATAATGAAGATTTTATTTTCTCTGATAATGTTATTCCTATTGTATTACATCCTCAAGCTAGACATCCGATTTTATTCAATATTTGGTTTGATTATGCTGTTACTAGAGCTTTAAAAAAACACAACGTTGATTTATTTTTTTCTACAGATGGAATGTTGAGCTTGAAGACAAATGTTGCTCAAGTTACTGTAATTCATGATTTAAATTTCGAGCATTATCCAGAAGATTTACCAGCTCACATTACCAAATATTATTTAAAGAAATTCCCATTATTTGCTAAAAAAGCTAATAAAATAATAACTGTTTCACAGTTTTCAAAAAAAGATATATCTAAATCATATTCAATACATGAAGATAAAATAAGTGTTGTTCATAATGGAGTAGGAACAGATTATTTACCAATAAGTATGGAACAAAGATCAACTCAGTTATTTGAAGTAAATAATGGTGTTCCCTATTTTATTTATGTTGGGGCGTTACATAAAAGAAAGAATATTAAAAGAATGCTAGAGGCATTTAAAAGTCTGAAAATAACGCATTCAGAACCATTGGATTTTATAATTGTAGGAGACTATTTGTGGGAAAAAGACAATTTACTCTCATCAATTTCTAATGATGTGAAGTTTATTGGTAGGAAAACAGGATCAGAACTGGCAACTTTAGTTGCAAATTGTCAGGCATTAGTTTATGTCTCCTATTTTGAGGGTTTTGGTATCCCCGTTTTAGAAGGAATGAAATGTGGAGTTCCAGTTGTTGCCAGTAATGTAACAAGTATTCCAGAAGTTGGTGGCGATGCAGTGATTTACGTAGATCCGTTTTCAGTTGCCTCTATTAAAGCTGGTTACTTAGAAGCCTTAAAAAAATCTAATTTTAATTTATATAGAGAAAAAGGACTAAATCAATCCAATAAATTTAATTGGGATAAGAGTGCTGATGAAATCTGGAATGTATTAGAAAGTGAATTGAGAAAGTAGATTTTAATTTAAATAAAAATTTTGCTCTACTTTTTTCTCTTGTTTTAACAGTATAAGCATGAATTTTATTTTTCTTAAAAGAAACTCATTTTTGCGTTCATTACTGTATCGTAAAAATTTAATCTTCTCATCATCAGATAGGTTAACAACTTTTATGATGTTTTTTTCAGATAACAACTCACTTAATTCGCTGGTAATGTCTTTGTCTAGAAGTAGTTGTAAATAAAGTGAAACTTGATCTAGTAGCGTCTTTTCAGGGTTGAAAGTAATGTCTTTTATTAAAGAAATTGTGCCTGATGGATATAGCTTATCTTCTTTCTTAGCTTCAAACTGATTAATCTTAAAATTTTGATCACATTCAACTAAAATGTCCAACTCCCCATTTTCATAATTTTTTAAAACTTGAACAATTTTTACTAAAGATCCAAATTCACTCAAGGTTGTTTTTCCTTGAAATGGTATTCCAAAATAACTATCAGATTTATGACATTCGTTTATTAGTTGCAGGTATCTAGGCTCATATATATGAAGAGTGGTTTGTTCACCCGGAAGTAAAAAAACTCTTAAAGGAAATAACCCTATACTGTTGTCTTGGTCTTTCATCTATTAGGAATAGTGATATGTAAAAATTCTATAAAAACATGGAGATTTTACAAGTAAATAAATAAACTATCCACAATCAATTTTGAATTACTTTCCTTTTTTTTAAATTTTTTATCTGTTGAATTTGCATATTAAGTGTTTAAATAATAATCAAACAAAACAAAAAAAAGACCTATTTATATGTTAATTTCACGAAAGATTAATTTAATTAGATAAGAGTTTTTACTAATTCTTTCTATTTTTGGCAAAAATAAGTCCTATGAAAAGTGTAAATAAAGTCAGGTTAATTGTACTAACGGCTATTGTTTTTTGTTTAGCGTTTTTAAACATTTATTTTTCTGAAATCCCAAATTTTTCACCAATTGCTGCAACTGCTCTTTTTGCTGGTGCTTTTATGAAAAATAGAAAATTAGCATTCATCATTCCCATTACAGCAATTATTGTTTCAGACATTTTCATTGGTTTTCATTCTATGATCTGGGCAGTTTATTTAAGTTTTTTCCTTGTTGTATTTTTAGGAACAAACATGAAAAAACTAAATTTTGGTAATGTATTGGGCTTTTCCATTTTAGGGTCGTTTTTGTTTTTTTTACTGACAAATTTTGCTGTTTGGTTTCAAGGTGGTTTTTATCCAAATTCTTTAACAGGATTAATGGAATGCTATTACATGGGTATCCCATTTTTTAAGAATACTCTTGTTGGGGACCTTTGTTTTAATGCAATATTGTTTTCTTCATTTTCATTTGCAGAATCAAAAATCCCTTCACTAAAATTTGTTTCTATCAATTAATTACTAGTTTTGTTTTGTTATTTGGTTTCTACTATTAAGTAGAATTAAAAGGGAAATGGGTGAGATGCCTGTACTGTTCCCGCAGCTGTAATCTTTAGTAGCAGCACAATGTATTTGTCACTGATAATAATTGGGAAGACTCGTTGTGTGAAGTAAGTCAGAAGACCTGCCTTTTAACAAAAACTAAGCTTTCGGGTAAAAGGCATAGGGTTTAACAACTTCATTTATCTAATGAAGTTGAGCTCCTATTTTTTCCCTAAGAAACATATAAAATTAGTTAATGATTAAAAAATTAGTTTTAAAATATTTTTTTTGTAGCCTCATATTAATTCTGGCTATTCAGAATATGTTTTCTCAATCTGATACTCTATTCGAGCACACTGTCTTCGATTATAAAATTGAAGAAGGTGTTAATACATTTTCTGTAATTGAGGTTGATTCGTCTTCATTGGCAAAATATTTTGGTCAAACTACTGAAGAATTATTAGGTAAATCGAACGGTTTATTTGTAAAACAATATGGTGCAGGTAATTTGGCAACTTTATCCATTAGAGGTTCAAGTGCTAATCAAACTCAAGTGTTTTGGAATGGTATTCCAGTTAATACTGCCTCTATTGGAGTTACAGACTTAACGTTGTTGCCAATAGATTTTTACAATTCATTATTAATTAAAAAGGGTGGTGCTAGTCTTTCATGTGGAAGTGGTGGAATAGGCGGTGCTGTTTGCCTGAATTCTAATTCCTTTTTTAAAAAAGGAATTACTCTTAGCGCTCAGCAAGTTCTAGGTTCGTTTGGAATTAAAAGGACAATTTTAAAGATGAATTATTCTACTGGTAAAATTAATTTTGTTACAGGCTACTTGCATCGTTTTTCGCTTAATAATTTTTCTTATAAAGATATTTCAAGCCCTAATGAACAATATGTAAGTAGAGAAAATGCATCAATTAATCAACATTTTTTTATGCAAGAAATAGGTTGGTTCATTAACAAAAAAAGTCAAATAGAGTTCAAGCTAAATTACCTAAATAGCTGGAGGCAAATACCATCTATTATTGGAGCTACAAACAATGGCGAATTTCAGAATGATCAACAAATTAAAACTTTAATAGGGTTTAAAAATATTAGCAATAACCTAAGACATGATTTGAAAATTGGTTTTGTCAATGAAGTGATGAATTATAATGATACTGCCTTAGGTATTTTCTCGAATTTTAATATTAGTTCATTTCATACCAATTACAGAGTAACAAGAGATTTGAAATCTGTAAATGGTAGAATACAAGCATTTTTAATGATTCGAGAAGATGTTGCTGAATCAGATTATTATAGTGAAATTTCAAACCAGAATACATCTTCATTATTTGTTAAGTGGGAACAAAAAATTAATAAAACAGAATATCATCTAGCATTAAGACAAGAGCTGCTAGATTTTAATTTTCTTTCACCTAACCCATCAATTGGAGTTAAAAAATCTTTCTTTAAAAATGGCAAATGGAATTCGGAAATTAATGCATCTAAAACATCAAGAATTCCAACGTTAAATGATCGTTTTTGGGTGCCGGGGGGGGATCCTAATTTATTGCCTGAAAATGGGTTCGAGATTGAAAATAACAACCGCATATATCTTTCAGATAATTTAATGTTTTCTTCCTCTATTTTTTTTGGAAGAACTTCTAATTGGATAATATGGCACCCTATGAATAATGGATTATGGTCGCCTGAAAATGTAAAGGAAGTTCAACGTTATGGACTTGAGTCTAAATTGGAATTTGAAGCATCTTTAAAAGATGTAAATTTTGAATTAGATATGCAATATAATTATCTAAATGCTACTACAATTCATTCTTTCAACATTAACGATGCCTCTATAAACAAACAACTAATTTATGTTCCTGCTCATCAAACACAGCTTGATGTTGAATTAGCATTTAAAAAAGTTAGAATTTTTTATAGCCAATCATTAGTTGGAAGCGTTTATATTGATGTTGAAAACAATAGTTATTTACCTTATTATTTCCCAGCTGATATTGGTATTGATTGGAGTAGTAATTTTATTACAGGTAAACAATTGGTAGCAGGTCTAAAAATAATTAATCTTTTTAATGAAGATTATCATATTGTTGCAAACAGGCCCATGCCTGGAACACATTTTCTAATAAATCTTAAAATAAATTTAAAAAAATAAAAAAGCATGAGAAAAATTCTTTTAATCCTGATAGTTTCATCTTTATTTTCTTGTAGAAAAGATGTTGGTCCTCAAACAAATAACAATTCAACAGAAAATGAAACCTTCCATGATGTTTTGATTGCATGTGAGGGAAATTTTGGAACAGGAAATGGTTCGCTTTCTATTTATAGTTCATCAGCAAAAGAAACCTTAAATAATTATTTTAATCAAGAAAACAACTACCCTCTTGGAGATGTTGTTCAGTCTATTGCTTCTATAGATGAGAACTTATATATAGTTGTAAATAATTCTGGAAAAATAGAAATAATAGATTCCACCAATTATTTATCTCAAGGTGTTATTGCTGGATTTACAAGCCCAAGAGAAATAGCTAAAATTGATAACGATAAGGCATATGTTACCGATCTTTATTCAAATTCTGTTCAAGTTGTTGATTTAACTACTAGAAATATTATTAGCTCTATAGCTGTTTCAGGATGGACTGAAGCTATTTTAGTTCGAAATAATTATGCTTATGTTTCTTGCCCAGGTGCAAGTTTAATTTACAAGATTGATATTTCATCTCATGAATTAATAGATTCAATATCAACAGCGTCATCCCCTTTAGATTTAGTTTTAGATAAAAACAACAAGCTTTGGGTAGTTTGTTCAGGAAATTGGGGAGCTAATGATGGTACACTAGAAAGTATTAACTTAAATACTTTTGTGAATGAGCAGGTTATTCAGCTTAACTCTTCTGCCTCTGAATTATGTATTAGTAATGATTTAGACAAACTTTATTGGCTAGACAACGGAGTAAATTATTTAGATGTTGATCAAACCAGTATTATTAATTCAATTGTTCCTTCAGGAGCCGGTTTTTTCTATGGATTAGGGATTCATCCAAATTCAAATGATATTTATATTTCTGATGCAATTGATTTTGTTCAGGCAGGTAAGCTATATAGATATAATTCTCAAGGAGAAGCTTTAGATTCTACCACTTTAGGAATTAACCCTCATGCCATATTTTTTAAATAAACACTTTCAATACACAGACAATTGTTTATATATAAGACTTAGACTTAGTGATGTTTAATAGGTATAAAGTTATTTTTGATTTTATAACTTTTTTTAATTGTATAGACTAAGCATTATAACAACATTAACATTGCTTTGTGGCTTTTTATGTTACTCAGTTTTTCAACATTTAAACAATGCATTATTAAAACAGCAAGACCCTATTGCTGCTATCCCTTTAGATGCTGCAATTATTTTAGAAAGCAATGAAATAAGACAAGTTTGGTCTACATTTTCTGAAACTAATTTAATCTGGAAAGAGTTTCTTGCAAATGAAAATATTAATTCTATTGATGTTCAACTTAAAAAATTGGATTCAATCATATTAGAAACTAATGCGCTACAAGAACTATTCATTGATAAAAACACAGTCATTAGTATTCATCCAAATAATAACTCTTATGGGTTTTTGACAGTTACAAATTGCGAGCTGATTGACTATGAAAGTGTTGTTGAGGTTTTTAATTTAATAGCTCAAAATTCTTCTACTATTAATTTTAAATCTTTAGCATTTATGGAGCTGTCGATAGATTCTTCAAAATATTTTGTTTCATATCAAGAACCATTTTTTCTTTTTACTTCATCTGAAGAATTAATGAATAAGTCAGTAGTGCAATTAAAAAGCAATACAAATTTGTTGACTAATTCTACTTTTTCACAATTGCGATTATCTGCAAGTCCTTCAAGTAATTTCCATCTTTTTTTTCAGAAAAAGCAATTCACTAAATTGTTGAATAATTTTTTTAATGAACATTTTGTAAGTCAAATTAGTAACTCAAATGAATTTCTCGATTGGATTGAGCTAGACCTGCTGTTAAAGCCCAATAGCATAATGTTTTCTGGGCTATCTGCATTATCAATGGATACTTTAAATTCTAAATATTTTCCTTTTCAACCACCAATTAGTAAACAAGGACACCCCCAATTCCCATCAAACATTTCATCATTGGAGAGACATTCAATTGCAGATATTAATTCGTTGTTAAAAGGTGCTAACCTTTCAATTGAAAACAACTGTAACTGTCAACTAGATGAAGAATTTAAAAAATTGCTTGGAAATGAAGTCGTTAAAGTATGTTTTAAAGATAATTTAAGGGAAATCCATGAAGCTGTTTTTGTGGAAGAATTGGGTTTTGTTAACGCATTTGATTTATTAAAAAAAGTTGTCAATGTAGACACCTCAATTGTTTTGTCAAATGGATTTCAAGCTCTTGTACTTTCTGATTTAGACTTTGTTAATTTATTGGGTTTTGACCTCCCAATAGAGAATAGATATTTAATTCTAATTGAAAATTATTTTGTTATATCATCTAAAGACGGGCTGAGTAAAATAATTAAAGATTTATCTAGAAATTCTAATTCTCAAGATAATAGTTTGTACCAAAGATTTTCTAATCAATATCTTTCTGCCAACACTAGCAAAGAAGTGTTTATGTCTGGTGAAACAATGTTTAAGCTATTAAATGCTTCAATGAAGCAGAGCATTAGCTTAGAATCGATGGGCTTGTCTAGTGTTTTTCATAAGATTGACGGTTTAGCTATAGAATCTTTTTCGTCAGAAAAGGCAAGCTGTCATCATTCTTTTGTTATGTCAATTGGTCAATCAAACAAGGAAGAATCAAAATATTTGTGGATGTTAGACTTAGATAGCATTTCAATAAATCCTCAATTATGTAAAAACCATAGAACAAACACATCTGAAGTTTTAGTCCAAGAAATAAACAACACCATTCATTTAATTAGTGCAAATGGTAGAATAAAATGGTCAAAGAAAATAGAGGGTCAAATAATGGGTGATGTGAAGCAAATAGATCTTTACAAGAATGGAAAGTGGCAAATGCTTTTTAATACTAAAACACATATTTACTTGCTAGACATTAACGGCAAGCAAGTTTTTGACAAACCCATTGCATTAAAATCAGAAGCAACAAATTCTGTTTCTGTAATAGATTATGATGGTAAATTAGATTATAGATTCTTAATTGCTTGTGGAGACAATAAAGTATACAATTACAATGGTGAAGGTAGAGAAGTTAAAGGATGGAATCTTTTTCAATCAAAATACATAGTAACCTCAGCGATTAAATATTTTTCAATTTCAGGAAAAGATTACTTGTTTTTCTATGATAATTTTGGGAATATGTATTTTTTAAATAGAAGAGGAGAGGCTAGGTACAATCCTTCTTTTTCTTTACTTGATTTAAAATCTCAGGAGATTCAATTGAGTAAAGGCATTTCTGTTGAGGACTCTAAGTTGACTT
>Ga0315331_10002378_pt1 | contig 14281 bp, 8 predicted proteins | sample M160m34915metaG_FD_203456 | JGI IMG/M metagenome (GOLD analysis project Ga0315331, IMG submission 203456) | Ammonia-oxidizing marine archaeal communities from Monterey Bay, California, United States - M1 60m 34915 | ecosystem: Environmental > Aquatic > Marine > Intertidal zone | place: USA...
GCGCTCTCTTGGAACTGGATCCCGATACCCATGAATGGCGAGAGATAGTAATTGCTGTTAAGGATAATCCTGATAATCCTGCAGTTACAAGGTTTGCGCAACAGTTTGGTGTGCCTTCAGCTTACTACGGTAGAGAGGCATTGTGGCAACGCCCAGCTGATCCCCACAACCCTATGTTCGATGAATTGGGTCGAGTTTGGATGACGACTAAGGTGCAGGGCAATAATCTGCCTGAGTGGTGTGAGCCCGAGTCGGGGAACAAATTTGCTCAATATCACCCATCTCGTGGCAGCGAGCGCCAGGCTTCTCACTACGATCCTGCCACCGGCGAGTTCGGTCTGATTTCTACCTGTTTCGGGACCCATCACCTTCAGTTTGGTTGGGGTAAAAATCGCATGCTGTATTTTAGTGGCGGGGGCGATGTAATTGGATTTATCAACACGCGTGTCTGGGATCAAACACAGGACGAGCAGTTATCTCAGGGTTGGTGCCCAATGGTCGTTGATACCAATGGTGATGGCCGCATTAGTAAGCCTTGGAATCAACCCGTGGGTCCTCTGAGGAGTCAGAATGAAGGTGGTGGTGGTGGTGTTCTTACAGATGTTGATTTCGAATTGGACACTCGTATGAGCCCCGGTAGTTACGGCATTATCGCAGATACTCGAGAAGAAGGTGTTGCCTGGGGTGTGGGCACTGAATTTCCGGGCCGTATATACCGTCTCGACATCGGTGATAATCCACCCGAGACTTGCATCACCGAGGTGTATGAACTGCCTGTGGTAGAGGGTAAGCCGATGGGTTTTGGCCCTCGGGGCATCGACATGGACAGTAACGGAGTTGTCTGGTCTGCTCTCTCTGGGAGCAGCCATATTGCTAGTTTTGATCGCACTAAATGTGACGTGTTAAGCGGACCCGCTGTGATTGATTCTCAGCACTGTCAGCAAGGTTGGACGCTTCATGAGATACCCGGTCCAAATATGAAGGGCACGGATCGAAAAGCTGATTTTCATTATTATAACTGGGTGGACACTTTTAATACGCTCGGCTTAGGCGAGAATGTGCCTATCGCGAATGGCTCTGGTTCAGATTCCCTTATAGCTCTTGTGCCTGCAACTGAAGAAATTGTACATATGCGTGTTCCTTATCCCTTAGGTTTTTATTCCCGCGGATTAGATGGGCGTATTGACGACCCAGACGCGGGCTGGAAAGGTCGCGGCGTTTGGGCTAATTACGGCACCAATTTTAATTGGCACACAGAGGGTGGTAAAGGTACAACCAGCAAGATGGTCAAGTTTCAGATGCGACCGAATCCGTTGGCAAAATAAAGCATAGAATATATTAACCGTACAGGTTTAAAGCGAGGCTCGCTATGTCGGACACGGAGAACAGCAACAGAAAAACTAATCGGAGCCGACGTGCTTTTTTGAATTCGATTGCCACACTGACAGCCGGGAGCGGTATGGGTATGCCGGCCGTATGGGCGGTTCAGAAGTCCCCGCCCATGCAGCTTGATGCCATTAATCAAATGACTCTTGCGGTGTCTGACCCTGCGGCATCGGTTGCGTGGTATCAGGGATTATTTGGGCTTCCCATCGTTGCGCGCCAGGGTCCCACAGTTGTTTTGCGAGTGGGCGCCGGACCGCATTCTATTGCCATTGGTGGCGATGCCAGTGATAACCCAAGAATTACTCATTATTGCTTGGCCGTGAAGAATTTTAACTACGACGATGCTTTGCGAATCCTAGCGGAAAATGGCATTAATGAAGCAAACACTCCGTCTGCCATGCATTCCAGACTGAGAGTTCGCGGCCAGCAGTTGGGGGGCGCAATCAATGGTACGCCCGAACTCTATTTTGGTGACCCAGACGGTATTGTTGTGCAAATGCAGGACGCAAGTTACTGTGGAGGCGCTGGTTCTAAGGGTGAAATTTGCTCGTCGATTGAGGAATCTGATGTAAAGAAGGGACTTTTATCAATCCAAGAGTTCAATCACTTTACCTTGTTTGTCTCTGATCAGGTACGTTCCATCCAGCTTTATCAGAGCCTCTTCAATTTGTCCATTGACACCTATCAGGGTGCCTTGCCAGTGCTGAGGGTTGGCAGCGGGAAACAATTCTTAGCCTTGTCCAACCAGCCCACCCGAGAAAGTCAGATACATCATGTCTCGCTGGCTGTCGAGGATTTTGACGTTGATCGAATATTTTCTGTGCTGGAAAACTATGGATTAACCATCTTGGGAGAAGCAAGCGGCGCTACTGGGCCGTTGCAGGCTTACGTAACAATGCGCGGTGCCAATAGAGGTGGAGCAATTGAGGGTACCCCCGAATTATATTTTACGGATCCGGATGGAATTCTTTTGCAGCTGCAGGACCTGTCTTACTGCGGAGGAAATGGGGTTTTAGGAAATGAGTGCGGAAGTGCGGAGGCCCCCACTGGGCGTAATGGATAATTTCAATATAGGATAGGAGCACCAAATGAAAAGAGCATGTCTTCTGCAATTCTGCTCGATATTTCCTTGTCTTTTGTTTGCGGCAGACTTGGCGGGTCAAAGCATTTCGGAGCGCAACCGTGCATTGCTCGATCAATACTGCGCTATTTGTCATAACCAAGCAGTAGTCAACTCGGTAGCAACGATCAACGAAGGTCTTCAAACTACTCAATTGCGTAACCTCGGTCTGACTTTGGATACTGAGGATGTGTCAGATTTGGCGGCAAACCCAGAGGTCTGGGAGAAGGTTATCAAAAAGCTTCGAGTTGGTGTGATGCCTCCGCCAAACTATCCTCGACCAGATAAAGTTCAATATGATGGTTTCCGCGCGTGGCTGGAGGATGAGCTTGACCGTATCGCTGCGAGTAATGTTGACCCTGGGCGTACGCAAGCTTTTCATCGACTTAACCAAGCTGAATACAGAAACTCTATTCGTGATCTGCTTGGTCTAGACTTAAACGTCTCAGATTTAATTCCGTCCGACTCTCCAGATCGTTATGGTTTTGATAATAATGCTGAAGTGCTGGCCCTTTCTCCGCTGAGCATAGAGCGCTATGTAAACGCTGCACACAAGGTTGCAGAACTCGCCGTTGGTGCATCACCGAGTGGTTCTTCGATAAAGACTTACAAAATTCCGTTGAACCTCATCCAAGAGGGACGGTTGAGCGAAAACTTACCCTTTGGGTCGCGTGGTGGAGCTGCAATAGAGCATCTATTTCCTGTCGACGGTGAGTACCGCATTACCATAAAACTTCAGACTAATTATGTTGATTTTGTCCGAGGCTACGACCAGGCTCATGAGATGGAGTTTAGTCTTGACGGCGAGTATGTTCGGACATTCTCATTCGGTGGCGATGCTCCGGGGACCCCGGCTCCCTTTAGTTATGCAGGAAACATCCGCGGTAGTGACGACTGGGAAGAATTTATGATGGCCTTTGCTGACAATGGGTTCGAATTGGTGCTACCGGTGCAGGCGGGGCCACGAGTTGTCGGGGCTACGTTTCCTCGGGAGACTTGGGAGGCTGAAGGTGTTCAACAACCAAGACTTTTCGGATACCAGTTGGCTGTAACAGAGTTGCCAGACTCTAATCCCAGCGTTGGCAGCATTCAAATTGAAGGTCCATTATCAGTAACGGGCTCTGGCGATACTCCTAGCCGAAAAAAAATCTTCAGCTGTCGTCCAAAGACAACGGATCAAGAGACTTTGTGTGCGCGTCAGATATTGAGTTCCCTGGCGCGGCGAGCTTACCGTCGGTCGGTAGCTGAGAGCGACCTAGAGGATCTGATGAGTTTCTACAGCCAAGGCTATGTTGAAGGTGGGTTTGACACTGGTATTCAGTTCGCCTTGGAGCGGCTGTTAGTCTCTCCAGATTTTTTGTTTCGCATCGAGCAAGACCCGATCGATGCGAAATCAAGATCGCCTTATTTTATTAGCGAAACAGAGCTCGCGACGCGCCTCTCTTTTTTCCTTTGGAGTAGTTTGCCCGATGAGGAATTGTTGGATTTAGCAGAGCGCGGAGCCTTAAGGAGCCCAGAGGTTCTTGAGGCTCAAGTAAATAGAATGATGCTTGATTCTCGTTTCTCAGGCTTTATTGAGAACTTTGTCGGTCAGTGGTTGTATCTTCGTAACATCGAGGATATCTATCCTGATCCAGCTAGTTTTCCTGAGTTTGATGAAAATCTGCGTTCAGCGTTTCAGGAAGAAACAAAGTTATTTCTTAATGATCAAATTCGATCCGATCGCAGTGTGAGAGAATTGTTGAGTGCGGACTACTCATATGTCAATCAGCGTCTTGCCGAGCATTACGGCATTCAAGGAATCTATGGCAATCGGTTTCGAAAGGTAGCGCTGCAGGGAGCTGAGCGAGGAGGTCTTCTTGGTCACGGTAGTCTGATGATGGTGACCTCTTATCCCAATCGCACTTCTCCAGTGTTACGCGGCAAGTTTATCCTTGAAAATTTTCTGGGAGGTCCCCCGCCCGAGCCACCGCCAAACGTCCCCGCACTTGAAACAAGCAGCGACGGCAAAAAACTTACGATGCGTGAGGCCATGGCCATGCATAGGGAAAATCCCGCGTGTCGGGTCTGTCATGCGGCTATGGATCCAATTGGTTTTTCGCTTGAGAATTATGATGCCCTAGGTAAATGGCGCACGCGATTTGCCGGCCAGGATATTGATGCTTCCGGATTATTGCCCGATGGGAATACTTTTGATGGGCCACATGGTTTGCGTAGCTTAATGCTCTCCCGCCCAGATGATTTTGTTGGAACCATTACAGAAAAGTTAATGCGGTTTGCCCTTGGTCGTAGTCTTGAATATTTTGACATGCCTGAGATACGCGCTATTGTCCGAGCAGCTAAGAAAGAAGATTATCGGTGGTCTCAAGTAATTCTTGGGGTGGTCCAGAGTACGCCGTTTCAAATGAGGAGAACTGAACTATGATTATCTTTAAAAAAACGCTCCCGAGGCGAACGCTTTTGCGTGGCATAGGAGCAAGTTTAGCGTTACCGCTTCTCGACAGCATGGTTCCAGCACTCTCATCTGCTTCAGCTCAAACTGCGCAACCTGCTAAAAGAATGGGTGTTGTTTACGTGCCTAACGGTATGGCTATGAAGTCATGGACCCCCTCTACTGAAGGATCGGGTTTCGAGATTACTCGTATATTGAGACCTATGAAGGCTTATCAGGATAGGATGCTGGTATTAACGGGACTTAATGGTTCCAGCAGCAACGCCGGAGTGCATGCGAGTGCATCCACTCGGTTTTTGACTGGGACTATTCCAGCTCGCAGTGAGTCGGATTTGCAGGCAGCAGTCTCGGTTGATCAGCTCGTAGCTCGAGAACTTGGTAAGCAAACTCAGTTGGGATCTTTAGAACTGGCTCTTGATCAAAGTGATGTGTTTGGCTCTTGTGATATTGGTTTTAGTTGTCAATATACTAGCACCATTGCGTGGAGAGACGCCCATACACCGCTGCCCATGGAGACGAATCCGCGTGTTGTTTTTGAACGATTATTTGGAGATACCGGCACTACCGATCCCGCGGTCCGTCTAAAAAGAATACGCAAAGATCAAAGTCTTTTAGATTCGGTGTCAGATCGTGTCTCTGAGTTAAATCGTAAAGTTGATGTGAGTGATCGCGCTAAACTCGATCAATATTTGGATGCAGTCCGAGATGTCGAGAGACGAATTCAATTGGCTGAGGCGCAAAGTGATCGTGAGTTGCCGTTGTTAGAGCAACCGGCTGGTGTTCCGCAGACTTATGAAGAACATGCCAAGCTTATGTTTGATATGCAGGTCCTCGCTTACCAAACTGATCTTACTCGAGTTATAACTTTTATGATGGGCCGAGAGCTTAGCGGTCGCACCTATGCGGAGATTGGGGTGCCTGACTCTCACCATCCGACTTCTCATCATCGGGATGATCCAACACTGTATGAGAAGGTCACTAAGATTAACGAATTTCATACGAGCTTGTTTGCTTATTATCTTGATAAGCTTGACTCTACGCCGGATGGCAATGGGTCTTTGCTTGATAATCTTTTAATGCTTTATGGCGCAGGCATGTCGGACAGTAACCGGCACGACAACACCGGGCTGCCCCTGGTGCTTCTTGGAGGGGGTTCTGGATCGGTTAAGGGGGGGCGGCATCTTCGGTATAGAGAGGGCACGCCAATTAGTAATCTCCATTTGACTATGCTTGATAAGATGGGTCTTCCGCTTGAAAAGTTGGTCAATAGCACGGGCCCACTTAACCTGTTAGGTGAGGTCTAGAATGTGGCTTGCCTTCAGAGCGTTTATCGATTGGAAAATTTATAATTTCTTTTGGATGCTACTGTTCCCTGTCGTTTTAACTTTTGTTGCTTCATCAGATGAGGTTGCAGCTGAGTCTCAGACTATTGCACTTATCGAGACGGTGAGGAGTAAAGACACAGAAGCTACTCGGCGGCTCCTGGGCGCGGGCGTTGACCCTGACGCGCGTCAGGCCGACGGTGCGACTGCTTTGCATTGGGCGGTCTATCAGGAGGATGTCGATATCGTAGAGGCGCTTGTTCAGGTCAACGCTGACGTCAACATCGTAAATCGATTGGGTGCCTCGCCCCTTTACCTTGCGGCGAAGACAGGAAATGCCAAGTTAATCGGGATTCTATTAAGCGCCGATGCTGATCCCAACGTTAAATTGCCAAGTGGCGAAACGCCTCTGATGTCGGCAGCAAGATCTGGAAGTGTCGATGGTGTGAGCTATCTGATCGCCGCTGGTGCCGATGTTAATGCCCGAGAAAATTCTCGAGAGCAAACTGCGCTGATGTGGGCTGCTGCGCAGAATCACGTTGATGTTGTGGAAGTGTTGATCAATGCAGGTGCTAACTTAGAGGCGAAGTCGAAAGTACGGCCCCGGCTTATGTATTCTGAGAGTTCTAATGGAGCAGCATTTGATCGAGGTGTAATGGAGGAACTCGGCGGTTATTCTGCATTACTCTTTGCCGCGGCTCGAGGTAATGTTGAAATAGGGAAGTTGTTAATAGGTTCAGGTGTGGACCTAGATGGTGTTGCTGGTAATGGAGCGAGCGCGCTAGTTGTTGCCACGCATAGTGGTCACTCGGATTTTGCACGTACCTTGCTCGAGGCGGGTGCTGATCCGAATGCCATTGGAGCCGGCTACAATGCTTTTCACGCAGCAGTTTTACGGGGTGATGTGGGAACTGTTAAAGCACTTCTTGAGAAAGGGGGTGACCCAAATGTTAGGCTCAAACGTGCCACTCCAGTGCAAAGAGGGAGTGAGGATTGGGCTTTGAAGAGCCCGCTAGTAAGCGCCACGCCCTACTGGCTTGCTGCCTTCTATCGGGAAGCAGAAATTATGAGCGTCCTTCAGAGAGGGGGAGCAGACACTCAGCTCATTAAAGCCGAAACCTTTAGGGAGAAAGGTAGGACTCGAGCAGATCGTTTGAACCCGCCCACGCCCAAGCCAGTGGGCGGATATGTCAATGCGGTTCAGGCAGCGGTTCTTGGTGACAGCACGCGGAGTCGCTTTTACACTCAGGAGAACCCGGATCCTATCGGTGAAGAATATTTAGCTCTCCAATCAGTCATTGTAGCGGCGAATCATGGCGTCAACCTTAATCATGCCGACTTTAACCAGTCAACAGCCCTGCACTATGCGGCAGCGCGAAATTTACCCACTGTAGTGCGAGAATTAGTTGAGCGGGGGGCGAACATTAATGTGGTAAACAATAAAGGCCAAACACCCTTAGATTTGGCTTTGGCGGTCGAGAGTAGTGACGATTTTTTTGATTTTGATGCGAGACCAAAACCGGGTCCGAAGCCAAGTGAAGTGCTGTTAGAGTTCGGTGCGTTCCTCTCTAATACTAAGTCGCCTGTTGGGGTGCCTTGAGAGATAGTCCGCCTCTATTTTTTTGCTATAGGCGCATGGCTCCCTGCTTGTTATTCGATCTGTAACGTTAAGCTCTCTGGACTGAGATTTGGTCGTGAGGACTCCGCATCAAGTTCCGTTTCCAATAAGTCCTTAAAGTCGAGGTTAGAAATTTTTGGTCAGTGCCGAGTAGGGCTTGACCTTTGAGTAATCGGTTGCAGTTTAAAATGAGCTGGCTCTCGAGGGGCTGAGGGTTTGCATGGTGAAATAGGTGTCTTCGAAGAGAAAAAAGTCGAATTTAGTTCAATAAGAAGTGGGGTTAAAAGAATGGTTGGGATGCAAAAATTTGGTGGTGGAGAGTTTTTTAGAACGTTAAGTTTGTTCTTTTTGTGCGTCTTTTTTGGGCTGTTGTTTTCTTATCCAACAAATATTCTCGCTCAAAATGGAAGTAATGACGGTGAGTGGCCCAGCTATGCTGCTGATGCTGGGTCGACTAAGTATACGGCTCTCGATCAAATCAATGCTGATAATTTTGCTGATCTTGAAATTGCGTGGCGTTGGTCTTCAGTCGATGCCGATCTCGATTTCGAGGGATTGCTGGGCACTGATGCGGACATAAATTTTGGTCGATTACAGGCGACTCCACTAATGATCGATGGTGTGATCTATATGCTCACTGCTTTGAATCAAGTTGCCGCATTGGACGCTATAAGTGGGGAAATGTTATGGGTTCACGACCCAAAAGTGTATCTGTCTGGGACTCCAATAAGCCCCCTAGGTTTCCATCATAGGGGTGTTGCGTGGTGGAGTGACGGGGACGAGTCTCGAATAATACTTGCAACAAACGATGGGTACATCATCTCCTTGGTGGCTGAAACTGGTGAAGTCGACACTGATTTTGGAGGAGGTCGTGTCGATATGACAGACGGCATTCCGAGAGCTGATAGAGATTCTCTTGATTACACTGGAGCGCAACCCGTTGGTTCGGTGTCACCCCCGATAGTGGTTGGAGAAATATTGGTAGTTCAACAAATTACCTCAAATCGACCTCATTATAAGGAAAGGCCTCCGACCTGGGTTCGAGGATACAATGTGCGTACTGGAGAGTTGGTTTGGACTTTTCATACAATCCCACAACGGGGTGAGTTCGGCGTTGGCACCTGGCAAGAGGAATCTTGGCGTTACACCGGCAACGGGGGTGTTTGGACTCAAATGAGTGCGGACCTCGAGCTTGGCTATGTCTACTTGCCTACCGAAGCTGCCACGAATGATTTTTATGGGGGGCACCGCCCTGGGGATAACTTGTTTACCCAGAGTGTTGTGGCTCTTGACGCGCGCACGGGCAAGCGGGTCTGGCATTTTCAAATGATTCATCACGGTATTTGGGATTACGACACTCCTGCAGCTCCCAACTTGATAGATATCAATGTTGATGGCAAAGAGATAAAGGCCCTCGCTCAAGTTACTAAGCAAGGTTTTACTTATGTGTTTGACCGGGCGACAGGGGTTCCAGTTTGGCCAATTATTGAGCGTGCAGTCCCTCAGGGATTGATTCCAGGAGAGCGAACGTCGCTAACTCAGCCATTTCCCACGAAGCCGCCTCCGTTTGTTGTACAGGGGTTAACAGAGGATGATCTCATTGATTTCACACCAGAATTGCGCGCTGAAGCATTAGAAATTCTGAGCGATTATACTTACGGCCCGCTGTTTACGCCGACGAGTCTGCCGAATGATGAAGGTCATCGCGGAACCATAATGGTTCCGGGTGCGGGTGGTGGTGCAAATTGGGAAGGCGCTGGAGTAGATCCTGAAAATAATATTTTATTTGTACCAGGGACTAATAATGCCTTGATGCCGTTCATGGGGACGTTGCCAGATGATGAGTCAGACCTTAGATATTATCGCTTGCAGAATCGGGGCGTTTTAGGTCCGCGACGGCTGCCACTTTTAAAGCCACCGTATTCTACAGTTACCGCTTACGACATGGATCGTGGGGAAATTTTATGGCAGGTAGCGAATGGTGAAGGGATGGCTCAGGTCGAGAATAACCCTGCCGTAGCGGGAGTAGAGTTGCCTCCGCTCGGGGGTGGTGGCAGACATCCAGTATTGGTGACGTCGACGCTTCTAGTGCATGCGCAAAACTCGAATAGTGGCACAAAATTAATCGCACGAAATAAATTGACCGGAGACGAAATAGCGGGGATTGACCTCCCTGGGAATCCCAACGCGGCACCGATGAGTTTCTCGGTTGATGATAAGCAATTTATTGCGGTTGCAATCAGTAATCAGCCGGCACCAGAGTTAATCGTTTATGCGTTGTCGAAAAAATGAATCAATAATATTTGTTGGTTTTTACGTGGTTGCAATTCGGAATTGTGGCGTCAGTTTGACCGCAGCTGGATTAAGATTAATATCGTAATCTCATCTTCGCAAAAGTTCGCGTTTTTTATAGTCGATATTTAAAATTAATTTCAGTCTGTCTTGACGATTATTATTCAATTGTATAAATTTCGTATTAAGTAAAGTTAAACCCGGGTCTTTAAATGGGGCTTTGGCGGATAATTGGTTCGCAGATGAGACAGGATCAACTTGTGCTGTCTTATTTTGCCCGCACAGATAATTGATGCTCATCTCGATGACGGCAAAAAATTTATTCGGTCACATGACACTGGTTTCGTCGTTGTCGCGATTTTGCTTTCTCGTGCATTGAGGCGACCGGATTCCTTCACCATGTTTTGCTGTATCAAACTGAGGTAAATAGTATGAAAGAAGATACGAATGAGAGATTCCCCGAACGAAGTGTTCTTTGGATGTCGGGCGCATTGATTGGCTTCAGCATACTGCTGTCACCGTTTTCTTCAGCGCAAAACACATTTAACGGCCGGTTTAACAAAATTATTGAACAGTTTGAGCAAGGTCAGGCGGCTCTTGTCGGCGATCATTGGCAGCTCAATGATCTTGAGCATAACCCTTTCCAGGTTGACGAGTTCGAAGCATTCTTAAATGAAATCGAGGCCGACGATGCCTCGAGGCCACGCTTGACTCCGGTTGTACGAATCCCTTACGAGGCCCATCAGGATTATCACCATTATGTGAAACAGATGCTAGATGCTGGTGCGATGGGTATCGTGTTGCCACAGGTGAAGACTGTTGCTGACGTAACGAAGCTTGTGCGGGCGATGCGGTACCCACCGCAACGGGGCACTGAAAACAACGAACCAAAAGGTCTACGTGGGTGGGGACCGAGCGCGGCTATTCGCGTCTGGAACACAGATAGTAAAACTTATGCGAGTAGAGCGGATGTGTGGCCTCTCAATCCTGAAGGTGAACTTTTGGCTATTGCGATGGTTGAGACCCGAGAAATTGTGGAAAATATTGACGCGATTTTGCAAGTGCCGGGTCTTGGCGGTTTGCTTATCGGTCCGGCTGACCTTAGCTTGGCACTTGGCGTTGGAAATCCTGGGCCGAACACCAATGCGCCCGAGGTGTTAGACGCGATTGAGAAGGTTGGAATCGCGTGCAAGCGTCATAATGCACTTTGCGGTATCTACATGCGGTCGGATGTGGAGTCGCGAAAGGAGCAAGGGTTTATGCTATTTCCGTCGGTAGCATATTAGGTGGTTGGTATTGAAAAAAATATGGTTCGCTCAATCGGAGCGATCGAGAAACGAGCACGACAATTGGGAACAGGAGTGGGAGATTGAGCACAAGAAGATTTAATCAGTTAATTTTGCAAACGTTCATTGGAGGGCTTGCTTTAAATTTCATGGCATGTAGCCCTGAGCTGCCAACGGAGCAAGCTTCACTATCTGATGAGGCCGTGCTGACTCCTGTTTCAGTGGGAGAATCGTCTGAGCCTCACGCTTTGACTGGCACTGTAACCTCCTCAGAGGAGGGGTTAATGGAGGGGGTCGTAGTCAGCGCAAAGAAGAATGGCTCGACGATTACAGTCTCGGTGGTCAGCGATGAAGACGGAATGTACAGGTTTCCCGAAGATAGATTAGAACCAGGTATCTACAAGATCAGTATACGGGCAGTTGGGTATGATCTCGAAGACCCGGGGCCGGTGGAGTTGACAGGTAGCCTGGCTCAAGTAAATTTACATTTGACTGAATCACTCGATTTGTCTCGACAACTTACGAACACAGAGTGGATGATTAGCGCTCCAGGGAGTTTTGCTGAGAAACAATACCTAGACGATTGTACTATGTGTCATACCTTGCAAAAGCCCTTAAGATCGTCTTTTGAAGCAGATGCGATGACATCGGTCGTGCAACGGATGAGTGCGCATACGCTGAACTCTACCGTTGAGCACCCTCATTTTAAGACGGCCACTCCTGAAATGCTTAGTCAACCTCCGACGGCTGAACAGATAGATAAAGGTAGGTATATCAGCAGCATAAATTTGAGCGGAGCTGATACATGGCAATTCCCTTTGAAGACTCTGCCTCGACCGAAAGGCAAGGCGACCCAGGTGATATTCACCACATATGAATTGCCACGCTCAGATGCCGCTCCGCATGATGCTGTGCTGGGGCCCGATGGATACATTTGGTATAACGATTTTGTGACCCCCTACATGGGTAAGCTTGATCCGGAGACAGGGGAAACATTTGAGTTTGATATTCCGATTCAAAAGCCGGGGTATGCGGTGGGTAGTCATGCCCTTGATGTGGGTGACGATGGGATGATTTACGCAGCTGCTATGCATCAGGCAATGGTAGTTAAGGTTGATCCCGCGACGAATGCGATGAGGACTATACTTTTTCCGCACTGGGATGTTGACGGTGCTACAAATGATGCTCGTTTAACGGTGCTGGATCCGAGCGCTCAGTCTGTGGACGGACACATTTGGGTTAATGGCTACAAAGGTGGCGAAATGGGGGTGGCATATCAAGTAGATTTTGAAGCAAACGAATGGACTCCCGTCATTCACCCAGCAGGTAGTCCACCTCATAATGCCTACGATGTAATGGCTGACTCAAAAAACAATATGTACGGCATAAATATGGATAAAGAGCATGTTTGGAAGACTGACGCTAAAACTTTGAAGACCACTTTTTTTAAGATACCGACTCCTGGAGCTGGTGGGCGGCGTGGCAATGTGGATTCTAAAGATCGCCTCTGGTGGGCTCAGTATCGAGGCAATGGGATTGGTATGTTCGACCCGGTTACGGAAAAAATAACCGAATGGAAGATGCCTACGCCATGGACAAGTCCTTATGATGCGGAGTTCGATGAGGAAGCTTATGTCTGGACGGGAGGAATGAATAATGACCTTGCGATAAGGTTGAACGTGGAGACCGGAGAATTCACAGAATATCTGCTGCCTTTTGAGACTAATATTCGTAATGTTGACGTTCAAATGTCAGACAACCCACACAAGCTCTCGAGTTTTTGGGTGGGCGGTCAACTGAATGGTCTAATAACGCACGTTGAGCCTCTGGTGCCGTAAGCCCGGTAGTTCGCCAGAGGGCTAAGAAATAGGTAGTTAAAAAAGCAAAAGTCGAAGTAAGTCGTGTCTAAGAGGGCTGCAATCGCTAGTCCTCGTCTAATATTAGGTCTGTTTAAGAGTGCTTTGGTTTATTTCATAAGCGGTCGATAGCAGGCTGTGCGCTATTTTTAATTATACAAATGAATAAAAAAAGCATTCTTATCTTGACGGTTATTATTCGATTGTATAAAGTCGGATTGGAATGCATTATTCGATTGTATAAAAATTAAGCATCGTTCTCATTTGGCGATCAAAAATTTCTTAGGATAAATCACTTCAAGGAAGCTCACATGTTTAAACAAAATAAAATTAACAGGATCTTAGCGCCTGCAATAACACTGGCCTTGTTCGCTCCTGCGGGTTTTGTCCCGATGGCGATGGCGCAGGATAGTGCAGATCGAGTTGAACAAGTTATCGTCACGGGTACGCGAGGACGGCCAAGGACTGTAGCGGATTCGCCAGTGCCTATCGATGTTTTTAGTGCTGATGACATTGGCCAGATTTCATTAACGGATACGAACGATATCCTTCAGACTCTGGTACCCTCCTTCAATGTTTCCAAAACAAACTTCTCTGGCGGAGCGTATATTCGCCCGGCAACGTTGCGTGGCCTGCAAAGTGATAAGACTCTTGTATTGGTAAACTCGAAGCGTCGCCATCGTTCCGCCTTGGTGGATTTAGATGGTAACGGCGCTCAAGCTGCAGATATGGCAACCATTCCATCAGTGGCTATCCAGAATATAGAAGTCTTGCGAGATGGCGCGGCGGCTCAGTACGGCTCTGATGCCATTGCAGGTGTTATCAACTTTATACTCAAGGAGAACCGAGAGGGTGGCGCAATTACAGTAGATATTGGCGAGTATGGTGAGGGTGATGGCCAGTCGGTCAATGTTCAGGGCAACATGGGATTTGCGTTGGGCGACAATGG
>Ga0315331_10002384_pt1 | contig 14271 bp, 17 predicted proteins | sample M160m34915metaG_FD_203456 | JGI IMG/M metagenome (GOLD analysis project Ga0315331, IMG submission 203456) | Ammonia-oxidizing marine archaeal communities from Monterey Bay, California, United States - M1 60m 34915 | ecosystem: Environmental > Aquatic > Marine > Intertidal zone | place: USA...
TTCATCGCGCACTCCCCATGTTACCACACCCTCAATATAGTTCATAATTCTTGATATGGTAGCCTTAAATAAAAAAAATCCAATAAAAACAATTAATTAGGAATGATTATCATAATCATTATTAATTGTCCCAGTTTCATTTTTCATTCACAGTTTTTGTTTGTGAAAATTGCTACATCGCAATTGACAATCATTCTCATTCAAATTAACCTTAGCGAATAACGTCAAAATACGGATTAGGGAAATGTTTATCTGCAACTGCAACGGTGTACGGGAAAAAGAAATTCAGAAAGTGATTCACAACGGTGTGAAAACCTGGAAACAGATATTAGCTCATTTTGATTATGAACCTTGTTGCGGCCGTTGTGAGGACGATATCAATTGCATGATTGAAGATCACTCTTTAGCGTCGAACAGTGTGCCATTAGAAAAAATCGCCGCGCCATAACCTATTGACTATTTTTCATTCTATGCAACGAAAATCGGCTATAGGTTTTTGATCTGCAAAATCAATGTGAACAACATTAGCATCATGCCTACGACACCATACTTGGACACCAATACTCGTAAATCCAATATCCAATCGTGAGTAATCTTGTAATGATCGACTATCAGTTGAGCCAAGTAAAAATTCAGTCTCGCACTTTGAGCAGATAATATTTTGCTCTATCCCATTTTGCAAAACTTCCAAGAAACCACCCATTTATTGTGGGTCCGGTATTAAAAATAACTCTGAACTATCCAATAACTTTTTATGAGCTTGCAAATAAATCATTTCGTTCTCAAAAAGCGTGCTATTTCCTTTGCCATTTCGGCTTCCCCGAAAAATGGCGCAGCTTCAACAGCTTTAACTAAACAGCTTACGTCACCACTTGATTGATAGCTCTCCCAACAGGACTTCATAAATGCTTTGAGCTCTTCATCTTTAGAGTTAACTACTTTCTTCATTAAATTATGCTCTACCACTTTGGCCTTGTATCATAGTGGCTTCATCTAACGCCATCAAAGCCTCATTCAAAAGAGTTTTAGCCAATACTGAAGTTGTCTCGATTGGTGCATGGATGATATGCGTTCTAATAGCCAACACCATAGTAATGGCTTGTAAAACGTCCCCGTTACTTACTTCACCCATCAAAGAAATTTCGTTATCAATTGATTTTAACAAAGCAGTAATGAGGTTGTTGACATGAACTGAGTCAACGGTTTCATCGTGCAAATTAAACTTCACATCAATAATGTCTCCCGACATCGTCTTGGCTCGATATGGCAATTTTTTCAAAGGTTCAATCCAGATGCTATGAAGAGGTCTGTAAGAAAACTCACCCCTAATCTTTTTAGTCTACGCTTTTTTTATTAAACCGGATTACAAAGCAATTTAAATTTAGTACTAGAAGGTTACATTTTTATTTACTTAACGCCGTGTTGCACAATAAGTTTTCCTGTAGCCATTTCTTCATCCATAAATGACCGTTTATGCCGGGTGATAATTTCTGTTTTCAACTAGAGGCCAGTTTCATGGAAGGTTTTTTAAATTGACAAAGCATAATTTTACGACTTTTGAAGAATACCTTTTTTCTGTTCGTGATTTTTCACAAAATGTTTTAAGGCCTGCTGAGAAACGGCTAACGCGCGAAGGCGGTATACCTGATGATCTAACCAATGCCCTTAAGGATATAGGACTGTTTGGAATATCAATCCCAAAAGAGTTTGGTGGCTTCGGTTTCACTATGGAACAACAGGTTCTTTTAACGTTCGAATTTTGCCAAGCCTCGTGTGTTTACAGATCACGATTCTCCACAACAATTGGTTTAACATCTCAGGCGATACTAGATTTTGCCACCGAGGAACAAAAGAACAAATATTTGCCCAAAATGGCATCGGGAGCATGCACAGGGGCTTTTGCACTTACGGAGACAGAGGCAGGTTCTGATGCGAGTGCTCTAGCTACAACAGCAAAAAAGAATGGTAACAAAGGATGGCTGATAAATGGCGAGAAGCGATACATAACGAACGCTCCTCAAGCTGATGTTTTTCTAGTTATGGCTAGAACTGATGAAAATTCATCCGGCTCGAGAGGAATTTCTGCTTTCTTAGTCGATGCAGATCGACCAGGAATTACAGTTGGAGAGCCTCCCGAGATGCTTGGGAATGAGGGTAGTCACGCCTGTTATGTCTGGTTTAATGACTGCGAAGTGCCGCATGAAGCACTTATCGGAGGCGTTGAAGGTCGCGGACTAAAAGCAGCTTTGCGCGGCATAAACCATGCGCGTTTGCATGTTGCAGCAACCTGCGTTGGACAAGCTATTCGTATAATTGACGAAATGACATCATATGCCTCTGAACGGCAACAGTTTGGAAAATCAATTGGCGAGTTCGGCCAAATTCAGGCACTTTTAGCTGATAGCCAATCCGAGATGACTGCTGGAAAGGCGCTTTGTCTGGATTGCGCCAAGAAATTTGACGAAGAGGCCGAAATACCATTCATCGATATAGCATCTGCTAAGCTATTTTGTTCAGAAATGGTTTCTAGAGTTGCTGACCGTGCCGTTCAGACCATGGGGGGGCTGGGGTATATGGAAAACTTGTCTGATGTTCCAAGATTGTTCAGAGATGTAAGGCTTTTCAGAATTTTCGAAGGTGCAAGCCAGATACAACAAACTAATATAGCCAAGGCAATGTTGAAGAATACCCGTTCTCAATCCGCTACCTCGCCGATAAAAACATAAGAACAATTCCTCTAGATCACTTACTAAAAACCTAAGTCCATTGATACTAGGAACGCGCATATCAGCTAATTAATGTGAGCTTTTGTCTCGCTCCTCATCTCTATCTCCCTACCCTGTTTTGCAGCTAACTTTGACAGATGCGTCTCGGGAAAACCGAGACGTTCCAGCGCTGGCAGCGTATTAGCCACCTCACGATAAACACTTATCAACCCTTTATTTAAAGTGACAATCGCCACACCTTCGAAAAATGTTCTTGTTTCAGGATAACCTTTAATCTTTGATTTATAACTGAAAATATAACGACAGTATCCAGTCACTCCATTGGATACTGGATCATGAATATCCCAGCGAAAATCCGTTGCATCTCGATAAAAGTAGTTATCTATCAAGCCTTCGATATTTTTCCTTCCTTTAAACTCTCCATAGAAAACGTCATCATAAATCCCATCATCACAAAAACAGTCTGCCACTGCACGGGAGTTGCCCTGGCAAACAGATTGTGTAAGTTTCGTAATGAGCTCATAGAATTCCATGATATTTTATTTTTGCCTTTTAGTATTACTGTCGAGATTTGCCGTGGGAAGGAATAGAGTTATTAATTGTGCTCCAGGAAGGCGCACTATCACACCAAATATTCGTAATCACCTGAAGACCATCAATATCAGAAAAGAGTCCAGCCTTCCAAATTTTTAGTCCTGGATATGCGGTGGTCACCGAAAAAATAGGGCTACCACAGTTCCCACAAAAATGTCTTTCAAGACTATTACCACTGTCTGCCGTGTCATTGTATATTTTTGTCTCTCCTTTCGAGAGACGCGCTCCTTCATCTGTCTTGATTATATTGAAAGATGCCCCTCCACCACAGGCTTTTTGACAACTCTCACAGTAACAAGCAATTATCTGATCCGGCTTCTCATCGCTCGTCACTTCGATAGCGCCGCACAAACACTTTCCCATAGTAGTCATTTTCTGTCCCGATCGTTAAAGCTTCATAAGATGGAAATAGATTAACAGAATGACATGGCAGATCCATATGTTGTTTTCCAACATCTTCTATATGCTTAACTATAACTTACAGCTTTCTCTGGAACTTACGTCTTCGTACCAACGCTGAGCGTTGATAGCATCTTTTGGCAACTCCAGCTTTATCCACTTCGCAAAATCGATAACCACAAGTAAATCGATATCTGCTATCGAGAAAAAATTACCCGCTGCATAGGCTTTATTACCGATCAGTGAGTCAACCCCATTTAAGAATCTTTCAACCCGTAATTTTCCACGCTCTGCCAAGGCGGGAATTTGCTGATAATCAAATGGTCCGGTAAGAGCTCTGCCCGACATCCTGGGCGTCGAATTTCTTAAAGCCTCAGCCATTGCCACTTGGCCTTCCATTTCTATCCGCCATTGGGCATCAGCAACCATTCCCCTCTCTATTGCGTTTTTCCCCATCAGATTAGGTGTGGGATGAAGAGCTTCTAAATAATTTCTAATGCCGGCCGTACTTGTGTATCGGGTGCCATCGTCCAAAAGTAAGACCGGAACCGTGCAATTAGGGTTAATTTTTTTAAACTCAGACGATAGTTGCTCCTTAGAACCTAGATCAACCTCGATGGTTTCTATCTCTATCCCCTTCTCAGCAATAAAAATCCTCACCCTTCTCGGAGAAGGAGCGGTTCGACAATCATAAAATTTCATTTTCTAGTTTCCTTAGTTCGATGTTTTATTTGATCACGCTTCATTTAATTTTTTAGTCCAAGGATTGACTCATTTGCACTCACATATTGTTGTCTAAAATACTATCAGTTTGACCATTGGGTCATGGCTTCTTTTATCACCTTTGCAAATATCGTCGGGGCTTCGATAGGTGCGCCGTGCGCCAGGTCTCTTAAAATTTTTACCTCTGAAGCTTTTATTCGTCTGGATAAAGCATGAGCCATAGACGGCGTTGAGTTAACGTCATTTTCTCCTGTTATTATAAAACAGGGACATTTAATTGTATCAACTAATGGAACGAGTTCTCGGTCCCCAAAGACAAAGACCTCATAGGCTTTTTGATAATTCGATAAATTGTTTTCCAAGAGTGTCTGCCGCACATGCCCTAGGATAAGAGGCCTACTATCTATAAAGGATCCAGTAAACCATCGTTGTATTGCCAGCTCAATGACCTCGTCTAGTCCATTATTTTGAACACTATACAGTCGCTTCTCTATAGCCTTTCTCTGTTCATTATTCCGATTGAAAACAGAATGCGTGATAATAAGACCTTTAACTAAGTTAGGATTGTCGATGACAAAGCGCTTTACGACCATTGCCCCCAGAGAAAAGCCAACAAGTACTGGTTTAATTGGTTGAAACTCTTCAATTAAATTCAACAAGCGCCCCGTAAACTTTTTCAAAGACGCTGTCCCTTCAATATCAGGGGCTTTACCATGCCCCAAAAGATCGAACGTTGCGCAAGTAAACTCCTGTTTCAATTCATTAATGACCGGACACCACATAAACCGATCTAAACCAACGCCATGAACGAAGATTATTAATTGACCCGTTCCCACAGTATTGAATTCAGTTAGGACCAAATTAGGTTCCAATCAAAGTGTTAACTCAAACAATTGAGATTTTGTCCAACTAGATACGATCAATGGTACTCTGCCGCCTTAAATATTGGCAAACTGCTTATACAGAAAACTAGAGATAATCTCATTGAACGCGTCCACGTGCTCCAGTGATGACAAGTGCTGTGCTGGCTCTAACCAATATAACTCTGAGCCTCTAATAAAGTCTGCCATTCGTCGTGATATATATGTGGGAGCACCCGGATCGTCTGGAGTAGCGATTATTAATGTGGGTACATCTATGCTTTTTAACTTATCATTTGTATCTAAACCGCACATGGCTTCGCTGATTTTTTTGAATGCCTTGGGATCGAAACTTTCAAAAGTTGCAGATAAGTATTTGTAGCCAGGGATTTCTTTTTCTATCGCGTCTGAGGTAAACCATCTTCGCATTAAAACATCATGAACCGATTTAGTGCCGCTCTCTAAAACTTGCTTCGATCTTTTTTCCCATAGTTGGTGCATATCTTCACTGATGAAGCATGTTGTATTAATTAGCATTAGAGAAGCTACACGGTCTGGATACTTTAAAATGAGTGTTTGTGAAATCATACCTCCCATCGAAACACCGCCTAAATGAATCTTTTGAATACCGAGATGATCCAGGAGAGCAACAATATCATCAGCGATTTGTGATAGGGTACACGGTCCATCGTGAAGTTTACTTTGGCCATGTCCTGGGACATCAATTAATAGAGAGTTATAATCGATGAATGATTTTTTATGAAAATCCCAATATTTTTTATTAGACCCGAAGCAGTGTATCATGGTTACTGTAGAATCTGTGTTTTTCTGGTCAAATTCATATGATATTTGAGTGCTGCCTAGATCTAAAACTTCGCTTGTCATTAAGTACTCCTCTGTATAAACCAAATGAATATTTTGATATCAGGGATATTTAATACTCATGTTTAAGGTACCAGAAGTTAATCGCCGGTTCACTCTAAAAACGCGACCAAAAGTGCTTCCAAGCGACGAAAACTTTAATATAGAAAAATGCGCAATTCCACCAACTCCCCCAGGAAAGCTTCTGATTAAAATTCTCATGGTAGCGTTATCTCCTTGGCAAAATCAAAGAATGAAGGATTTCAAAAATTACACAGAGCCGTTTAAAATCGGGGAACTGATAGACTGTGATGTGCTAGGCCAAGTGATTGATGGAGACGTAGACGGCTATCTCCCTGGCCAGTTAGTCACGGGTCGATTAGGATGGCAAGAGTATGCAATAGCATCCTCCGAGCAATTAATCGCCATTAGCGCTGAATTCTCTGAAACTCTTTGGCTCACCGCGCTTAGTTCTCCAGGCCTCACGGCTTACTGTGCGCTTGACCTTTTTGGTCGTCCGATGCCAGGACAAACGTTGGTTGTGACCTCAGCGGCGGGAGCAGTTGGTAGTTTCGCAATCCAGCTCGGAAAACTTGCCGGGATGCGGGTAATCGGCATCACTGGAAATAAAGACAAAAGTAAGAAAGTTATTGAGCAACTGGGAGCAGACGATTGCCTAGAACATAATAATCCTTCATTCGCTCATAATTTAGCAAATAGCTGCCCTGATGGAGTCAACTTATTCTTTGATACTCTCGGTGGCGCAATAGGAGACCTTGTATTTGAAAATTTAGCAAAATATGCTCAAGTAATCATTGTCGGACGAACAATTTCCAATAACAGCGAACGACCTGACCAAGATCCGGTAAATATGCGTCAACTCTGGGCAAAAGAAGCGAGTATAAAAGGTTTTTCCAGATACTCCTATCCAGAACGCTGGGAATTCGCAAGAGAGCGCATGATGGCGCTATGTAGACAGGGTAAAATCAAAACTATCGATCACGTAGTCAACGGTTTTGAGAAAACTCCTTCATCTTTGAGAGATATGTTAAGTGGGAATTGCACGGGTAAAGTCCTTGTCCGCTATAGTGAAAAATTAATGAATATTGAAAATGATTAAATTATGAAAATACAAATGACACATGTGAATGGTATTGATATCGCCTATCGTTGGGATGGCAATAAAAACGGTCCTATAGTGATGATGGCGCACGCAATGGGAACCAGCAACGAGATATGGAACCAACAGATAGAAGCCCTCTCGGATCGCTATCATATTCTCCGGTATGATTGGCGAGGTCATGGAAAAACTTCAGCACCTCAAGGCCCATACACCCTGAATCAATTTGTGGATGACGCCGTAGGAACAATGAATGCGCTAGAACTTGAAAAGGTACACTGGGTCGGTATTTCTACCGGAGGGATGATAGGTCAAGGTGTAGCAATTAACCACCCCGGTAGACTTAACTCCCTATCACTTTGTAATACAACCTCCCAAAGTAACCCTTGGTATCGAAATTGGGTTGCAGAAAGGCAAGCCGTCGTAAAGAAGTCCGGTATGGTTCCTGTATGGGAAATGACAAAAAGACTTTGGTTTACGGATAAGTTTGTTGAGGCCGAAAATGCTTATTATCATAAAATAAAAGACGTATTTATCGCTACTCCTGTTGAAGGATATCTTGGGGGAACTTCTGCGGTTGCTGACCTGAATTATCTAGACTCACTGGATCAGATAACAACAAACACCCGTATAATCGCCGCTGGAGATGACCCGGTCACTCCAATCGAACGATCAGAAGAAATGCATGAACGAATCAAGAACTCAAAATTATTTATTATAGACGGCCAACGGCATTTCTCGAATATAGAGTCTCCAAGGGCGTTTAACAAATTATTACGAGATGGTTTGGATGAAATGGCCAGCTAACTTTGTGGAGTTGACCACCTAATATTCAATCTCACCACGTTGACACGGCCATGCTAATTACCCAAAATTTGGTTAATTTCAGAAATGGATTTATTATTCAATAAAAGTTTCTAAGCTTTCTAGCCAATCTGCCTCTTCGGCTGGCTTGTCCCAACGAATTCGGTAAACTCTGGGGAATCGCATAGCAACTCCGGATTTATGTCTTTTAGATCTGTGAATACTATCGAATGCTAACTCGATAACTAGTCCTGTAGCAACCTGTCGCACCGGCCCAAAACGTTTTATTGTATTATCTCTCACCCATTTATCTAGATCCTTCAGTTCCTCATCAGTAAAACCAAAATATGCCTTTGCTACAGGCACTAACTCGGTTTTTTGTTCATGAAGCCACCAAACACCAAACGTGAAATCGGAATAAAAAGATGAACGTCGCCCATGCCCTCTTTGAGCATACATCATTACAGCATCTATTATGAGAGGATTACGCTTCCACTTAAACCACCCTGGTTTCGGCCGACCGGCGATATACAAACTGTCCCAAGGCTTTAACATCAAACCCTCTAGTCCGTATTCCCTGCAGGTTGTGTGTAGATCGCTCAAATTGCTATGAATCTTGAAATCTACGAGCTCAGATAAGTCCATTCTTTGTAATTTTTTTTCTTCAAAAAATTGTTCTAAACGCAATCTTCTATATCTGAAACTATGGGTTCTAAGATCCTCTTCCCCATCGAATAGAATATCGTAAAGCCGCACATGGCAGGGAAAGTCTAAAACTAGCTTGTCTGAGATTTTTTTTCTATTCAGTCGCTGCTGAAGATCATTAAATGGAGCTACTTTCTTCTCTTTCATGACAAGTAACTCCCCATCCAGGACCCCATTAAATTTTGAAGCTTCTATAATTTCTGGAAAGGAATTGGAAATGTCATCGCCTGTTCTTGAAAAGAGTTTTCGTTCTTCCCCATTGGCGGCAAGCTGAACTCGAATGCCGTCCCATTTCCATTCAAGTGCATAGTCATCCGGTTTAATATTTAAAAGCTCTTTTTCCAAAACTGGATTTGCCAACATTAAGGGTCTAAAAACAGCTCGATGGTCCATAGATGGCCGTGGGATAGCCCCTTCAAGCCAAGAAAAAAGTTCCTCAAACGGCACTTCTAATGCATGCCAGACTTCTTCAACTTCTGCTACTTCTATATCACCAAATTTGGCTAGCGAACTTTTTGCAAGTCGAGCTGAAACTCCAACTCTCAACCCGCCGCCCATCAACTTTAATAATGCCCAACGACCAGTCTCATCCATAGCATCTAGCCAACTGGAGATTAGGCTCGGGACTTCTTTTTTCTTTACCGACATCAGGGTGCTATAAACATCCTTTAATTTTGGCCAAGCCGAGCTTTTAACATTAGATGGCCACATGAGTGCGGTTGTCTCAGCTAGATCTCCCACAAAATCATACGACCAAGAAAAAAGAACCGGGTCGACCCTTTCGGACATAAGTTTTCTAATTATCGCTGGCGTGACATTGGGGAGGTGCAAAGTTCCTGTTAAAGCAGCCAAAGCAATCCCACGATCCGGATCGGCTGCTTTCTCAAAATAATTTTTCAGAAGCTTAATTTTTGCGTTGCGGCTCGATGTATAGATCAGGCTCTCAAGTAGTTCTGAAAATAGCTTCATCCGCCTTCTTCATCATAGCCAATTAAAGATAGCGCTTTAGCTTTGAAGCCTTCTAAGGTCGCTTGATGGATGATAGCTTCCTCTCTTCCGTGGGTGACCCAGATTTCTGGAGCTGCTACTTCATGAAAGGTTTGAAAAAGCTCATCCCAATCTGCATGATCAGAAATCACCAATGGTAAATCTACGTTGCGTTGACGGGCACGTTGTTTGATTCGCATCCATCCTGATGCCATAACGATAATTGGATCGCCAAATTTTCGAACCCAACGATCTGCAATAGCCGATGGTGGGGCGATCACAATCTGCCCATCCAAGTCTAATTTTCCAGTTTTTTTTCTCAAGTCGGGAACAGTAATAATTTCCCCTAATTCTACCCCATGCTCAACATATAAATCACAAAGCTTTTTCAAAGCACCGTGAATGAAAATTGGTTGGTGATAGCCAGATTCCCTCAAGAGAGAAATTATACGTTGCGCTTTTCCCAACGCATAGGCTCCAACTACATGACAACGATCTGTGAACAAATCTATCGAGTTTAATAATTTTTTTATCTCTAACTGCGCTTTCGGATGTTTGAAGACTGGTAGGCCAAAGGTCGCCTCCGTAATAAAAACATCACAAGTCACAGCTTCAAATGGGCTACATGTAGGGTCTCGCTGCCTTTTATAATCCCCTGATACCACAACCCGAGCACCCTCATGTTCAATGACAATTTGGGAACTACCCAAAACGTGCCCTGCCGGAGCCAACCAAATTGTGACATCATTTACGGCTAATTTCCTTCCATATTCAAGTCCATATGGAGACTGACTAAATGCATTGCCAAAACGCACTTTCATAATTTCTAATGTTTCGGGGGTAGCTATAATCTTTTTATGTCCCGAACGCGCATGATCTGCATGAGCATGGGTTACTACCGCCGTATCGCTGGCTATATTGGGATCTATAAAAAAATTTCCCGGGGCCACAAAAAGACCGTTTTTTGTTACTTTTAACCACTCTTGCGGCTTTTTTTTAATCAATCAGTTATTTCCACTCACTCAACAATTCTGGCTTTTTTACCGAGATAACCTCCATGATGCCTCATTCCGTACTGTTCTCGAGTGACCGATTTTTTCTCCATTAACACCAGAGCTAGGGCGTCCCCTATTGCTGCCATTACAGCCATACTTGCAGTTGGGGTCATACCTAATGGGCATGGTTCTTTTATTACGCCCATATTTATAGTTACGTCCGATAATTCTCTTAACCCAGAATCTGTATGTGAAGTTATTCCAACAACAGCCCCTATATCCATTCGTCGACTTAATTGAATAAACTCTAATACTTCACGGGTCTTCCCACTCGTTGAGAAAGCAACAATACAATCACCTGGCGCAAGCATACCGAGATCCCCGTGCGCCGCCTCCGCAGGATGAATAAAAACAGCCGGTGTTGCAGTCGAACTCAGAATGGCAGCGAATTTATGTGCTACGAAACCAGCTTTTCCCATGCCGGTAGTAATAATCTTGCCCGCGCAGGTTTCAATAAGTTCGACCGCCTTGCCATATGACGCGTCTATAGAGACCGCCTTTATGGCTTCAGCTTCAGAATCTAAAATTGCCCGGACCCGGCGTTCAATTTGCATTTTGTTCAGTCATCTGATTTAAAATAGATCATATGAACAATATCGGTTCACTTACTGGGACGCCAGCCGAAAAACAGAAAACTTATTGCTTTCTTTTACTTAATATCTATTCACTTCAGCACAATTAGGTTTTATCTCTACAAACAATAAAAACATGTAAATAGAAAAACCGATCGAAAGCTATTTATACATCTAAGAGGAGTTCTTTATGCCTGATCCCGTTGTTCTTTTAGAGGTTGATAAACGCGGTGTTGCAACCATCACCCTTAATCGTCCTGAGGTTAATAATGCTTATAATGGTGAGTTCGTAAAAGCTATGATTGAGGCTGTTGTTTCATGTTCTAATGACGATACGGTTAGAGTTATTGTTATTAAAGGCAACGGAAAACATTTTCAGGCAGGCGCAGATTTAAAATGGCTTAAGGAAATAGGAAAACTATCTCCACAAGAAAATATAGATGTGTCCCGCTTAACAGCATCCGCTATACGCGGTCTCACTGAGGTTCTGAAACCGACGATCGCTTTAGTGCACGGTGGATGTTTTGGTGGAGGTACTGGCATAGCAGCATCGTGTGATATTGTGGTGGCAAGCGACGATGCTTTATTTTCCATTACAGAAACCCGGTGGGGTGTAATCGCAAGTATCATAGTACCGCAACTTAATGCGGCAATAGGACCTCGTAACACACGGCGCTACGCTCTAACCTGTGAAAGGTTCGATGCACAAACAGCTTTCGATATTGGCCTAGTCCATCAAGTGTGCCCAACTGGTACACTTGATGAGACAGCAGCACCAATAATCGAAAATTTATTACTTGCTGCTCCAATCGCCACTTCTGAAACGAAAAAGGCAACACTCAAAGATGCCGGTTTGCTTTTAACTGATGAGTATTTTGAAGAACTTGTCTCCTCCCATGCGGCGAAGAGGCAAACCGACGAGGCTATGGAGGGTTTGGCAAGTTTTTCTGACAAACGTAATCCATCTTGGTACCCCTCGTAAATTGACAGACTTCTTCTTTGTATTTGATGAGATCCCGAAGAGGCATTTTGTTTTATGCCAAAAACTTTTATAGAGAATTGGTTTAAAAAAAAGAGTTGGAAGCTTCACGATCATCAAATCAAAATGATCGAGAGTGGAGCGCTTGGTCTATCAACGCTGTTAATAGCACCAACAGGTGGTGGCAAAACTTTAGCGGGTTTTTTACCCAGTATTATAGAATTAAACGCAGATCCCACAAATTCTCTTCACACCATTTACATATCTCCACTTAAAGCATTGACAGTTGATGTTGCCCGAAACCTGCTAGAGCCGCTCTCTGAAATGGATCTGAAGATTACTGTGGAAACAAGGACCGGGGACACGCCTCAATCAAAACGACAACGGCAAAGAAAATCACCTCCGAATATTCTACTAACAACACCAGAAAGCTTAGCTTTGTTGATATCCTATCCGGATAGCTCCACTATTTTTCAAGAGTTAAAATGTATAGTAATCGACGAACTTCACGCATTAGCTACAACTAAAAGAGGGGATCTACTATCCCTTGCATTAGCGCGATTAAATACTTGGGCGCCCAAGGCCCGACGAGTAGGCCTTTCTGCGACAATTCCATATCCAGCAGAGATGGCAGAATATCTATCCTGCGATCAAACGATAAATCCAGTCAAAATTATTGAAGCAAAACCAACGAAAAAACCATCAGTCGAAATATTAATTGGAAACTCCCGGCTGCCTTGGTCCGGGCATATGGGAATTTATGCTGCAGATGAAATATATAGTGCGATTTTAAATCATGAAACAAGTCTAATTTTTGTTAACACGCGTGCGCAAGCCGAATTAGTCTTTCAAGCCTTATGGAAAGTAAATGACAAGAATTTAGCGATTGCCTTACACCATGGATCCCTGTCGGTTGAGCAGAGAAGAATAGTAGAAAATGCTATGGTGAAGGGTGCTTTGAGGGCAGTGGTAGCGACATCCTCCTTAGATCTTGGTATTGATTGGGCGGCTGTAGATTTGGTCATTCAGATAGGAGCACCTAAAGGGGTCTCGCGCCTGTTACAGCGAATTGGACGTTCCAACCATCGTCTTGATGAACCAAGCAAGGCAATATTAGTGCCGGCGAACAGATTTGAAGTGCTCGAGTGTCAAGCCGCATTCAAGTCTATTCTAGATGAGAATTTGGACGGTGATATTTTAAGACAAGGCGGCCTTGACGTTCTGGCGCAACATATACAGGGTGTAGCGTGCTCAGGACCATTCGACAAACACGTCCTTTTTAACGAAATTCGCAACGCATCCGCGTACAAACATCTCAGCCTAGAGGATTTCAACTCAGTCATTAGCTTTGTATGTGATGGGGGTTACGCTCTGAAGACATATGACCGTTATCGTCGCATCAAACTGGATGATAATGATCTCTATAGAATAGTAGATTCCTCAACTGAACGACGATATCGAATGAATGTGGGGACGATTGTAGAGTCAACGACTTTAAAAGTAAAAATGCGAAGAGGCCGATTTTTAGGGGAAGTCGAAGAGTATTTTGCACAAGGACTTGTTCCCGGTGATACTTTCATATTTGCGGGACGGCTGTTGACATTTGAAGGTATTCGGGAAACAACGATCGAGGTGTCCCTCGGACGCGGGGAGACACCAAAGGTACCATCATATATTGGTGGTCGATTGCCGCTATCAAGTAATCTGGCCGAAGGAGTGAGGGCGTTACTACAAAATCCATCGAGTTGGCGAAACCTGGCAGCACCAGTGAAAGAATGGCTAGAGAGACAGGAGCAATTATCGACTTTACCTAAAAGCGATGAACTCTTAGTTGAGATATTTCAGCGAAGAAGATTATTTTATATGGTAGCATATAGTTTTGAAGG
>Ga0315331_10002385_pt1 | contig 14268 bp, 11 predicted proteins | sample M160m34915metaG_FD_203456 | JGI IMG/M metagenome (GOLD analysis project Ga0315331, IMG submission 203456) | Ammonia-oxidizing marine archaeal communities from Monterey Bay, California, United States - M1 60m 34915 | ecosystem: Environmental > Aquatic > Marine > Intertidal zone | place: USA...
GACTCGCGCACGGTGTTCACGCGTCGCTCACAAATAGTGAAGTATATTCGTTCGTACCTTGATTCTATGGAGTTTCTCGAGGTTGAAACACCAATGATGCATGCTATTCCTGGCGGTGCCGTGGCAAGGCCTTTCGTGACTCATCATAATGCTTTGGATGCTGAGTTTTATTTGCGTATTGCGCCTGAGTTGTATCTTAAGCGTCTGGTCGTCGGGGGGTTTGAGCGGGTGTATGAGATCAACCGCAGCTTCCGCAATGAGGGCGTGTCGACGCGCCACAACCCTGAGTTTACTATGCTCGAACTCTATATGGCTTATGCCGATGAGCAGGTGCTCATGGATTTGCTGGAGTCTATGTTCCGCGGGGTCTCCGAGGCGGTTTTGGGCACAACCACCGTGACCTATGATGAGCGGGACTACGATTTATCTCAGCCGTTTAAGCGCATGTCGGTTGAAGAGTCGGTAATCCAATTTAATTCTGACTTGGATGCAGCGAAGCTGCGTGATCGTGATTACCTTGTTGCGGTTTGTGAGCGTATGGAGATCCACGTCGAAGCGGGTTACGGTGCCGGCAAGCTAATGATTGAAGTGTTTGAGAAAACTGTCGAGGATCAGCTGTTTGAGCCGACATTTATTACGGGCTACCCCGCTGAGGTTTCACCATTGGCGAGGCGTACTACGGCAGATCCATGGCTCACTGACCGATTTGAATTCTTTGTGCATGGTCGCGAATTGGCCAATGGCTTTGCCGAGTTAAACGATGCCGAAGATCAGGCAGAGCGATTCCATCACCAGGTGGAGCAAAAAAACGCCGGCGATGATGAGGCTATGTTTTACGATGCGGATTATATCAACGCATTAGAAATTGGTTTGCCGCCAACCGCAGGCTTAGGTATCGGTATCGATCGTTTGGTGATGTTTTTGACTGATTCGCCATCAATACGTGATGTACTGTTGTTTCCGCACTTGAGGAAGCTACAGGACTAGTTGATGTGCATTAGATGTCGCTTTAATAGCCCGCTTAGGTAGTTTTATAGGGTTGAGGGGCGCAGCAAATGTATTTTGTGGTCTTCAGGCGTTGTGGTTGCGGTGTATTAAGAGAGCCGGCATCGCGCATTGGTCATCCTCTGTCCATGCGTAGATTTATGTTCAGCCCTAGGGCTATCATAAAGGCATGATTCATCGCCTTATTGTTCTCTGGATGTGTTCGCTGTGTTGCGCACTTGCCGTAGCCGAGAATATGTTCGATGGGCAGGGAGGCACGCTGAGTAGAGCCGATCTGTTTGCCGCAATTAGCGCCGCTGATGTGGTGGTGCTTGGTGAAGTGCACACCGATGCGGGTGGGCATCGATGGCAGCAGAATCTGCTGCGTGATTTAGTTGATCAGAATATCGAGTTCATTTTATCAGTTGAAGAATTCGACCGTAGCCAGCAGGGAGCACTGGATGAGTTCTCCGACAAAAAAATTAATGGCCAGGCGCTTAAAGACATTCGAGCATTTGTTGGCCCATCGGTGCGTGATCAATGGCGGGAGTGGTATCTGCCGCAGCTCGAAATTGCCCGCGACGGAGGCGTATCATTAATTGCAAGTAACTCGCCGCTTAAATATTCCCGTATGGCCCGCAATGTGGGGTGCACAAATATCAGCGATCTTTCGGATGCCGAGCGTGCATTGTTTGAGTGCCCTCTGCTGCCAGTAGACCTTCTCTATCAGGCGCGTTTTTATCGGACGATGGAAAAGGTTTCACGGAGTAATAAGAAGTGGGGTATGAAACCACTTAGTCAGTTGCAGATGTCAAAAATGTTTCGTGCGCATCGCGTTTGGGATGCAACCATGGCAGGATCAATTGTCGATGCCCGTGAGCGACACAAGCTTAAACTGGTGCATATCGTTGGTAGCTTTCATTCTGACTACAACGGCGGTTTGATTCAGGAGTTACAGGCACGTGCTTCGTCGGATCGTGTTTTGGTGATCTCAATTAGACCGGGCCGGGCGGCCCAGTTGCCCGTAGCCGATCAGCAGCGTGCCGATATACTGGTGTATAAGGGGACATGACAATGAGTAACAGTAATCTGCCGGACAACTCCGTTGATACCAGCGACAGTACTGAAGACATCGATGCCACTTTGCTTTCACGCCGCACCATGCTCGGTTTGGCCGCAGGTTCCGCCAGTCTGGCGTTTGCCAACGCCTGCAGTTCAGAGAGCAGTTCATCATCGGTAGCGACCGGCGCCGCATTGAGCGGCAATATTCAGGCTCCCTTCAAAAGCATGCGCGATTATGTGGCCGCACTTGATGCATATGGCTTGGTCATGCGGATAGCCGAAGTTAACCAGGATGAATATGAAGCCACTGGACTGATGTGCCGTGCCCGGGACCAGCATGGCATGCGAGGTGCGCCGTGCTTTATGTTTGATGAGGTTGTTATTGGCGGTAAGAAGGTGAAGGGACCATTGTTAGTGAATGAAAGCGGTAACTCTCATGCTGAGTGCATTGCCTTCGGTCTTGCGCCGGTGGATGATGGGCCGATCAGTACTGAACCATTTAACAGTTACCGCAAAGCTCGCGAGTATGTGGAGCAACTGTTGCTTGCCAACGACGGCGAGTACCCGACAATATCCCCGGTAGTTGTTGAGGCCGCTGACTCACCGTGTAAAGAAGTAATATTGCATGGAGATGAAATAGATTTAACGAAGTTTGCATTTATTCAGGGTAATCCGGCTGATGCTGGGCGTTACATAAATACCGGTCAGGTTTACACCCGCCATCCAAAGTACGGCGTGAACTTCGGTACCTATCGTTGTCACCTGCGCGGCCCGCGTGAGTTGGGCCTTAACTCGGAGCCGGGGCAGACCGGGTATCGTCATTTAAAAGCGGCGCAGGCTCGTGGCGAAAAGGTGGCACAGGTTTCAATAGTGCTCACGCCCGATCCTTATGTCTGGATGGTCGCGGGCAGTAAAATGTCTTTCGGCAAAAATGGATTAGTGGATGAGATGTCCATCGCCGGTGGTTTAGCGGGGCAGGGCATTGACACTGTAAAATGCGAGACTAACAGCTTTATGGTGCCGGCGAATGCCGAAATGGTGATCGAAGGTGAGGTGCCGCTTGATGATCTGCGTCCGGAAGGCCCTTACGCTGAAATGGTCGGGTATCAGGGCAAGGTAAAGGATGAGGTGTTCTGGTTACGGGTTACCGCGGTAACTCATCGGCGAAACCCGTGGTTAATGAACAATTTTACCGGTGAGCAGGCGGGTGCATTAATGGCTGCCGGTCATGCGCGCTCGTTTATGCGTTTAAAAAAGAATTATCCTGCTGTTGTAGATTTCTTTCCAGATACGCGTGCGGTCGGGTTCTATTTTGTCAGCATCAGTAAAACCCGGCCAGGTCAGGGCTTGGAAATTGCCCGGGCGATAGCAGAGCGCGATTTCTTTGCCAAGATTGTTGTGGTGCTTGATGACGATGTTGATGTGACCGATCACGATGCCGTGCTTGCGGCTATCGGTGCGCGATGGCAACCGTATGGCAATCTTCAGGTTTACGAAGAAAGGCCGGCTTTGCCATTGGATCCGAGCTCGGTAAAAGTGGGTAAGGGCAGTAAGATAGCAATCGATGCCACGCGGCAGTGGCCTGAAGAGAACGGGCCGACGGTATTTCCTGCAACGAATGAGTCGTTACTATTGGCGGGTGCACCAGATGCGTTTGCTAACGTCGATGCGAAGTGGGGCGATGCTTTGCGCTTGTGGCGGCCCGGGTCAGGCTAGCTGCCCGGAGAAGACCTGTCGGCATTATTGTTGTGTAACTTTCGTATGATCCGGGAGATCCGAAATGGCAGTTTGGCACACCAAAACAGACCAGCCTCAACTTGTACCTAAGTTTATGAGCTGGTTAGAGCAGCGCAATCCGCATGAGCCTGAGTTCCATCAGGCTGTTTATGAAGTGGGTATTAATGTGCTGCCGTTTTTACGTAAACATCCCCAGTATATGGATGCTGCCATCTTTGGTCGCTTAACTGAGCCTGATCGCATTATTACTTTTCGCGTGGTTTGGTGCGACGATAAAAACAAAGTGCATATTAACCGCGGTTATCGGGTTCAGCATTGCAATGCTATTGGGCCTTATAAGGGTGGTATTCGTTTTCACCCAAGTGTGAATCTTAGTATTCTTAAGTTTCTCGCATTTGAACAAACGTTTAAAAACAGTCTTACCGGTTTGCCCTTGGGTGGCGGTAAAGGGGGCTCCGATTTCGACCCCAAGGGAAAGTCTGACGCCGAAGTTATGCGATTCTGCCAATCGTTTATGACCGAGTTATATCGGCATATAGGCCCAGATACCGATGTGCCTGCCGGCGACATTGGCGTGGGCGCACGTGAGGTCAGTTATTTGTTTGGTCAGTACAAGCGCTTGTCAAACACCTTTACCGGTGTGATGACCGGTAAAGGCTTGTCGTTTGGCGGCAGTCAGATTCGTACCGAAGCCACTGGTTATGGTTGCGTCTACATGATGGAGGATATGCTTGCCACCCGTGGTAATACATTAGAAGGTAAAACTGCTGTGGTCTCGGGGTCGGGAAATGTCGCTCAATACGCCGTCGAAAAGTTGATCGAGCAGGGTGCTAAGCCGGTCACAATGTCCGATTCATCCGGCTTTATTTTTGACCCTGCTGGCATTGATCGTGCCAAGTTGCATTGGATCCGCGACCTCAAAGATACTCGCCGGGGACGTATTTCGGAATACGCCGATGAGTTCGGCGTGAATTTTTATCCTGGCGAACGCCCATGGAATGTACCATGCGAACTTGCATTTCCCTGTGCCACTCAGAATGAACTCAATGTTCATGAAGCAAAGGCGTTGATCGCCAGCGGATGCATCGGTTTGTCAGAAGGTGCCAACATGCCTTCCGAGCAGGATGCCATTGATGTGTTCCAACAGGCAAAAATTTTGTTTGCACCCAGTAAAGCCGCCAATGCCGGCGGCGTTGCTGTTTCCGGACTGGAGATGAGCCAGAACAGTATCCGGATGTCATGGAGCCGCGATGAGCTGAACAACCAGCTCCGCGATATCATGCGCAAGATTCATGCTCAGTGTGAGCAATATGGGCGCGAAGATGATGAGTACGTCAATTACTTAAAAGGGGCAAATATCGCAGGCTTCGTTAAGGTGGCCGATGCGATGCTCGCTTATGGCGTAATGTGAAGTGTGGGTATTAGCAGGCTTAAGGTCGTGATCAAAAGCACGACATCTAAAGAAACACTCTGCTATAGTCCTCTGCGTCGTGGCGCACTTCGGTCTGCGCCATCCACTTAAGCAAGGCAGGTTCGCCGGTTTAAGTTCTTAAAACAAAGTCTGGACCGAACCTCGCGCAACCGTTGCAATAACGGATTCTGCACATTGGTCAGGCGCCCCCGGTAAATCAGGTAATGCTTTGCCGGCGGATGTTGGGTAAAGCAACATCCGACAATAGGAGTAAATCCCCACATGTTATTTAATCAGCTCGGTCTGTCGGCCGAACTACTGCGCGCTATTGAACAGCAGGGTTATAGTGAAACCACGCCTATTCAAGAGCAGGCCATTCCGCTTGTTCTTAAGGGTGTCGACCTATTGGCTGGAGCTCAAACCGGCACTGGTAAGACAGCTGGTTTTACGCTGCCCATGTTGCAGCGTTTGCAGGAGCGTCAGGAAAGCAACCCATCAGGAAAAATCCGTGTGCGCGCACTGATTCTTACGCCAACCCGCGAGCTTGCTGCTCAGGTTGCCGAGAGCGTTGAGCAGTACAGCCATTATTTGCCATTTCGCACTGCGGTGATTTTTGGTGGTGTAAAACCGGGCAAGCAAATTGATAGATTGCGTCGAGGCGTGGAAATTATTGTCGCTACTCCCGGGCGTTTGCTTGATCATATAAATCAGGGCAACGTCGACCTTTCGACCGTTGAAATTCTGGTTTTGGATGAGGCCGATCGAATGCTCGATATGGGTTTTATTCGTGATATTCGTAAAATTCTAAAGGTGCTCCCAAAAAGTCGTCAGACTTTATTGTTCTCAGCAACCTTCTCGAAACAGATTAAGTCTCTTGCCAATGACTTTCTTCGTGAGCCTACAGAGGTTCAAGTGACGCCACAAAACACAGCAGTGGAGCGGGTGAGTCAACTGGTGTATCCGGTGGATAAGAGCCGCAAGCGGGAGCTATTATCGCATCGCATTGGCGCAGAAAACTGGAGGCAGGTGCTGGTGTTTACCCGCACTAAACATGGCGCAAATAAATTAGCTGAACAATTAGGAAAAGACGGTATTAATGCACAAGCTATTCATGGCAATAAGTCGCAGAGTGCGCGCACCAAGGCATTGAGCAATTTTAAGGCTGGTCAGACGCGAGTACTAGTGGCTACTGATATTGCCGCGCGCGGTATTGATATCGACCGTTTGCCCTATGTGGTGAACTATGAACTGCCCAACGTACCAGAAGATTACGTGCATCGTATCGGGCGCACAGCGCGAGCCGGTGAAAATGGCCATGCCTTGTCATTGGTTTGTGTTGATGAACTGAAGTTGCTGAGCGATATTGAGCAGCTACTGGGTGAAAAAATACCTAGAGAAGTGATTCCCGGTTACGAAGTTGATCCGAGTATTAGAGCTCAGCCTATTCAGAATGGCAGAGGTGGTGGTCGCAATAACTCGCCTCGTCGCGGCGGTGGTGGGAAGTCACAGGGTAAGCCTGGTGGATCCCGGTCTGGACCCTACAAAGGAAAGTCCAGTGGCAGCAGTGCTTCCAATTCTGGACGACCTAGCGGGAGGAGCAGGACAAGACGCACGGGCTGAGTTATTTGAGGCTGTGTTTAGTATTTTTTAATTGAACCGAGAGATTTTTTCAGTGAGTAATACAGAAGTTATAGAACCCGCTTTTCAGTCCCAGCGCTTTAGTTGCCCGGTATGCGGCGAATTGCATGATCAGGTATGGCTTAACCTCTATGCTGAACAGGTGAATAATCCTGCGGGTGTGCCGTTGCGCATTGAGGGAGCAGGGCTGGAAATGCTGAAGAACAATTCGCAGTTTACACCTGAAGTGCTTAAGCAGAAGGTGGCATACTGGAACAAGGTTAATAATGGGGAAGTGTTTCTTGACCGATGGGCATCTGTAACCACTGATTTGTTTGTTGCCGGTATGGAGTTAAGTGTTTGCCGCGGGTGCATGGCAGTGCAAATCTGGGTGGGTGGCCAGATGGTTTCCCGTTAGTTTGTAGGTTGGGGTGTAAGAAGGAGGTCGGCTTGTGGTTATGCAGTTGAGACAATATTTATCGTTGCTGCTATTCATGGCAGCAATCGCATCAACGCCGGCTTATTCAGCGCAGCCCGTGCTACCTTCGCCGGATTCTTCTGAGTTTTGTCAGCGTGCACAGCAGTTATTGGCTGACACGCTGCTCCTCAGTGACAACACAGTGTTTACCAATATGGCGGAATACCGTCACTCCAAGCCGATGATTGATCCGTTAAAGACCTATCAGGTGGTGGCCTATCAGCTATCCACACCTATTTTGGTGTCGTGCAAGCTCAAAGGTGCTGCGCATATCCGTGCAGCTTATGGCGAGTCAGCTGCGGGTGAGCAACAACCCTGTTCGAGTGTTACCCGTATTGCCCGAGCTCAGGCGGCAGACGAGTTGCAGGCTGAAGGTAATGTAACTGGTGCCGATGCGGCCAGAGCGATGGTTATTGAGAATAACGAGCCTGCCATTACCGGCTACAGTTATCTTGCCGATTATGAATTGAGCTATGCGGATGCTAACGGTGTGCTACACATCAATTCGAATTGGAAATTAAATGATTACGACAGTTGGCTGACCTGGGTATTACCAGAGTTTCTCGAGGGTCAGAACTATTGCAATATTCCTACTGTGGAGTACATAAAAGGTTTGGCCACGGGTGCCATAATACCCGGTACATTAATCACCACTGATGATGATGCGCCTGTGACGCCCCAGTAAATTTGTACGACCATAGATTTTGTGGGTGGTAACGACAATACAAACGTGCATTGAGCAAAAAGGTTGAATATGGGAAAAAAAACCGATTGGTTTCCTGTGCTGGCCTCCAGCGAGCTCGGGAAAAGACCGCTGGCAAAAACCCGCTTCGGTGAGAGGTTGGTGTTCTGGCGCAGCAATGATGGTGTTGTGTGTATGCCTGATCGCTGCCCGCATCGCGGTGCTGCGCTAAGTCTCGGAAGGGTTGTGAACAACAATATTGCCTGTCCTTTCCATGGTCTGGAATTTGCTTCGGGCGGAAAATGCGTGCACATGCCGGTGGAGCAGAGCCAGCGTATTCCTGATGATTTCGGCATTCGTTCATACGCCGTATGCGAAGCAGATGGCTACGTATGGCTGTGGCGCGGTGACGAGTTGCCTGCCGCCGAGCGACCGCCAGTGCCAAAGCATTCGGGCCTTATTGGGCGCCGCTACGGTGAATCAACGTCGTTGTGGCCCGCCCATTACACCCGCTGCATCGAAAATGTTTGCGACTTCAGTCATTTGCCCTTTGTGCATTCAAAAACCATCGGCCGGACTATGAGCGATAGTCCAATACCGGTTGAGCTTGAAGAATTCACCGGAGGGTTTCGTGGTTATTTAATGAAGCAAAAAGGCGCCAAGCCAATGCTCGAGTTTTTGTATCCGAACATGTGGATGCTGCATGCTTCCCATAACATCTATATGACGGCAGTGTTTGTTCCGGTGGATGATCACAGTACTGAAGTTTACGGGCGAAGCTATTACCGCTTGCCAATTCCGAAGATGTTGGCTGATGCTTACACCCGCCTATCGCAGCTCATAGTCTTTGCGGAAGACTGGCCAGTTGTTGCGAGTCAAGAGCCCTGGGATGTGAAAGACGCTAGCAATGAAAGACTGCTGCCTAGTGATGCTCCGGTGATCGCATACCGCAAGCTGTTGCGCAATTATCAGTAGTCTATATTCCTATAAACTTCAGGTTCTTGCGGACTTTAGCGCCATTCCTATGGTTCGGACGCTTGATATTTATTTTGTAGTGTGCAAAATAGCCATATGGTCGTCACAGCCTCTGTAAAAGCCGAAAAAAACGATGCCCGTTGGGCTAAAACTCGGCGCAAGTTGCTTGATGGTGGCCGCAGTGTATTTTCGGGGCAAGGCGTTGAAGCGACTACAGTGCTCGATATTATACGCGCTGCTGGCGTATCGCAGCCGTCTTTCTACAATCACTTTGAATCCAAAGATGCGCTGGCACGGGAGATTGCAGCAGAATTTTTTCGCTGGGATCGCGAGCGTAAGCTGCAAGTATTTGAAGAGGTGGAAGATCCGGCTATTGCCATTGCGATAAACGTGCAACAGACACTTGCTATAGCGACTGATGACCCAGTCATTGCTTGGACATTTATCAAGAGTGATCACTTACGTGCATTGGTGATCTCCAGTGATAAAGACCCCCTGGCATCGATGATTAAGGCGGGTGTTAAACAGAAACGGTTTAATGTTCGCAGTGCCCGTACAGTGGCAATCACTATTCGCGGTGCTGCATTGGCAGTGGTGCAGGATGTATTAAATGGCACAGCGGATAAAAATGTTGTGCGTGAATTTCAATGTTTGGTGTTGCGAATGCTGGGTCTTGACTCACAGGAATGCATGGTTGTTGTGAAGCAAGCGACAGTATTGTTTCGTACCGTAAGCAGTTAGGAGTTTAAGTTGTATACAAACGTTTGGTATGTTGCGGGGTTTTCGAAAGATCTCGCAAAAGATCCGGTTAAAGTCACGATGCTGGGTGCAGATTTTGTATTGTTTCGTGAGATGGATGGCACTCCGAAGTGCATCAGTAATGTCTGCCCGCATCGAGGTTCGAGTATGGCAGACGGTATCATCTATAAGGACGGATCTATAGGTTGCCCATTTCATGGCTGGCGTTTTGATGGCGAAGGGGCGTGTACTTTAATTCCGTCGCGCTGTGATCACGAGCCACAGGTTGTGGCCCCAGGTATTAAAATCGATGCTTATCCTACCGTTGAGCGATATGGCTGCATCTGGGTGTTTTTGGGCGATGACCCGGACGCTGCCTCGCCTATTTTTGATGTCCCTGAGTGGGAAGATGATGCGTTTCATCATACGACTAATGAAGAAATCTGGGAAGCTGACTATGTGACTTCAAAGTTTACCAACCTTGATTATGTGCATCTTCCCGTAGTGCATGGCATTTTATTTCAAGGCAATGAGAATCCGATTCAGGCACCCGAGCATGTTGTCACCAGCACCGAACACGGTTTTCAATCCGTGATGCGTGTTAACCCCGCACCCAGTGAGGGAGTCTGGAGTGAAATGCGAGAGGAGGGCGCGAAGGTCGAGTCCAGAATGAAATTCTTTGTTCCTGGTTTTACTTTGCGCGGGCAGGTTGAGATTGGCGGTATTGGTTCCGGCGAATTCAATATTTTCTATGAGTTTACGACGCCTATTGATGAGCATCGTACGATGATGCGCCATATTTTTCTGCGAAATTATCGTATGGAGGCAGACTTTGACGCCGAGCATACGCGCCGTAACCTGCAAAATATTCATCAGGATAAAGATCTTGCCGAACGCCAAAGGCCATTGATTGCTCCTGATGGGCCTAACCCGGATGGGTTTTATACGCATGATGAAGACAAAATTATGCTGACCTATTGGGGTCTCATGGAGCAAATGCGCAACAAGGGCTGGCAGCTTGATCGCAGTAAGCTACACGCTGCGGATATTAAGGTTCGAATCATTCCCTCGCCCAATCGAAAGGCTGACCCAGAAGGCTGGGCTTATCCAGCGGTAGCCTTGTTGGACCCAGCAGATATTACTCAACCCTCTGTGAAGGACCTTAAGTTTGTTGATATCGATAATGTGGAGGCAACGCGAGCTAAAGATTACGGCAAGTCGGAGCCGGTGGTGCCAAGAGATGCAAAATCGAAAGCGACTATGGAATGGGAGGATGAAGCCCTCACAATGATCGAAAAGGCCCCTGGCTTTATACAACCTATGATCATAAAAAATGCTGAAAAAGCAGCGCGGGAGAAGGGCAGCAATTTTGTCACAGTTGAACTTATGAAAGAGTTGCAGGCAAAACAAAATGGTGGTGTGGCGCCAGCAGCCGATGGCTCTGCTCCAAAGCCGAAAATGGCAAAACGTAAACAATCTAAAGGAAGTGTTATGCAGAACGGACAAGAACTCGCAGGTAAAGTTATTATTGTAACCGGCGGTACAATGGGTATTGGGTTTGGTATGGCCACACGCCTTGCTAAGTACGGAGCGAATATTGTTATTACCAGTCGTAATGCCGATACAGGTGAGGAAGCCTTAGCTCGCTTATCTAAAGCTGCGGGTGTTGACGCTAATGCGGTTGCCTATTTCCAGATGGATATCAGCAAAGAGTCTGACAATGAAAATCTTGTTAAGTTTGCTGTTGATAAGTTCGGCCGACTCGATTCTATTATTAATAATGCGGTCTATCCGGGCGATTTTCAAATGTTGGGTGAAGAGCCGCTGGATAGCTTTCAGCAGGTTGTCGATACCAATATCACCGGTACTTATCTCGGCATGAAGTTCGCTATTAAACAGTTTTTGGCGCAGGGTGCTGACACCGGTGATAACTATTCCATTGTCAATATCAGCTCAGGTGCTACCCGTGATACGGGCATGCGTATGGCGCCGTATATCGCGTCTAAGCGCGCAGTTGAAGGTTTGACTCAGGCTGCAGCGTTGGAGTATTCACGGCAGGGTATTCGCGTGAATACGTTGTTATTCGGAGTCTTCGAAACCGAGAAAGCCAAGCAGTTTCATGATGCGATGCCAGAATTTGAGCAAAAGAATGCGGCTAAACATCACGTGGGACGCTTCGGAGACCCTGAGCATGATGCCGGTGAGGCTGCGGCTTACCTTATTTCTGATCGCGGCTCATTTGTTACCGGCACCACAATGATTCTCGATGGCGGTATGTGCTTATAGCAGCGCTGCCATTGGCGCACGGCAGATGCTTTGTCTTATTAGTATCGGGTTGTTTGTGGGCGAGTGTCCGGCTTGCAGCGTTGTAATGCAGAGATTTAGCCGCAACTCAACACATTGATGCCTCGAGAGCTAACCGGCGTATGGCTCCGCAGTGTCGCTTGGCCATAGGCCTGCTTTTGTGTTTGCCCGAAGTATCGCGTTTAATGGCTGCAATTAATCCGTTGATTCTGTGTTTCTCTGGATTATTCGCTGAGTAATTTCTCTGGAGACCGGCATGCGTCGTGAGATAGAAACCTTTGATGACGGTGCGCAGACTGTGCGACTTTTCGACGCGAATAATCGCTTGGTTCGCATTGAAACTTACGCCAGCGGTAATGCACTCAAAGCCGCCATCCACTATCTCTATGACAAAGCAGATAACAATGTGGAGCGGATTGTTTATAGCGGTTCTGGAGAGGAGTTACGAAGACTGTATTTTGATGTGGATGGTAATGAAATGGCTGATACCAATGCAGCTCCGGTTCGTTGGGCAGCTATGGATGGCTCCGATGAGGGTTTTGACCCAAAAGGCTCAGAGCAGTTAAGCGCCAAAGAAACGAATACCAGTAATGAGTAATTCTTTCAGCAATCTTGCCGCTGGGCTGTCGCCCGGCATTATTGGCAATCTGGCGTCTCTTGGTTACCACGAAATGACGCCGATTCAGGCAGAGAGTCTGCCGCATATTCTTTCGGGTAAAGACGTTATTGGCCAGGCGCGCACTGGCTCGGGCAAAACTGCTGCCTTTGGCCTTGGCCTAATCTCAATGCTCGACACCCGAATATTTGATGTGCAGGCGCTGGTTCTGTGCCCTACGCGGGAGCTGGCAGACCAAGTTGCCAAGGCCATTAGGCGATTAGCGCGGGCAACGCCGAATGTAAAAATTCTTTCATTATGTGGTGGAGTGCCTTTTCGCCCACAGGCAGCATCATTGAAATACGGGGCGCATATTGTTGTGGGCACGCCCGGCCGTATTGAGGATCATCTGCGTAAGCAGACGCTTGACCTTGATGCAGTGAAAGTACTGGTGCTTGACGAGGCTGACCGGATGCTTGATATGGGTTTTCAGGACAGCATTGAGAATATTATTGAGCAGATTCCGCAGCAGCGGCAGACTCTTTTATTTAGCGCAACCTTCCCTGATTCAATTCATTCTGTCGCCTCAAGTGTAATGCAAGATCCGGTAATCATTGATGTAGCGGCGAGTCATGACAGCAGTACTATTGAGCAGCATTTCTACCTCGTAAATGACAGTGCCGACATTCGGGCTAATGCAGTGCAGTTGCTGTTATTCCAGCATTCGCCTACTTCAGCGGTCGTGTTCTGTAATATGAAGAAGGAGGTCGCCAAGCTCGTACAGCAATTGGTCGAGGCTGGCTTTTCTGCTTTGGCTTTGCACGGTGATTTAGAACAGCGTGATCGCGATAGCACACTGGTGCGTTTTGCTAATGGCAGCGCAACAGTACTGGTGGCCACCGACGTTGCCGCACGCGGGCTTGATATTGAAAGTATTGATGTTGTGATTAACTTTCAGCTCGCTCATGACCCTGAGGCGCACGTCCATCGTATTGGCCGCACCGGCAGAGCCGGACAGCTGGGCCGCGCGTTCACACTGTATTCATCGCGTGAGAGCCATAAAATTGCTGCGCTGGAAGAGCTGTTGCAGTGTTCGGTTGAGCCAGAGAGTCTGCCGCCATCGAGCTTGATGAGTCAGCAGCCTGCAGCGGCCGCGATGACGACATTGCGAATTGATGGCGGTAAGAAACAAAAATTGCGTCCGGGCGATATTCTCGGTGCTCTGACCGGGCAGCATGGCATTGCTGGCAGTGACGTTGGCAAGATTGCTATTTTTGATGCCTGCGCCTATGTTGCTGTAAGTTCCAGCAGCGCCGACACCGCGGTAAAGAAAATCAGCCGCGGCAAGCTCAAGGGGCGTTCATTTCGTGCGTGGATAATTTAGTTCTTATAGCGCAGACCTATCAGAAAGTATTATTGTGGTTTGTCGCGGGTAAAAACCGGCACCTGGGCTGTCGACATCGCAGCGTTATATCGGTAGCCAGCCACGTTGAATTTTTTTACTTCCTCGGCATCGCTAATGCCCTTTTTAATTATCCAGGCGCTCATCAGGCCGCGGGCTTTCTTGGCATAGAAGCTGATAATTTTATAGTTACCGTTTTTCAGGTCTTTAAACGCCGGACTTACAATATTGGCATTCAGTGTTTTTTTATCGACAGCCTTGAAATATTCATTCGAGGCAAGAT
>Ga0315331_10002388_pt1 | contig 14265 bp, 5 predicted proteins | sample M160m34915metaG_FD_203456 | JGI IMG/M metagenome (GOLD analysis project Ga0315331, IMG submission 203456) | Ammonia-oxidizing marine archaeal communities from Monterey Bay, California, United States - M1 60m 34915 | ecosystem: Environmental > Aquatic > Marine > Intertidal zone | place: USA...
GGTTCGTCTACGGGTTCATGGTCGATCGCTTGCGTCGGGTGTCCGAGCACGTAACGGTCGGCTCCGCTGCCCGTAATGATCGAGAGCTGGGCAGCTACTTCACCTTGGCCCGGGACGACGGCTAAGGATCTCCTCGGCAATGCTCGAATGGAGATCACGCTCTCGGCGAGGGAGGGGTCGCTTCATCCGCCCGAGCGCTTGACGCGGAAGCCACGAGATTCGAGCTCGGAGACGAGCGTGTCGCGGTGGTCCCCCTGGATCTCGATCACGCCTTCCTTGAGAGCCCCGCCGGAACCGCAGCGCCGCTTGAGGTCGCCCACCAGCTTCTGGAGCGCTTCGGGCTCCAGGTCGACACCGGTCACCATGGATACGACCTTGCCCTTGCGTCCCTTCGTCGACCGGCTGACCCGCGCGATCCCGTCACTGGACGCGGCCTCCGATGCGGCCTCTTTTGCCTGGATTCGCGCTCGTGCCCCTCGGCCCCGACAGCGACAGCGCGACTCCGTCTTGCCGCAAGCTGGACATACTCGACCATGCTCACTGGAGTAGACGAGCCGATCGCCGCTTCCGTCTCGTGCCATCCTCAGTCGCTCGCCGCGAGCAGGCGTCGGTGCTCGACCATGATGCAGCGGTCTTGGATCACCTCGATCCCAGCCTCGCGCAGGCGTTGTGCGGCCTCCCCGTGGTGAATACCGAGCTGCATCCAGACTGCGCGGGGCAGCGGTTCGAGCGCAAGGACCTCGTCGACGTGCCCGGGCACGTGCTCCGAGGCACGCCATAAATTGACGATATCAACGGCTTCGGACAACTCGGTGAGTGCCGCGTGGCAGTCCTCGTCGAGGACGCGGTCGAGCTTGGGATTCACGGGTAGGATGCGATAACCCGCGCGCTGCAAATAGAGCGGGATGCGGTAGGCATCTCGAGTCGGTCCGTCTTTGACGCCCACTACGGCGATCGTGCGCGCCTGCTCGAGCAGGTGGGCGAGGCGCTCGTCGGACTCTTCGTGGCCAGCGATCATCGTTCCGATCTCCACACCGGCGTGATGGTGACCCACCGCGTAGGGGACGCCAGGTGCAGGCGGACGTTAGCCGGTTTGTATCAACGCTAGCGACCCCCTCGCCGAAGCCTCGTCCGTGGACACCCCGGGAAGCAACCGATACGGTCCCGAACCATGGCTTATCGATCTCGCCCTCTCGGGGGACCCGCGAGGCGACGTTTGCTCGTTGCCTCGGTTTTCTGTCTAGCAGCCTTCGCCGCGTCGTCCGCCGCCGCCGCGGAGGCCGCCAAGGAAGTCACCCTGCGCGACCCGGTCGACGGTCTCCTCGAGAGCAGGCTCGACAACGGGCTCCGCGTCATGCTGCTTGAGGACCATCGTACGCCTGTCGTGGCGGTGCAGATCTGGGTCGATGCCGGGTCCTCGGACGAGTCCTTCTACACGGGGATCGCACATCTCTTCGAGCATATGATGTTCAAGGGCTCCGAGCACATCGACGAAGAGGTCCACGCCCAGCTCATCAATGAACGGGGTGGCCGGATCAACGCCTATACCAGTCGCGACGTGACCGTCTATCACGAGGACATCACCGCGGAATCATTGCCGCTGGTGCTGGATCTGGAGGCGGAACGTTTTCTGAATCTGGACATCTCCGCAGAGACGCTCGAAAGCGAGCGGGAGGTCGTACTCGAGGAGCGGCGCTTACGGACCGAGGATACGCCGGACGGGCGCGGCTTCGAAGCTTTGGCCGCCCTCACCTGGCAGGCGCATCCCTACCGCTGGCCCGTCATCGGTTGGCGATCGGACGTCGAGGCGGTGACCGTGGAAGCGTGTCGTGCTTTCTTCGACACCTATTATGCTGCCAATAACCTGACCCTCGTGATCGTCGGCGACTTCGACACGGAGACGACCCTCGAACACATCGAACGGGCTTTTGGCCGGCTCTCGACGGCGCCTGAGATCCCGCGCAACCCGACCACGGTCGTTCGCCAGCGCGGCGCGCGGCGCGCGGAGGTCCATTTCGAGGCGAACCTTCCGCTGCTCTTTGCCGGCTGGCACGCGCCGCCGACGGGACACCCGGACGGGGAAGCACTGGACATCGCGAGTCAGATCCTTTCGGGGGGGCGCACGAGCCGGCTCTATCGTTCGCTGGTCTACGAGAAGGAAAAGGCGCTCTACGCCCATGGCAGCTACTGGGAGATGGCCGACGCGGGTCTCTTCTACGCGTCCGCGGGCGCGCGTCCGGGCGTTTCCCTCGATGAACTCGAGGCGCTCTTTATGGCGGAGATCGATGAGGTCGCCCGCAATGGGGTCAGTCGGGAAGAGGTGGACCGGGCGAAGCGTCAGATGGAAGTCAGCCTGATCAACCGGTTTGCGACGAACCACTCTCTGGCGAGCCGCGTGGGACGGGAGATCGTGGCCTTTGGTCGCGTGCGTTTACTCTCGGAGCGAGTTGCCGCAATCCGAGCCGTCACGCCCGAGGATGTGCAGCGGGTGGTTGCGACCTACCTGACGGAGTCGGGCCAAAATGTGATCCGCGTCGTTTCACCTCCGCAGGCCCCCGGGCCGGGCGACGGTGATGGCGACGGCGAATCGAGCCAGGAGGAGGGCCGATGAGGACCCGACAGGCCGAGATCTTCGCTCTCTCGCTTTCGACCCTGCTGGTCGTGGCATGCGCCCGGCTTCCGGAGTCACTCGGGGGTTCGCCTGGCCCGGCCTGGGAGCGTGCGCCGGCTCTCCCTGCCGAGGGCCCGATCGTCCAAGGGGATGTGCTCTATCGCGCCGAACTCGCAAACGGCCTCCGGCTGCTGTTGCTGCGGGACGACCGGCTGCCGAGGGTCTCGTTGGGGCTCGAGCTGGCTCGTGGCGCAGGGAGCGTAGTGCCGAGTGAGGCGGGTCTCGCGTCGATCACGAGCGAGGTGATGCAGCGTGGAGCCGGAGATCGAGACGTTCTTGAGCTCGCCCGCGTCGTCGAGGACGCGGGGGCCTCGCTCGCGGTCTCTGCAGGCTGGGATACGACCGGGATCTCTCTTTCAGGGCTCTCCGAAGATCGAGACCTCCTACTCGAGATCCTGGCGGACGTCGCGCTGCGGCCGAAATTCGACGAGGCGGAGTTCGGCAAAGCGGTCGCGGAACATCAGGCCGGGTTGTTGGCGGCGGCGGATGACCCTGCGACGCTGATCCGCTGGTACGCGCTCAGGGCCCTCTACGAAGGCCACCGCTATGGGCTGCCCCGAAGTGGAACGGCAGAGACGGTTGCCCGCCTGAGTGTCGACGACGCGCGCATGTATTGGGAAAAGCGATTCGTGCCTCGGAATACGATCTTCTGGGCGGTTGGAGACATCGACGCGGCATCGCTCGCAGCCGAGGCCGAGCGTCTCTTCGGCGGACTCCCGGACTCCGGCGTACCACCAGCGACCCCTCCGACGCCTGCGCGGGTGCCGAGCGAGCGGCGGATCGTGGTCGTCGACAAGCCCGAACTCGGTCAGGCGCGCATCATCCTGGGGCACGAGGGCATCGCTCGCACGGAGCCTCGGCGGATCCCGGTCGACCTCATGAACGATGCGTTGGGGGGGAGTGGGTTTTCCTCGCGGCTGATGAAGCGGGTGCGATCCGACGAGGGGCTGACCTACGGCGTGGGTTCGGGCTTCTCTTTGCGCTCTGCTGCGGGCCCCTTCTCCGTCTCGACATTCACGCGTAAAGAGAAGGCGCGTGAGGTCGTCGACCTGTTGATCGAGGAACTCGAGGCCATCCGGTCGACGCGGCCGGTGGAGCCGGAGGAACTCGCGAAATTCATCAGCTACAACGTCGGCCGTTTCGGGCTCTCGCTCGAGACCAGCCAGTCCGTGCTCGGTTCTCTGGTCGACCTCGAGGTCCACGGGCTTCCGGAGGACTCTCTCGACACGTATCGGAGTCGCCTGCGCGCGGTGACTTTGGAAGAGGTCAGGGCTGCGTCACGGGATTTTCTGCACCCAGACCGAGCCGCGCTGATCGTGCTCGGACCGGCCGAGGATTTGGTTCCGCAGCTGGAGGATCTGGGGTCGGTCGAGGTCGTTCAGCCCTAGCGACCAAAGATGTCGAGGATGTCCGACCCGCGAACGTAGCGGGACGGATGGATTGCCTCGGAGAGTTCTGAGAGGCTGATGCCCTCGGGCTGGATTTCTGCGAGCCATTTGGACTGGATGGTTCGGAACTCACCCGGGGAGAGTCCCAGCCGCCGGTGCAAGCGGAACAGGGTGTCGAGCCGATCGAGCGTCGTGTAGGCCGCGAGTAGGGTGCTCGGCCGGTTCTTGACGAAGCGACGCAGCTCGAAGCCGATCACGCGCCGAGCTCGAGTCGTCTCGAGGTAGCGATCGAGTGCCTCCTGGAGGACGAGGCGGAGCTCGCCGGCGCGACCGCCGTCGGGTCCGAAGAGCGACTCATAGAGTTCGATCGCGTCCTCGGCGTCCTGTGCGTCCAGGCGCGCGCCGGTCACGGCGATGGCTTCTCCGCTTGAGACTAGATCCAGATCGTCGATGACAGCAGCGCCCTCCAATCGCGCGACTCGGATCGCCTCAGTGGTGGGCCTCGCCTCGACATCGAGTTCGAGCAGCCGCTCCGGATGGGCAAGCAGTGGGAGATCCTGAGCGGGCGCCGTTGGCGTCGGCAGCACGAAGGGCCCCAGCGCCCCCGTCAGCTCGGAACGGGACGCACCGTTGGGAAGAATCGAGGGGACTGAGTCCACGAGATCCGCGTCTTCGAATCGGAAATCCGAAGCGTCCAGTGCGCCATTTTCGGGGCGGTTGGCGACGACCGAGAAATTTTGAAGGAACGAGGGGAGGTTCGGATCGAAGGGATCTCGCACCCCGAAGTTGGGTTGCCGACCCGGACCGATGGGCTGCGGTGTCAGGCCTCCGAAGTCGAGCGTTTCATTTGAAACGATCGACGATCCGGCATCCTGAGCGGAGGAGCCGTTGGCGAGTCGGGTCGATCCGCCGCGGCGGCGGACCAAACCGACTTCGGAGCCACTCACCTCGATCGAGAGGGCGGCGGCGTCTCCGAGCGTCACGAGGTCGCCGTCATGATCGATTTCGAGCGCCCCGCCGACGGACAGCCGCTCGCCTGAACTCATTACAAAATCGCCGTTGCCCGCGCTCTGAAAGGACAGGCCTCCTTCTCCGCGGCCGACCGTGGCGATGCCAGGAACGCGACGGCGACCCACTTCGAGCGCGGAGAAGGCCGCTTCCAATTCTCCGAGGGTCGACGCTGATGTCACCGCGTCGCGCAAGAGCGCGACGCGGTTGCCGTCTTCAGGGTCAGTGGGGTCGTTGGGTTGATCGAGGTTCGCTGAAACGAAGACGGTTTCTCCCTCGACGTAGACGAACTGGTCGTCGTTTTCCGAATCGAAGGTGACCGATGGGGTGCGATCCGGCGTACCTGAGTCGAAGACGACCCAGAGACTGCCGAGTCGCTCTTCGGGGATGCCGGTCGATGCCTGGCTCGCCGTTCCGAGGTCGCCTTCGAAACGGACATCACCGCTCGTTTCGAGGAAGAGCCCCGCATCGATCGGGGCGTCGTCGCCTGGACCGGCGGCTCCGGTGAATCGGTAGATGGGTCCCGCGAATCGCATGTCTCGCCCCGTTGGCGCCAGCGTCGATTCCAGCACGAGGCGTGCCTCGTAGAGCTGGTCGCCGAGGGTCTCGATCGTGAGGTCTACCGGGCCCGCCGTGCCGGAGGGAAGGGTCGGTGTGAAGGGCCGCACGGCGATCTCGTCGAAGCCCGTGAATTCCGCCGAAGCGAAGGGGAGGGCCGCGAAGTCGAGCACGTCTATGTCCGGGGTCGCGAAGTCATAGGTGTCGTATCCAGAGGTCAGGGAGGTCAGCGCGATCGAGAGATTGCCTCCGCCCTCGCCGCAGGCCTGGAAGCCGCCGCTGCCACAGCTCTGGATCGAGAGGTTGCTCGACGCGGCGCCGTCGCGAATCTCATCGTTCAGGATGAAGGCCCCCCCCGTCGTGCGCAGTCGCAAGTCGATCCCTTCGAGAGAGTCGCGACCGAAGCGGGAGATCTCCGTCCCGCCGGGCAGAATCCCGAAGCGGGTGTAGGCATCTGCTCGCGGCAGCGTCGTTCCGCCAAAGTCTACGTTGGCCTGGTCGATCCGGACGAGCGGTCGTTCGAGCTTGTCGGGGTCCGAGAAGATCCGGTTCAGTTCCTCGTCGGGTTCGAAGCCCGATCGCAAGGTCGAGCTGGCGATCTCGAGGGTCGGGGAATCGAGCTGAAGCTCGACGCCGTCCGTTCGTCGGAAGGTGACGTCGTTCGACTCGATGAGGACGCCGCGCTCGAAGCCGGCGTCGCCGCTCGCGTTGGCGAAGGGCGCGGCCGCGTCTCCATCGAGGTCGAAGACGGTCGTGGCGTCGATGCTGGTATCCCCGACCGTGAGGGATCGGGTCGCTCGCCCCAGATCGTCGAGGTCCGCGATGCGGGTCTCGCCCTGCACGGAGGCGAAGACGATCGAGTCCCACTGGTCGCCCTCGCCGTCATCCCCGGCGCGGATGGCCTGCACGAGGAGGTCCGTGTCGAGGCTCGCGTTCTGGCTCACGCTCACGAGACTCTCTCGCGTGGCGACGGCGGGGCGCCGGATGCTCCCCAGGCCTCCCCAGTCGATGCGGGCCAGGGCCGCGGGGTCGATCTCGTCCGGTTCTCCGTCGCGGTCCGCGTCGGGGTTGGTCAGGCGGAAGGGGGTGCCCGCACTCAAGATGATCGTCTGTCCCTCGAGGTCGGTGAGCCCGTTCCCCTCGAAGCTGAGCCGGCCCATCACGGTCCCCTCGTCCCCGGGAATGGACGGGTCCGGCGCCACGAAAACCGTGTTCGGCTCGGAGAGAAGTGCGCCCGCCTCGAGTTGGAGGGTGCCGTCGACGCTCAGGTCCGCGGCTTCGCCCACGTGGATCGAGCCTTCCGTGAACACGAAGAGATTTTCGAAATCGTAGGCCTCGCCCCCCCGGAAGGTGACGTCGCCCTTTTTCAAGGAAGTGAGCGAGCCGATTTCGAGTCGGCTACCCGAGACGTTTTCCGCCGAAATCGTGACGTCTCCGAACTCGCTGAGCAGGAAATAGCGTGTGGCTCGGAGTTCGTCGTCGTCGTCGTCCTGGTTGCCTCGTGCGAGATAACCCGCGAAATCGTATCGGTTCGGGAGCTCCGAGGGCTCGATCGTCGCGGGCGTATCGGGGTCGTCGCCGATCGTGGCGTCCTGGACGAAAGCGAAATTCGAGGGCCCCCGGCCGCGCGCCGGGTCGTAGCAAGGCCCGCCTCCGCAGCTCCCTTCGACGACCGAGGAGGAGCCGAAGTTGGTGGTCGTCGCGATGTCGGCGTCCAGGTCGAACTCTTCGATCAGGATGCTCTCGGCGTCGAAAGAGGCGTCGTCCCCTTCGGCCAGGGGGCCGGCGGCGTCTCCACTCCTTTGCCCGAGCAGGATGCTGCCCGCGTTGTCCTCGCTGCCGTCGTCGGCCCGGAGGTCGATCGCATTGCCCCGAATTCGGAGCTTGAGATTCGCGAGGGGATCGGAGCTGTCGGGGTCGGGCACCGTTGCGGTCAACGCCAGATCGGCGCCGCGCGTCGCTTGCAGGCTGATCGAGTCGGCTTCGAGGATGAGGCGCCCCTCGGTCCCAGCGGTCGTCAAGTCGAGGGGGAGGGAGGTGAAGTCGGGGTTGGTCAGGTCGAGGAAGCCCGAGTCGTTGCGGAGGGCGAGGATCGTCGGAAGGACGTCTCCGGCGAATTGGCTCTCTCGATCCGGGAGGTCGGTCAGCTCGAAGTTGTCGTCCTCCTGGAAGACGAAGGTGCGCGGACCCGCTCCCGCGTCGCGTAGATCGAAGGTCGCGCCCGCGGTCCGGACGGAGGAGCCGAAGTCGCCGCCCTCGCCGTCGCCCGCGACGAGTTCGATTCGGGGTGAGCGGACGACGACGTCGGAGTCGAAACGGAGTGAGCCCGTCTCGGCCAGGCCGGCTCGGAGCGTGAGTCGATCACGCACCGTGCGCCCGGCTTCTGAGGACGCGAAGGCCTCGGCCAGCTCGGCCGTGTAGACGAAGTTTCCGAGGCCACCGAGCGTCAACTCCGGGCCGACGAACTGGAAGCCTTCCGCGATCTCGATCGGGCCTTCGCCTTCGAAGTCGGTGCCGACGAGAGAGAGGATGGTGTCTCGAACGGGGCTCGCGTCCGCACCCCAGGCCGTCAGGTCGACGTTTCCCGCATCCGAGCGGATCGAGTACTCGACGGGCGTCCCGCTCGTTCCGAACGAGTCGTCGAGTCCGAAGGAGGCGAGGGTGGGGAGGTGCGTCCCCGCGTCGATCGCCGCGTCCTGGCGGAGGGAAAAGGATTTCGAGTCGTCGGCGGGCCTGCTTTCGAAGGCGCTGCCGTCGGAGGAGCGGAAGGCGACGCCGCTGGCGTTCGACACCTGTGAACGGGTGTCGTTCGGGCCGGTGTTCTGCGAGTCGGTTCCGCCGCCTGCGCGGAGCGCGATGGCGTCCGCGCGCAGCTCGTTCGCGGTGCCGGTGGAGAAGACGAGATCGCCCCAGCCGCTGGCGCCCGCGTGAAGCGACAGCGAATCGGCTGCGACGACGACGACACCCGAGTCCAGTTCGAGCGCTCCGCCTCGAGCCTCGGCGTCGCTCGAGCCGGTCTGGTCGGCGCGTCCCGCTTCGAAACGGAGCTCGTCGACGCTGCCGATCGCGCCGACCACCTCAGTGGAGAGGGTGAGGCTCCGGGGCGACGAGACGCTCAGCCCCGTGACCTCGAAAGGCGCTCCCCCCGCGAGCTCGAAGGCCACCGCATTTCCGGGCGCGGTGCCGGCGGCGTCGGGGAGGAGCAGGCCGCCGTCGAGCGTGATCCGACTGGTGCCGATTTCGCCGGGCCCCGTCACGACGGCATCGTTGAGGCCCGCCGTGTCCCGGATCGTGACGCTTCCGTCGCGCGAGGCGAGCGTGATCTCCTGTCCTTCGGCGCCGATCTCCGCGTCCCCGAAGATCCCGTCGGCCGCCGTGGCCCCGGATCGGGCGCCGAAATAGAGCGCCGTGTCGGTGCCGGAAGAGCCGTCGTCCACGACGAGATCGGCGTCTTGCACGATCGAGATCGAACTCGGGCGTGCGCCGCCGTCTCGAGAGCGCAGCTGAAGGCCGGCGAATTCGCCGCGGGTGCCGCGCTGCAGGCCGAAGTCGGTCGGTTCCGCCTCCGTGCCGGGGTCGTCGTATTCGAGGTCGGGGGTCGAGGTGGCGCCATCGCCGACGGTGAAGGCGATCTCGTCCGCTTCGAGTCGCACGCCCCGGCTCGCGTCTCCGGCGAGAGTGTCGCCTTCGAAGTGGAGACGGGTGAGCTCGCGCGTCTCGCCCTCGTTCAGGAGCGTTGGGGACGCAGCGGCGCTGATCTCGATCTGCTCGGCGTTGAGGCGGGTGTTGCGTCGCAGCGTGACCTCTCGCCCCGCTCGAATCGAGATCTCGCCTGCGTCCGCGATCAGCGCGGTGTTCTCCTCGTCCACGATGGGAGCGACTTCGTTGGTGACACCCGAGGTCGCGAGTGTGACGGCGTGCGCGCCGCCTTCCTCGCCGATCGTCAGTGCGCGGGTGTCGATCGCGATCGAGAGTGCGTCGATCCGGGTCTCCGCGATGGCGCCGATCGAGACCGCGCCGCTTCCGTACGCGAGCGCGGTGCCCGTCTCGCTCACACCCGCCGCGTCGGTGGCGATGATGGAGAGCGACCCGGCCTCCCCGAAGGCGCCCCCGGTCGTGTCGATCGTGCCGTCGATGGCAACCTGCTGCGTATCCTCGCTGCCAATCGAGAGGGCACCGCCTGCGGTGTCGATCCCGCCGCCGTCGGCGAGATCCAGGTCGATCCGGCCGCCTTCTTCGGTGTCGTCGACGAAGCGAACTTCGAAGGCTCCGACGTCGCTCGTGACGGGGTCCACGCGCCGGGACTCGATTCTGACATCGCCTCCCGCCGAGTCGAGCGTGGCGCCCTGGAGTTCGACGCTCCCCGTAGACGAGGTCGCAGTGTTCCCCGCGATCAGCTCGATCGCTCCGCCCCCCGTCGTGAGGGTTCCGCTGGCGATCAAGCGGGCGGTATGGATCAAAAGATCGTCATCGCCGCTCTGCGTGGTTTGCACGAGCACTGCGTTGGCGTTCACGGAGAGCGCTCCCCCTGTGCCGCCGTCGTCCTGAGGGCGTGTGGTATCGATCTCGCCCGCGATCTGGACTTTGGGGGTCGGGGCGGCCGCGACGTCGACGGAGTCGGGCTCACGCGTGAACGCTGCTTCCCGACCAAATCGGTCGTAGGAGCCCGAGGAGAGCGTGACGTCCCCCCCATCGGTTTCGAGGACGTTGGGCAGGCCGTCAGGACCCTGGGCGGTCTGTTCGACGGAGATGCCGGTGGCGGTGAAGTCGCCTCCGCCCGTGCGCACGTTCGCGCCGATCGTGACGCCGCCGAGGAGCTGGTCCTCGCCGAAGTCGCGAGTCGGGTCGCGCTGGGCCTGGTCGTTGGCGGTCAGCACCAGCGAGAGGGCCATGTCCGGGGTCGACTCCCGGTCCCCGTCACCAACGGAGATCGCCTGGTTCAGCTCGATGTTGCCGGCGGCGAGCAGGGTCAGGGTCGCTCGGGTGCCGGGGATGACCGCGCCGTCCGGGATGGAGAGCGCTGAGTCGAGACGGATGTCGCCGGCTCCGGAGAGGTCGTCATCGTCACTCTGGAAGGCCTCGGTCGAAAGCGTCACGTCGGTGCCGACGGCAAGGGCGCGAACCAGGAGATCGACGTCGAGTTCGTTCGGGGCGGCCACGCCCGCGGTCTGCGCGGAGACCGTGCGCAGCACGCCGTCGAATTCGGCGCTGTCGAAGTTGGGCGCGAGGATCTGTTCTACGGCCCGGTCCAGACAGGACTCGCCGGCGCCCAGGCAATCGGTGGCGGTTCCCGGATCGACGATCGAGATGCTGTAGGGGTCGATCAGCCACTCCCCGGCTTCGCCTTCGTCGGCGCCGAGATCGGGCACGGTCGTGAGGTCGAGGTGGCGCAGACCCGAGGTCTCGACGAAGCCGCCGTCACCGCCCTCCGCCCCGCCTCTGGCCGAGAGGGCGCCCCGCACGGAAGCGAGGTCCTCGGCGAAGACGATCACGCGGCCGCCGTCGCCCTGTCGTAGGGCATCGGCGCGGGCCTGACTGGCCGAGTCGATCGCGACCGCACGGGCGCGGGGAAGATTTCCGCCTCCTTTTTCCTCCCCCCCGAGATGGATCGTCCCGCCCCCCGCGTCGCCCGAGGCGTCGAGGCGTGCTGCGCGGAGCGTGACGATGCCCCCGGAGACGTCGATTTGGCCCCCGGTTTCTCCAGGCGCTTCGCCCTGGGCGAGGACCTCTCCGGAGAGATCCACGCGGGCGCCCTCGCCCCCGGCGAGCTCGATCTTTCGCGCGTGAATCGACCCTTCGGCATGCTGTCGGAGGCCCCAGCCCAGGGCATCGGCGGCAGCGAGCCGCACATGGCCCGTCCCCGCGTCGATCCGTCCCTCGTTCTCGACGGCGTAGTTCGGGTCCTCGACGCCGTTCGCAGGGCCTTCGGTGGCATGAGGGAGACGGATCAGGACGGGGTCGTCGAAGCGTCGCAAGTAGACGGCATCCGCGCCGAGCATCATCAGCGTGCCGTCCTCGATGTCGATCGTGCCCTGGTTGGCCACGTGTCGCGCCAGCAGGGTCGCGTGCCCGGCCTGGAGCTCCCCGGCATTGAGGACCCGGCCTTCTCCGAGCAGTGCGACGAAGTCGACGGGATTGAGCAGTCCCTCCGCGATGGTCGGGGCCCCGAGGAAGAAGAGGGCGTCGCCCCCGAGCATCAGGAGCCGGCCGGCCGGCGTGAGGATTTGCCCGGTGTTCAGGACCTGGCTGCCATAGAGCAGCACGTCCTGGTTGGCGAGGATCGTGCCCTGGTTGACGACGGGACCGGTCAACGAAAGTCCGTCGCGCCCCGGGCGGTCGGGATTCGTGAGGTCGGCGCCGGCGGCGACGAGGCTGCCGACGTCGATCTGGGCCTCCGCCCCGACGAAGACGCCGTAGGGGCTCGCGAACACGATGGTGTCGTTTGCTCCCGAGACGATCTGTCCATTGAGGTGGGCCGCAAAATCGCCCTCCACGATATTCGTGTGGATGGCGGCCTCTCCGGCGAGGTCGAAGACGAGGCTATGCCCGGCTGGCTGTTCGAGTCCTGCGGTCCAACGGGTCAGTCCGTCGTCGACGAAGGACGTGATCGTGGTCTCGCCAGCGACGCCGTTGTCGATCGAGCCCGGCGTGAGCATCTCGGCGGCGTCCGCCTGCGAGAACTCCTCGCCGCCCAGGGCGGTTCCGGGCGAGCTGACGAGGAGCGCCGCGACGAGGAGTCGGGCGACCGCGCGCTCCGAACGCTTCGTGGGCCGGCTCGTCTCTGCCACGCGTTCGTGTCGGATTCGATCAGTAGAGGATGCTGAACAGGGCATGAATCTCGCTGTCTCCGAAGTCGACGCCGGAACGGCCGCGGTTGATGCGGTTCTCGTCTTTGAGGGCCATCGCCCAGTCGATGCGGGCACGTAGGTTCGAGCGAATCTGCAGCTCGGCACCGACGCCTGCCCCGACGAGGGTCTGGTCGCGCTCGGGGGTACCGAGGCCCGAGGCGCTGCGGTCGTTGCGTACGGAGCGGCCGAAGTCGACGAAGGCGCGCAGGGTCAGGTCCCAGTCGGGGCGACCGTAGACCTGCTGCGGGGTGACCCGGAAATCGCCGATCAGGGGTAGGTCGAGCGGCTGCCGACGGACCGGAAGGGCCCGCGGCAGGTGGAAGCGGTATTCGAGGGTGCCAATCACGATCGTGTCGCCGACGCCGACGGATTGGGGGTAGCCCCGGACGCTGTAGAGGCCGCCCAGAGCGCCGTTGGCCTGTGGGATCAGGCGGCGATCGCCTGGCGTGTACTGGCCGCGGAAGCCCACCGCGATCTCGTGGGCCAGGGTCGAACTCGCCTGGGTCGCCGGGTCGCGCCAGGCGCGGGGATTCAGGACTGGCTCCAGATAGGTGGAGTAACCGAGGTTGAATCCCACGATCGCATAACGGTCGTCGGTGGCGGCTCGACCCAGCGCGGCACGGTTGGAGGCCGAGATCTCGTTGACCTGGCCCTCGATGGAGAGGTTCAGATCGAGATTCGAGAGCAGGTTTCGCCGCTGGCCTCGAATGCCGAACCGGGGGATCACCAGAAGGGCTTCGCCCTCGCCCCCTGTGGTGTTGTTCTCGACGCTCAGATTGCGGAACCGGAGCCCGGACCAGACGTCGACGAAGAAGTCTCGGTGCTGGAAGGCTTCATAGAGAAGGCGAGCTCCGTAACGGATGGAAGTACTGCGGACGACGTCATTGGCCAGGTTCAGCTGCGTCGCGGTGTCTCCGGCTTCGGCCTGGCTCCAGCCGAATTCGGCCTCCCAACGCAGTTGATCGACACCCCACCAGGGGAGGTCGTCTCTCGGCAGCCAGTCGAGCCACTCGGGGTCGCCACGGCGCCGCGACATCCACTGCGGCCGATCGGCGCCGAAGAAAGGCGCCTCGTAGCGTGCGCTGAGCGCGTTCACGTCGTCGAGCCCGGCATTCAGGAATTCCAGGGAGAGGACGTCGTCGCGATCCGTCAGCTGCCGATGGGTATAGCCGAGCCGTGTCTGCCAGCGGTTCGTGCGGCGGGTGCCGGTGTTGGTCGTCTGGGCATAGGCGAACCAGGGCTTGGCCTCGTTGACGCGGTAGTCGAGCACGGCCTCCCCTGGCGTTTCAGAGGGGGACAGGGCTGCTTCGACGCGGCGGCCCGGTCTGCGGTTCAAGCGATGGAGGTAGTCCTCGAGTTTGCGGCGGTCGATGAGGTCGGTGGTCGCTTCGTCGCCTACGCCGGCGGGCTGGAGCGGCGACTCGTCTCGGATGCGCTGGTGGATCTCGTTGTCGATCGTCCAGTCCGATTGGATCCGGCTTCCAGCGGCGAGCGTGCGTACGCGCCCGATGCGTCCGACGCGGACCTCCAGCGCGAGCGACTCGCGCCCGGGCGGCCGCAGGTCGCGTTCGTTCTCGAGGTCGAAATCACGGGGGGAGGGGCGCACCTCGACCCCGTAGAGGCCCGCCGCGTGGAGCTTGCCGAGGACGGAGACGAGGACCTGCACGACGCCGGTGGCTTCAAGCGGGTAGGTCGGTCCCGTGGCGCCGCCCACCTCGAGCCATTCCGAGTCTTCTCCCGGAATCGCTTCGGCCCAGCCGGCCTCGGTCCGCCGCAATTCGATCCTGACCGG
>Ga0315331_10002389_pt1 | contig 14265 bp, 7 predicted proteins | sample M160m34915metaG_FD_203456 | JGI IMG/M metagenome (GOLD analysis project Ga0315331, IMG submission 203456) | Ammonia-oxidizing marine archaeal communities from Monterey Bay, California, United States - M1 60m 34915 | ecosystem: Environmental > Aquatic > Marine > Intertidal zone | place: USA...
ATCAACATGGTCCAGGGTAGATTGACCATCTGCCATAGTCGCCGGTATCCCGTCTACTATGACTTTTATACCACGCACTCCAAATCCAGCTCGTGCTCCAAAACCTCTTATAGAAATCCTTTCGCCTACCGCGTAGTTGTAGCGGTTCTGAACCTGAACTCCTGGCAGGCCTTGCAGTGCTTCTTCTAATGATAAGCCAGTGTTTCCAAGCTGCAGGTCTACCTGATCTCTGATAGAAATCGCGTACGGTGTTTGATTAATTGCGTCGGATCCACGAAGAACAGTGACTGTCAGAGAATCTATCGAAATTGCTGAATCAGGAAGTTGTTGAGCCCCCAATTGCAGGCTATTTATGCTAACACAGAAGATTGTAGCCAGTGTAATTAAATTTAATGGAGGACCTAAATCTGTTTTAAAAATCGAAGTTTCTCTCATTCCATTCCTTGATTGATAGAGGGCAACCTTTGTCTCTAGGCTATACACTACAAGGATCCACGAAGAACTACCAGTTGCACAATCGGAAACTATTCAATTAGGAGAAGCACGCAATTGTGAATCCAGTTAGTTTAATCTATGCTGAAAGGAACTATCTGTGGTTAAATTGGTAGATTTCTAAAGTAGAATGTTTCTAGAACACAAAATTAAATGAACAGCTTGGTGAAGCGGGTTATTTCATTAAAATATTTTAGATATATCATTTCTAGGACAGACGGAGGCTAATGTGAAAGCAATTCTGGGTCACAAGGTAGGTCCGTTGGTTAGTTTCTTTGTTCTTGTATTTTCGACTTCTGAGAAGCTGGTCGGACAACAGAGAGGGCTTGAACCAAGTGACTACTACGATATGGTTTCGGTTGGAGATGTTGAGATTTCCCCAGACGGGGATTTGGTGGCCTTTACGGTGACTAGAATATTGGAAGATGAGAATGCTAGACGCAGAGAGGTCTGGATGCAGGTCCTTAGAGGAGGTCGTCCAGAAGGGAAAGCTTATCGGTTTACCGATCCAACAGCGGATTCTCATTCTCCTGTGTGGTCTCCAGATGGGCAATTGCTTTCATTCACTTCAAATAGAGAAGGAGACCCGAATACTACCTGGTTCCTGAGGGTGGGTGGTCCTGGGGGAGAAGCTTTTCATATAGAAGGGGTCAGAGGCACTCCAGTGTACTCCAGAGATGGACAATGGATAGCCTTTTTGGCTTCTCCAGCAACATCGGAAGGACAAGAGATGGATGGATGGGTGGCTCCAGATGCGATCACAAATACACTGGATTTGGAAAGATTCGATGGAAGAGTCATTACGTCTACCAGGTACAAACAAGACGGAATCCTGACTTTCCAGAAACACTTTTCTACAAATGTTTCTGAAGAGATCTATTTGGTTGATTCGGACGGTGGGACACCTCGGCGCTTGACAGAGCTTCCCTTCGATAAGTCAGGAGTAAGTTGGTCCTCAAACGGGCGCGTTATTTTTTTCTCAGGTGACAGAGAACAAAATGATGAATCTAATTCTCAGCTGACTAATGACCTGTGGGCAGTCCGTATTAACGACGGAGCGGTTGCAAGTATCACTGGAAATCCAGGATCAGAGACAGCGCCGACTCCTTCTCCTGACGGAACCAGGCTGGTCTTTTTATCCAATCCTGAGCGTGGATCGGAAACAGATGTCATGATTGCTGAGATAGGTTCAGATGGGTCACTACGCGCAGAAGCAGAAAATCTGACGAGTGGATGGGATCTGGATCCGGGAACACCAGAATGGACAGCCGATGGGACAGGAATTTTATTTACAGCTGGTATAGGGGGGAATCGTCAGCTGTTTAGAGTCGCAACGTCTGGAGGTCCAGTAACCCAGGTTACAACTGGAGACCGTCAAATTGTGAGTATATCCCTATCGAGTAGGGGCGATATGATGGCCTATGCCTCTACCGATGCAGTTTCTCCCACGGAACTGTTTTTGGCTCGTGGTGATGGTACTGGTGAAACCAGAGTGACAGATCTAAATGATGATTGGCTAGATGGGTTGTCGTTAGTTTCTCCAGAGCGTTTGACTTGGGTCGTTGGCGACAGTGTTGAAATAGAAGGATGGCTGGTAAAGCCAGCTGGCTATGTTCCTGGAAGGGAATACCCCTTGATCTTGAAGATTCATGGGGGACCCCATGGAGCCTATGGAAATACTTTTTTTCCTACTTTTCACGTACTTTCTGCATCAGGATTCTTTGTATTGTATTCTAATCCTCGTGGTTCAGGATCCTATGGACATGATTTCAAGTATGCTACTAGAGGTCGGTGGGGTCTAATGGATAGCGAAGATTTTCTAACTGGTGTAGATACTGCGTTGGAGGAGTATCCAGATATTGATGGGGCCCGCATAGGAGTTTCAGGAGGAAGTTATGGGGGATTCATGACTAACTGGCTCAGTGCAACTTCTGATCGGTTTAGTGCAGCAGTTACTTCTAGATCAATAACTAATTGGGAGAGTTGGTGGGGAACGTCAGACGCACAGGGACTTACTACTTATGAGTTCTATGGACACCCTTGGGAGCGTAGAGAGCTTTACAGGAGACTTTCTCCAATTTCTTACGTAGAAAATGTCACTATTCCTACACTGATAATTCACAGTGAAAATGATTACCGTACACCAATCGGAGACGGTGAACAGTGGTTCATGGCATTGAAAACATTGGGGATTCCTGTGGAAATGGTTCGTTATCCTAGATCTTCCCATGGATTATCAAGGACTGGTGAGCCATGGCTGTTGGTAGATCGTTTGGAAAGGATGAGAAGTTGGTTTCTCCATTGGCTGGTAGAGGAACCGTTTAGTGTGACAAGTAGATGAAGCTAAGGACAGTACGTAACTGAATTACGGGTGTTGGTCCTTAGGAAAAAGCGATGGATTGTAATTCGAAAAAACCGATGCTGGGTTTTTCACCAGAACTCTTTGAGGAACGGAGAAAAAAGGTTTTTAGTAAGTTGCATAATTCAGTGTTGTTACTGAGCTCAGGATCGGTAAAGAAGAAATCTCGCGACATCGAAATCCCATTTAGGCCTGACAGTGATTTTTTTTACCTGACGGGTCTGTGTGAGCCTGAATGTGTCGCTTTGCTAAGGCCAAATGGCTCCGATGGAGATCTAATACTGTTTGTACCTGCTAGAGATATGGATAAAGAGATTTGGATTGGTGAACGGATGGGACCAGGTGAGATAAAGGAACAGTTTGGAGCAACAGAAGTTTATGAGCGACATCAATTGGACCAGTACCTTCCTTCTCTATTCTCCGATGTTGACAAGATTTACTTTCGTATTGGCAGTGATCGACATGTTCAAGATTTGGTCTTATCGTCGATAAGCTCTGCTCATCTGCCAAAAACTAGGGGAAGCGGGAGACGACTGGAGGGAATCCTAGATCCGGGCTACTTACTCGACGAAATGCGTTTATTCAAGGACGCCGAAGAGCTAGATCACATCAGGAAAGCTGCATTGATCACATCAGAGTCTTTTGAAGAGATGGTGACGTACTGTAGGCCTGGGGCAGGGGAATGGGAACTTGAGGCCGCATTAGAATTTGGATTTCGTAGAAGGGGCGCGTCAGGTGCGGCGTATCCAACTATCGTTGGGTCAGGTGCAAACAGTTGTGTGTTACACTATTCCGACAATGCTCGAAGGATGGGAGATGGGGACTTAGTGCTAGTCGATGGTGGTGCTGAGTATAATCTTTATGCTGGAGACATGACCAGGACATTCCCAGTTTCAGGCACTTTCTCATCCATCCAAAAAGCTGTATACGAGATAGTGGTAGGCGCATATAAGTGCGCTATAGAGCATTTGGAACCAGGGGTTACATTGGCTGACATTCATCAGAAGACTGCCGGTAACCTAGCTGATGGCTTGCTGGACTTGGGAGTATTGGAAGGATCTACCGAAGAGATTCTTGAAAAGGGATCTTATAAAACATTCTTTCCTCACCAAACCTCGCATTGGCTTGGGCTTGATGTTCATGACGTTGGTGATTATGTGAAAGAGGGTAGCTCCAGGGTGCTAGAACCTGGTATGGTCCTAACAGTCGAACCTGGACTTTACTTTCCTCCATCAACCAAAACGCTGGAAGACTTCTTTGGTATTGGAGTCAGAATTGAAGATGATTTTTTGATTACTGATAATGGATACGAATTAATGACTTCTCCATTGCCTGTGAGTGCCGAAGAAGTAGAAAGCCTAATGGGAGCTTAAGCATGGACTGGGTGACACATACAGAAAGTTCATCTAAAAAAGGTTTGTTATCTTGTTTGAGAAGCTCTGAATCGATCTATACGGTGGAATTACGTCCACCACCGAGTCGTTTATCCAGCTCAGATGCTATGACAAATTGGATTGACTTAAATCAATCTATCAGGACTCTGGCTAGAGCAGATAATTTCATATTTCTTACGGATGATGCCGTTGGATCGGAGGAGGAGGAGAATCTTGCGCATATTTCTTCCAACGTAGGAGCAGACATACCGCATTCTCGGATCGTACCTTTTCTGACCTGTAACCATACCTTGGAACACTGTTTGATGTATGTAGATCGATTGAAGGCAGAGGGCTATGAGGCACTTACTGTTTTAGGGGGAGACAGCTCCCTAGATGTCGTAAGGTGTTTCCCTCATTCCTTTCTTTTGAGGGAACAAATTCGCCTCAGACATCCAAATCTCACTTTAGGTGGTTGGATGAATCCACATCGTGAAATTAATAGGCAGGTCTCTTATTTGAGTTCCGGAAACTTCAATGCAGACTACTATATGACTCAAATAGTGTCACATCATTCTTTAGATCGAGTTGAAATGTTTCTAGAAGAATCTGTTCGAAAGGGAGTGACCATACCTGGAGTTTTTGGTGTTTTCTATTACTGGGGAGCCACTCCGAAGATGTTAGAAAAAGTCAGTGAATTCTTTCCAGTCCCAATTGAACAATTGAAGCGAGAATTTGCGGAAGGAGGTACTCCTGAATCAATTTTGGCTCGGACAATAGAAGGGCTCAAATCCCTGGGAATAGAAAAATTTTATTTGAGCAATTTGGGTCGTCGTCGGGTGAAATTCCGGCTGGACCAGGTAATAAGTGAAGTATCTCATTCAGAATGAAATAACTCTTTTCACTCCACTATTGTTTCTGTCTTATAGCAAGGTGTCCATTCACTGCACGCAAAAGAGCTAAGGCCTCTGGGAAGCTTCCCTTTGATGCTTTGATCTGCAAACCCTGAACAATTGGCCGCATTTCTTCGAAACCCTCAAGGGCAATCTTTAGTCCTTCAGCTCGAGCTTCCGATTCACCTTTTTTCTCAGCAGATGCCATTCGGGAAAAAATAGATTGTGGTATCTGAATCCCAGGGACCTCATTGTGTAAGTAATCTGCTTCTCTGAATGAACGGAGTGGCCACAAAGTTCCAAAGATGGGTATTGATAGGTCAGAAATATCTAACAGGAATGAACGGAGTGTTTCGACGGAAAAGACAGGATGAGTCACTAAAAAATGTGCACCAGCATCCACCTTCCACTTAAGGCGACCGATTTCTCTATCTTGGTCGGTTGCAACGTGGTTCATTCGAGCTCCAATAACAAAATTGGTGCGACTGTCCAATTTGTTCCCTCCAGCATCCATGCCTTGATTTAAGCCATGAACGACGTTGGTGAGTCCTATAGAATCGATGTCAATTCCCGATAGGGATGGTTGATATGGTCCAGTGGGTGGAGGTCGGCCAGTCACTAAAAGTAGGTTGTGGATTCCAGAGGCGGCTGCTCCCAATAGGTCACTAATCATCCGAGACATATGTCGGTCTCGGCATGGGTAATGGACCACTGTTTCAATATCAATTTCATTTTCTACAACTATTGCTGCTGGAAGACTGCTCATACGTCCTGGAGCGTAGGGGCTATCCAAGATGTTAATAGAGTCTGCGCCAGCTTCCTTGATCAATGTGCACTGGTCAATCATCTCGCTAGGATCAGAACCTTTGGGTGGAGTAATCTCCATACTTGTGATGAAAATACCCTTGGATATTTTCTCCCCTAAGTCTGACATTTGTTCAAGCGGAGTCTCATCTTCAAAGCCAGTCTCGCTGTTTACTATTTTTACGATTCTTTGAGGTGTCTCAAGGGGAGTTACAACCTTCCTGACGGATTCTTTAATTTTGTAGATGTGTTGAGGGCCAGTACCGCAGCACCCTCCTATGAATCTAGCTCCAGCATCGATCATTTGACGGGCGTATTGTCCAATGTATGTCGGGCTTGTTAGGTACATCTTCCGATCGGCTACTATTCTCGGAAGTCCAGCATTGGGCTGTGCGGACAGTGGACAGCTTGTGACTCTTGCCATTCTTTCAATAACATCTAACATGACAGCTGGTCCGACAGAACAGTTGACTCCCACTACATCTGCCCCCCAGTTGCTAAGCTCTGTAGCCACTGCTTCTGGAGAAGTTCCATAGACTGTGCGACCATCTTCTCCAACGGTCACTTGGCAGAAAATCGGTAAATCCGATTGCGTGCGAATCGCTTGGAAAGCTTGCTCAAGCTCATTTAAGTCACTAAAAGTTTCAAGGATAAACCCGTTGACTTCACCATCGAGGAGACCAAGTATCTGTCGAGTAAAGAGATCTTGGGCTTCTTCTCTAGCTGTAGGACCAAATGGCTCGATTCGGACTCCGAGCGGCCCGATCGCTCCCAGCACCTCAGCTTTGTTTCCAGCGGCTTTCATAGCTAGTTGAGCAGCAGTCTTGTTTATGAGCTCAGTTTTTTCAGAAAGCCCATGGCTGGAAAGTTTTATGGGATTGGCCCCAAAGGTATTAGTTTCTATGATCTCTGCACCAGCATTCACGTAGTCTCGATGGATAGCTTTTACTAGTTCTGGATTCTCCAGATTTAAACCGTCATAGGACATATTAACAAAGACACCACGTGCATAAATTTCAGTACCTATGGCCCCGTCTAGGACATGGATGTTTCCATCGTCTATAAGAGATCTCAAATTACTTGGAGTCTGAATTGGTTGAGTCATTTTTCTGTCTTACTCGGTGTATAGGCCAGGTTAGGCGCTAACCATTGCTCCGCTTCATCAACACTTATAGATCTTCTTTTGGCGTAATCTTGAATTTGGTCCTTGCCGATCAATCCTAACCCAAAGTATTTAGCCTCTGGGTGACCCATGTACCAACCTGAAACAGAGGCACCAGGGAGCATTGCAAAGGACTCGGTCAATTTCACTTCTGTTTGTTGATTTGGATCCAGGAGTTTGAACAGAGTTGCTTTTTGAGTGTGATCTGGGCAGGCTGGATATCCTGGAGCAGGTCTGATTCCAAGATATTTTTCGGAGATCAAATCGTTTTTAGAAAGATTATTGCTCTCACCATATCCCCAAAGGTCTTGTCTAACATGCTCATGCGTTTTTTCTGCTAAAGCTTCGGCCAGTCGATCTGCCAATGCTTTTGCCATAATACTAGAGTAATCGTCGTTTTGTTTTTCAAATGATTTACATAGTTCACCTAACCCTAGACCAGCTGTCACAATGAATGCTCCTATGTAATCTTTCCCTGGACTTGCAGCAGGACTGACGAAGTCAGCCAAACATAGGTTAGGTCGATCTTGGGTTTTGGAGAACTGTTGCCTTAGTCCGTACACGGTTTTCCACTGGGAATCCTGATTCAGGATCCGTATATCCTCACCTATACTTTCAGCGGCAAAAAGACCTATATATGCTTTGGCTCGGAGCAATTTTTCATTAATGATTCGATTCAAAAGAAGTTGAGCGTCCTCTAACAGAGTTTTGGCTTGTGTTGCCGTCTTGGGATCATCCATGATTTCTGGATAAATTCCTCTCATTTCCCAAGTATGGAAGAAGGGGGTCCAATCGATATAGTCAACCAAGTCTTTCAGAGGATAATCTTCATAGCAGTGAACTCCCAGTTGGTTGGGTTTTACTGCTGTGTAAGAAGACCAATCTATCTCTAGTTTGTTTTTCCTGGCTTTTTCTAAAGATATAAGACGTGATTTTTGAAGACGTTTTTGGTGTATTTCTCTTTCGCGAATATGTTCGGCGTCAACGTTTTTGGAAAATTCTCCCTTTTTGTCCGGGTCAAGCAAGGGCCGGAGTACTGATACACAACGAGATGCATCAGGCACATGAACGATCGTGCCGCTATAGTTAGGATCGATTCGGACTGCTGTATGTCTGCGAGATGTGGTTGCTCCACCGATAATTAATGGAATATTTAAATTCAATCGATCCATTTCGGAAGCCACATGGGCCATATGGTCTAGGGAGGGAGTGATGAGTCCTGAAAGACCGATTACATCTACATGATTTTTTTGAGCTTCCTCCAGAATGGTTTCGGCTGGGACCATGACTCCCAGGTCCAGCACTTCGTATCCATTGCATTGCAGCACCACAGACACAATATTTTTTCCAATGTCATGCACATCACCTTTTACTGTAGCCATCAGTATCTTTCCAGATGAGTTACGACTTCTTTTGCCCGCAACTTTCTGAGCTTCTAGGAAAGGTTCTAAATAAGTAACGGCTTTCTTCATCACCCTAGCGCTTTTGACCACCTGAGGAAGAAACATTTTACCGGATCCAAATAGGTCGCCCACTTTATTCATTCCGTCCATAAGTGGGCCCTCGATCACTTCTATGACTTGGGAATATTGTAGCCGTGCTTCTTCCACATCCTCTTCTATGTGTTCAGTATGACCATGGACCAGGGAGTGTCTCAGTCGGTCATCTAAGGTTTTAGCTCTCCATTCTTTTGTGTTCACTGATTTTCTCGGTGCCTCAGAGTAGCGTTCCGCTAGTTTCGTGAGCTCTTCAGTTGCGGCTTCCCCTCTGTCTAGTAGCACGTCTTCAACACATTTAAGCACTGACTTGGGTAATTCGTCGTAGATCGGTAAGGCGCCAGCGTTCACGATTGCCATGTCGAGTCCAGATCTGATCCCATGGTAAAGGAAGGCTGAATGCATTGCTTCTCTTATCCTAGGGTTACCTCGAAAAGAAAAGGAGATATTGCTGAGTCCTCCACTAACTAAAACTTTTGGAAGCTTTTTCTTTATTTGGCGTGTAGCCTCTAGGAAATCTAAACCGTAGGAGTTGTGTTCTTTGATACCTGTTCCGACCGCGAAGATGTTGGGATCAAAAATGATATCTTCGGGTGGAAAACCAACTCTATTGGTCAGGATGTCGTAGGCGCGTTGGCAGATGGAAACTTTTCTTTCAACTGAATCCGCTTGGCCCTCTTCGTCGAATGCCATCACGATGACAGCTGCTCCATATAGTCGAACTAAATTTGCTTGTTCGATGAATGTATTTTCACCGTCTTTGAGACTAATGGAATTGACGACACATTTGCCTTGCACACATTTAAGCCCTGATTCTAATACTTCCCATCTGGAAGAATCCAAGACAAAGGGGATTCGACTTACTTCTGGTTCGCCAGCCAATAGATTTAGGAAGATAGTCATGGCTTCTGCAGAATCCAAAAGGCCTTCGTCCATATTGATGTCTAGCATTTGAGCCCCCTGTTCGACTTGTTGCCGAGCAACGTCAACAGCGGCTTCATAGGAGCCTTTTTTGATCATATTTCTAAATTCTTTTGATCCAGTCACATTGGTGCGTTCACCTATGTTGACGAAAAGCGAATCTTCTCCAATGGTTAGAGGTTCCAGGCCGCTAAGCTGGCAGAGAGATTCTTGTTGCGGAACACTTCTAGGAGCCAATCTTTCTGTGACAGATGAAATTGCAGATATATGCGAAGGTGTAGTCCCACAACATCCACCAATGATGTTTATGAATCCAGCTTCGGCGAATTCTTTTATAATCGATGCCATCAATTCTGGCGATTGGTCATATTCACCGAAGGCGTTGGGTAGGCCTGCGTTGGGATGGCAGCTGATCGGAACGTCCGCGATTTTAGATAGCTCTTCCAAGTAGGGTCTAAGTTGGTTAGCCCCAAGGGCACAATTCAGTCCGACTGAGAATGGTTTAGCATGACGGATCGAATGGTAGAAAGCTTCAACTGTTTGGCCACTTAGGGTTCTTCCACTAGCGTCTACTATCGTTCCTGAGATCATCAAGGGTACTTTCTTTCCTAGGCTCTCAAAAACTTGACTGATTGCAAAGACGGCAGCTTTGGCGTTTAATGTATCAAAGATGGTTTCTACCATTAGGAGATCCACTCCGCCGTCCAGTAATCCACGCACCTGTTCGGAATATGCCGCTACGAGTTGGTCGAAGTCTACATTTCGGTATTCCGGATTAGAGACATCGGGAGATAATGACGCTGTTCTGTTTGTAGGACCGATGCACCCACAGACAAAACGTGGTTTTTCTGGTGTTTCAAGGGTGACAGTAGATGCAGCCTTACAGGCAATTTCTGCTGACGCCTTATTCAATAAGTATGCCTGCTCCTCCAACTCATAATCGGCTAGTGATATAGATTGGGCATTGAAGGTATTTGTCTCAATTATATCAGCACCCGCATCTAAATAAGACCTGTGGATATCTTGGATGGCTTGAGGTTGGCTTAGAGACAGGAGGTCGTTCGCGCCTTGGAGAGGAATATGATGATTCTTAAATAACTCTCCTCTGAATTCTTCTTCAGAAAAATTCAGATCCTGGATCATAGTTCCCATTGCTCCATCCAGAACGAGGATCCTATCCTTGAGAATTTGTTCTAATATGGAGTTGTCGTCCGCGCTACTCATTGTCTTTTACCCGTTACAGTTGATGGCAAGGGAAGGGGGTCTCACCGACGGGTTGTTTATAAGAAACGTGTAGCTTTTTAGCGGTTGTCGATGGGTCGCAATATGCCATAAATCACCCTTTCCAGTTTCTAGTTAAAACTACTGAGATTTGTGGATGGTTTCTAGGTCTGGTTCTGCAATAGGGCTTCTTGCATGGATTTCTAAGCGGTACCTGAGAGTATGAGTGCTTTGACAGGGAATTAAATTTTTACCAAGATCTTTCTAATTAGTATGAGCATTATTGAAACGGAACCTGTAGGTAGCCTGTGTTATCAGAATATATTTTTAAAGTTCAAAATCAGTTCTTTAAAGGCCATGGTTTAGGCAATGATTATTTGGTTTTTGAAGAAGGAGAGGATTTTCATGTTGATAAGCGCGCAATCATCGAGATTTGTGATCGTAAGCGTGGCATCGGTTCTGACGGTATAGTGTTGCTAGCTGGAAGAAGTGGTCCACCCTATCAATTGAGGATGTTCAACCCAGATGGGTCAGAATTCGAAAGGAGTGGCAATGGATTAAGGATACTGGGTTCGTATCTCATGAAAGAAGGTCTTGTCGCTCACGATCCCTTCGAAATTTCTGTTGGTGGTGATCTGATCACCATGGAGATAGTAAGTAATGATTCAAAAGGGAATTATGACGTTAAGGTTGATATGGGCACAGCTAGAATGGGTAATGATGCAGTCGATTTTGATTCTAGTGTCTTGGATGAGAAGGGGAGACTGCAGGTGAATGATTATGGTTCTTTTGAGTTAAATCTTGTTTCAATGGGAAATCCCCATTGTGTGGTATTCCTCGACGGATGGGAACCTGATCTATTGAATAAGATCGCCCCTATCTTGTGCGAACATAAGGCTTTTAAATCAGGCACAAATGTGCAGTTAGCTCATTGTTTAGGGGAAGATGCGATAGAGGCACTGATATGGGAGAGAGGTGTTGGAATCACCTCGGCATCGGGGACGTCGGCCTGTGCAGTGGCTGCAGCAGCTGTTAATTCGGGGAGGGTTTGTCCAGGACATATTTTGGTAGAAATGGAAGGTGGATCTCTTCAGGTGTCAGTGGATGACGAATACAGAGTCGTTTTGAGAGGGCCTGTCCAAGAATTATATTACGGTCGATTAGCCGACGGGTTCGTCAGCCTTTTGGAATAGAAAAAATTATTGCGTTCAAGTTCTGATTCTTTTTAATAGAATCAGGCCGCACACTAGAAAAATGAGATTCGGAAGCCAAGCTGCAAACACAGGAGGGATCGCACCCACCTTGCCAGCTGCTCCAGCGATACGAAAAAGTAATAGGTAGAGAATGGTGGAACCCAAAGCAACGCCTATGCCGTAGGTAGTACCACTCCTTCCTGACCCTGTGGCGAGTGGTCCGCCAAACAAAATGATGACAAGAGTAGCTACCGCGATGGCGGTTCGCTGTTCTTTTTTGACAATTAAGAAACTAGGATCACCTCCAGATCTACTTATGTTTGCCGCCATACGATCTATTTCAGCGGTCGTCATTTCATCTTCATCTTGCGGAACCTCCAGAAGACTGGAAGGATTTTCATAGAAACCATTTGTGCGAAGAGAGTCGAAATAGAATGTCAGGTTCTGTTCATTCTCCCTTACAATACGCAGGTATCCGTCCCTAAACATCCAACCTGATTCTTCACTGTACGGAGCATCGCGGGCTTGAATGTGCTCAGCCAGTTCTCCCGTTATAGGATTAGGAACTTCCATCAAGATTTGATTCAGAAGAGGTGGTTCAATTGTCAGTCTTTGAGCTGTGATTGTTCTTTCGTCGCTCCCTTTGAAAACAAAATCGGAACGAAGTAAAGAGCTATAACTTTCATTACGCAAGATTTGGCCACTTTGTCTTTTGGCCAAGGGAACAGCTTGATTCAATATGAGCCCCACTCCAGTAAGCACTAATCCTATCGACAGGAGTGGTACCATGAGTCGATGAAAGGAAATACCTCCTGCTTTGGCTGCGAGGATCTCTCTGTGTTGTGTCATGGAATGCACCGTAAAGACTGCGGCAACAAGAGCTGCAATAGGAAAGGACCATGAAATAAATTCTGGCAACATGAACATGTATGCCGTCAGCAACTCATAAGGTGTGAGTCCTTGACCAAAATATTGATCGAGATTCTCTACGATATCGCCGATAAGGAACAATAGGGGTGCGCCGATCACAAACAAGAGGAAGGTTGTTATGAAGGTTCTGATGATTAGCAGGTCAAGGATTCTCATTAGCTAGCCAGTAATCCTTGCAGAACTCAGTGCTTTACTGACGGTACTGCTAATGCCATTAAAGACTCCATCCAAGCTTCCACCTCTGTTGCTGTTTTCCAGTCTTCCCAGACCAATAGTGAGGAGAATACCTAAGCAAAAAAATACTATATTGGGAGTCCACATTGCCCAGATTGGGGCAATAATTCCTCTGTCAGCTAGGTTTTCTCCTCCAATGAGACCGGTCCAATAGATACCAAAAACGAATACTGACACCAGAATAACCATTCCGATACCGCCTCGAGGGAAGCGTATTCCCAGAGGTCCTCCTATTAGCACAAAGACAATACAGGCAAAAGCTATAGCGTATTTCTTATAGACTTCCACTGAATAGCGGTCCACCGCTGACTGCAAGGCGGCGATTTGGAGTTGATTTTGATTGGTATTAAGTGCTTCCATGGTAACAGTTTGATCGATCCGTGATATGCCATCCATTCCCATTGAAGTAGTGATTTCAGAAAGATCTTTCGTTATTGCAAAGACAGCAGCTTCAGCTCTTGCTAGGGTTTCATTTTGTATAGTTCTAATTTCGGCTGTTTTTTCATTGATTGCTTCTTTTAACATTGAAATCGACATTTCCCGATCGCTGCGCACACTACCTTCTTCGTTTCGGTTTAACTCGTTTGCTATGCCTCGCAACGGTACAATCTGTTTCTGAAACTCGGAACGATTGAATTCTCCAGATCGACTTAGGTCTACCTGTAGGACTTCGCCAGAATACAGAGTTAAGTAGAGGTCGGTTTGGTCTTGATCGAAAGTCATCTCACCTTGCTCTGCGTAAGTAGTCCTATGGATACCTGGATCACTCAGGTCATAAATAACTACTTCCTTAAGATCGTTTGTCTCCCTGTCTATAGAGGAGGCTTGTAAGTATATGTTTCTAGTGCGATCTTGCGTTTCAATTCGATTAATGACTCGTTCTCGGAGTTCAAGGGTGGGGCTTTTCTCACTTATATCAACTACCAAGTCCTTTAGTCGATGATTTGCCGAAGGTAGTATTTGGTCATTGAAATAAAGCATCACTCCAGCCATGCAAACCCCTAGTAGTAGGGGTGGCGCCAGAATTCGAAGGGGCCTAATCCCTCCAGCAGACATTGCCGTAAATTCGTTTGCCGCCGTCATTTCACTGAAAGTGTAGAGAAGGGCAACTAGGATTGACATAGGGAGTGTCAGGGCGACCGTATGGGGAAGAGAAAGAATTAGGAATTCTCCGATGATTGACCAGG
>Ga0315331_10002390_pt1 | contig 14264 bp, 15 predicted proteins | sample M160m34915metaG_FD_203456 | JGI IMG/M metagenome (GOLD analysis project Ga0315331, IMG submission 203456) | Ammonia-oxidizing marine archaeal communities from Monterey Bay, California, United States - M1 60m 34915 | ecosystem: Environmental > Aquatic > Marine > Intertidal zone | place: USA...
ACCTTTTTCTTTACCTAATGCAATTACAGTTTTCATAAATCCTTGTGGATTTTGTTTCTGCATTGCTTGAATGACTTTAACACCAGTCATACTTAACATCTTTGCAACACCATATCCAGCATCTTTATTACCTTTAAGATTGAATAATTTATCAATCATCCCAGCAGCAGATGCTTCATTAAGTTGAAATTCAACCTCTTCTTTTTTGAATGAAGGTTCTTTATCCATTAGTTCTGTAAATCTAATTAAACTTCTTAATGGGCCTTCAACTTTAATTCCTTTAAGTTCTTTTGCAAGTTTAACTCCTGCTTTTGATGCCAATACTTTTAACTTTTTAAAGACATCTAAATCTTTACTATGAACCATCATAGTCAATGGAGTATCATCTCCACTAACTCTTTCATCTAGATTTTCTTTTTGCAATAACATTTTGGTTTGAAGTGTACCAATCATTGTAAGTACTGAATTTCTTGCATCAAGAACTTTTTTGTAAGATTTGTTATGAACTGTATTCTTGAGTTCTTTATCACCTTTATTTGCAATTGCTTGATATGATTTTAAAACTGCTTGCATTTGTTTAGAAACTTTTTTCATTGAATCTACTTCAACTTTTTGAACTTCATCAAGTTGAGTCTCTTCCATCATCTTCATGAGAGGTTTGTCTTTTTGGATAGCTTTCATTAAGTTATCAATATCTTTACCATTCCCTTTGAAGTTTATGTTATTATCATCCACGAATTTACCCTTTGAATGAGTACCGAATGAAACTTTAACTTTAGGATGTTTTTTTGCAAGTTTAGTTAAAATAGGTTTGATTTTAGACATGTTCTGTTTTGGTGCTGACATGACAGCATCTTCTTGTATGTCTTCTACAACATCACCTTGTATTCCATATTTTTGCATTGATGCATATGTGTCTGCAACTGACTTAAGTATATTTGCATCATACTTAACTGATTCTTTAACAACTGCTTTCTTACCAAGTTTGATTTTCTTTCCAATTTTCTTTCTTGCATTTCTGATTTTATTAAGAATCTTTCCAAGCATACCAGATACCATACCTTCTTGGATAGCTTCTCCTTCGTGGTCGTATGATTCAAACTGAACTTCTCCACCAGTTATATCAATAATTGCTTTATACAATTCTTCTCTAGTCATGGTATCACCAGCACCTAGATTTCTTGGTAGTTTTTCAAATTCTTTGTACATGATGTTCCAAAGATGACTTGCAATCATATCTTCTGTATAAGGTTCATCATCAAACTTTAATTTTTTTGCTTTTGCAAGTTCTGCTTTCAGATAATTATTCATCATCATGTTTGCACGAGAAGCTGCAGTTTTTCGTTTTTCATCATCACCTGTTAAAAATGCAAAGTAGTAATCTCCATCTCTTACTGGATATGAAAGAGCATTCCAAGCACCTTTTAACTTATCATTAGGGAAATATGCAACCATATCTGGTTCGTTGTCTATTATCCACTGTTTTTCTTTTGCATCAATACCAATTTTATTTGCATATTGTTGAATTGTCATTTGCTTTGACATTGCTTCTGTAAGTTCTACACTTTCAGAGAATGATTGATTCTTGTTAGGTTTGTTTATATATTGTGGAAAGTTATTCCCATATTCTTTTTTATATTTTTCTGGGTTACTTGCAACCTTTTTTAAACTGTCTATGAAGGCTTTAGGATTCTTTTTATATGCTTTTGCATTGTCTACAAAACCATGCATTCTAACCCAAGTATCTAATACTCTATATAATTTTGAATCTTTGGATGCCCAAACATTTGCAAAATCTTTTTGCAACATATTTGTTGAAAGTGAAACTTCATTAAGTTCCTCTTCACGAACTTCTTCTATAAGAGAATCTATCAACTCTTCATTTAATATATCTTCATCTATTTGAACAGGCTTTGCATACATAGACCTGTATGCATCTGCAACAGAATTAACTGTTTTGATATCTCTTTGTGACATAGTTACTTTCCAGTTCTTTTATTATCGTAGATTAATGCGTCTTTCTTCACATATCCAAGTCTTCGAAGTGTTTCCTTGAAGGATTTACTTCTTGCATCATATCTTGTTTCAGATGCATCTTCTTTTTTATCGATTGCTTTAGAAATTGCTTTTCTTTTCTTGTGTAAGAATTTATCAGATGAATCAACATCTCCATCGTTATCGATGTCTTTGTCTTTTCTGTTTTTAAACTTTTTCTTAACTGCTTTTGGTTGAACTGCGTCTAACCCTTCACCATCATCTGATTTGTCGTTTTTATTAGTTTCATCAACTACTTCTTCACCTACTGTACAAGGGTATTCTTTACCAGCAAATACAAATTTATCATCACCATTTTTCTTTGCTTGTCTAGCTTTGGCAATAAATTGTTTCTTATCATCTGCAACTGCTTTTCTAAGTTCTTGTAGTTCTCTACCGAATGATTCTGCAACTTCTGGTTTACCCTGTAAAGGATAGTTATGAAGTTCTGCTTGTTTTTCCATACGAGTTTGAGGTGCTTTACCAGAGTTAAGTACTTCTGAGACCGCATCAGCAACAGACTTAGTTACTGTATCAGTCCCACTGTTGAATTTTAATCTATCTTGTATATCTGACATTGTGGTCTCCTGTTAAATCTTTCCTATAGTATTTATATATATCACTAATTAGACTATTGTTTTATGTCTTTGTTTTTCTTCTGTTGCATTGCAGCTTTCTTTGCCATTCTTTCTTTTTTGATTATTGGCATTAGTTTTTTTGCTAATCTTGCAATTGTACTAGACTTTTTCTTTAATTTTTTACCTACATTAAATCTTTGTTGAAGTGTTAAGTCTGCCCAACCTTTTCCACCCATTATCTTTCTGGTCAACTTATCTTTTGCTCTTCTTCTTCCTGCAGCTTCTAAGGATTTCTTTTGAAGACCTTTTCCACTTTTCATAGACCTCATTCTTTTTTTAGTATTAGAGGCTTTCCTTCTTCTCATTTGTTGACCTTTCTTTATCATTGCCCTCATATACTGACCGATATTTGCATATTCTAATTGAAGTTGTCTATCTAATTCTGTTTGGAATCTACCTTCTGCAATCTTATGATGTTTCTTTGCCATGTTCATAGCAGTAGCATGCATTACATCATCTGCTTTTTCTTTACCATATTTGTCTTCGAATTCTTTTCTTTGGGGTTTTAGGTCTTTATAAATTTTTTCTTTAGTCTTCGTGACTTCTGGAGATGCTTCTTTTAATCTTTTACCTTCTTTATCATATCCAGGCTTTCCAATATTCTTTTTCTTTGATATTGCAATTGCAGCTCTTTGTGCAGCCGATACTGCACCTTCTGTTTTTGCATTAGATTTTCTTGTTAATCTGAGTTTATCCTTATCATTCTGTGCATCATGTTTCTTTGAAAGTTGTTCTTTTTCTCTTTCTTGTCTGTCTTTTAACTGGTCTGTTTGTGCATCCTCAGTAAACTCTTTAAATGATTTCATTTTTTCTCTTTCCTGTAATCTATTTTCAAATTCTATAGGATGTTCAAATTCAGCTGCAAGTTTTGTAGGTTTCATGGTTAATGCAGCCTTCCATGCCTGTGCCATCTTATTAGATGGGAATCCTTTTACCCAACCTTTCAGTCTAGGGAACACTTTAGTTGTATTCTTTTCTAAATCTTTTGTGTCTCCATCATTGTCTATGATAAAGAAATTTGCTCTACCGAATGCATTTTGTAGTTTACCCATGTTTGCACGAACAACTTTATGATTGTCTTGTACGATTTTATCTGGTATACTTCTTTCTCTTTTTCTGTTTCTATCTAATGCAGTTTCCAGAGAAGTATTTACGAATACCATTGCAGTTTCGTAACCAAGTTGTTCTAATAGGATTTTTTGTTTTAAAACTTTTTTAACATCTCTTGCAGTAGAATCTATAACTAGACCTAACCTACCTTTGACATACATGTCTTGTCTTTTTGCAGTAATAGACTTTGCATGTAATCTAACTGCATCTCTTTTTTCTTCTTCATCTTCTGGCATCTTAAGTGAAAGACCTGCTTGTTTCAGTCCTTTCTCAAATGCCATATCTGAGTTTACATCTCGTAAACCCATAGGTAAGAATCCTAATTTTTTAGCTGCAAGGGATTTACCACTACCTGGCCCACCTGCCATAAAGACAGCTTTAAATACGCCAGGGTCGTTTATCCCCTCAAGTAATGATTCGTATGTCTCTTCCAATGTCATTTCTTATGTACTCTGGTATATGATGAAACTCCTCTGAGAGTCCCATTCCTTTTCTAACTGATTTATACAGTTGTTTTCCTTGTCTAAAAGTTCTTGGTAATGCAGAAGTAAATCCCTTCTCATCACCATCGAAAGCCATTGCTCTCATTTTAGATGCAGACATTCCAGATATGTCATCTGCATCTGGGTCTCTTTCACCAGCAGACACCACTTGAATGGTGTTGAAGTTGTAGAAACCATGTCTTCCTTTCACATTGTTGTACTTTGTGAGAAGTGTTTGAAACTCTTTCAATCTGTCCGAACCAGCAACCATCTTGATATCTCTGTATCCTTGATTGTATAGGTCGACCACTACATCAAATACTGTTCTAGAATTAGATGTAGAGACTGTTACTCTTGCTGGTCTAAACAAAAGTTTCATAAATTTTGTTTTAGATTTATAATCTAATGGATTCTTTTTTGGGTCTTGACTATGACTTGTATAGATAAACCCATCATCCGAACCAGCAACCTGTTTCACTTTCATTGCAAGTTTGAGGTGTCCTGCTGTAGGTGGATTAAATCTACCAAATGCAAAAACTCCTGTCTTAGATTTTACCTCAACTATGTCTTTGAAAGATTTCATACAAGTATTTATGTATTTTAAAACTTGTGTTGGTTGATTTTTAGAGACTCATAGTCCCATTCAATGATTTCACTACATCTATCCCAGAACTTTTTTAGGTCTTCATCATCTTTTAATTCATTAAGAACTGCTTGTCTTAATGGTGGTGTGATATTCATATGAGTATGACTATGTTGATTTCCTTGTTCTGTGTCTGCTTCATGCAAGGTTTTTGCAACCATCTCACCTATAAATCCTAAATCTTCTAAAGAATGAATAATCCCACGACTCTTTTTCATAGATTCTGTTGTTGCAACTAACTGACCACTAGAGTCTTTTGCATAATCTATATCGTGTTTATAGTGAATAAGTTTGTCATATCCATCATACATAGTCTGTCCTTTCCACATTGGTCTAGATAAAATAAAAGTATGATTCATTTGGATACCATCCATTCCACCCATTAGTAACCACTCTGGGTCTGTAAAGTACAACATTCTTTTTGCAGAATTATAATATCTTTCCCATCCTTTTTCTGTATGTGCAAGACTGTCAAATATCCAAGGGCTTGACATTCCATTATCCATTTCAGTAATAAGACCAGATATGAATCTATCCATTGGGTCTCTTACTATTAGATACGATGTCCAGTCTTCAAAGAATGGTAATGTTTGAAATGGTGGACACATATCAAATTCTTTTCTACTACACCATTCTGGTGCAACACTATTTGCATAATCCCACTTATTATAGTCACCAAAATGTTCTTTACATTCTGGTGATTTCATCATCATTAAATTTGCTGATTTAATATGAGGATTCGTTTCATTATGATGAGGTAATTTTTGTTTACACACAATTGCACGAGTACCTTCACTATACACTTGTGAAACAACTTCATAGTATTCTTCTGGAGTTAACCAAGATTTAGGATTTCTATGTTCATCCTCAATCCAAATCCAATCATCATCATACATCTCATTTTGTGCATGAAGATAAAATCTAAGTGAGGAATGTCCTACCTTACGAGGGCATGTTAAAATTACTTTTCTTTTTCTTGATATGAATGTTGGATGACTTCTTTCCCAACATGATTCCCCATCGAAATGAGGATGTATTTCACCTAAGTTGTCCAGATTTACTGTATCTGGTGTAGGGTTTTGATTTGCAAACTTCTTTAATGCATCTGCCATAATATATCTCCATAATCTATTTGTCCCAGTCTTTCTGGACTGTAAAGTTATTTAGTGAGAATTCCATTCTGTCTACTAACTTTACTGCACCACCTAAGTTGTCATCAATTGCAACAAACCCTTCTGGTGCAACCACATCATAACCATTACCTTTTTTAACAAACATACTGGTTAATTGATTTGCTTGGTTTAATTTATATAGTATCTTAGTTTTACCATAATTTATAAGTGATTGAAACTCTACCAACTTAATAAGGTCTGGTAAAGACTTTCTTATTTCAGTTAAAAACATATTTTTGTTTTTTGTTTTTGCCTCTTTACCTTTTACTGATTTGAGTTTGTCTACTTCTTTTTGTAGTTTTTCTTTTGCAAATTGAAAGTATCCATTTGCATGACTTTTATAATTTAATCTGAGAAGATTATCACCTGCTCGAACTTTACTGTTATGATATGTTTTATAAGTTGCACCTTGTGGCATACTCTCTTGCATTTCAAGGAACTTTGTAAGTTTGGGTGAACTGATTGACTGGAAAGTTTTTCCAGCTCTTGACATAAGTCTTCTCATTTCTGTTGTGTCTTTGAGGTCAAATGTTGCAGTTCCAGATATATCATTGTATTCTGCATCATCCATCCATACTTTAGATGTCTTTTTAAGACCAGAAATATCTGCACCAAAAGAGGCACTCATATCTGATAATGTTGAACCAGAATATGTGGTATGCCAAACAACCCCTACATTTGCTTTCCTCATAATAGATGCAAGTTTAGATGTAGAAGGGACTGCATAAGTGATTGTATTGGGCCCAAAGGTAATGTATTTTTCTTTGTTGATTGTTTCAGTTTTCAAGTCTCCTTTGGTAAACATCAAGTCACCCTGTAAGATTCCCTTGATACCTAAGTCTTTGAAGTTATCTAAACATACTTTAAACTTCTTTGCAAGGTCTCCAGATAATTTCTCATCTATGTCTGCATGTGATGTATAATATTCTTGTTTCTTTGCAAACAATCCTTTCTTTGCAACTATGAATTCACCTGTCTCTGGATGTTCACCGACAAATACTGCTGGTGCTCCATCCCACTTTACAGTTACATTCTTTACACCTTTACTACCAGATGATAACATCTTAGTAAGAGATAGTAGGAAAAGAATAGATTGTCTTGCACCATCAACTCCAGAGTTGAAGATTTCATCTTCGATATGTTCTAAATGTAAATTTGCTTTTGCCATTATGATACTATTGGGTAATTACCCCCACCCTTTAATTTTGAAATTGACATGTCCAATCCGAAAAAGTTTAAAACTGCATCGACTAATTTTCTACCTTGTTTTTTAATCCAGTTAAACGCATCTTTCAATCTTTTTAAAATTGCATCTAAGATTCTTTTTGCTTGATTCTTAATTGAAGTTGCAACACCTTTTGCTTTACTTACAAGTTTATTAAACATTTGAAATTCATCTAACTGTTCTACTTTACCTTCATGTAAAACTTGCATTCCTACTCTTTCTTTTGCACATTCTTCTTTTATAATGTCTGAAAAAGTAGGTTGATACGATGCAGTTAATTTTATCTTTTTACTTCTTAATGCAAGATAGGGTGGTGAACCAGATGAACTCTTAAATGATATATAAAAGGTATTACCTTTTGCAAGTACTTTACCTGCTTGACTAGGTGATTTTAATGGTAAGATATTTGTAATTGTTCCTGTTTCTTTAAATGTAATTACTTGGTTTGCAACACCTTGAGAATCTTTACCAAATTTATTTTCACCAGTTGCAGCTTCCCAACAAAAGAATTCTTTCATCAAAGCTTCTGAGTTAAATAAGTTTTCCATTTCAGTTGTTAGTTCTTTTGCATATAGTTGGCCTTGGTCTAATTCTGCAACTTTCTTTTGGTCTGCTGGTGATAAATTTGTTTTCTTTCCTAACTTTTCTAAATTACCTACAGTATCTTTTGTAGATAGTTTAATCATTTTAGTTTCTAAATTATCAAGTAATGTTTCTACTTTTCTTTTACCTTTTGGGTCGATAGAATACATTCTCATTGCAGCTTCTACTGTAGATATTGCTTCGAATTTACCAGCAGATAGTAGTTGTGAACCACCTGCTTTCTTTAGTGATATCTTTTTCTTACCATCTATCAAGTCTGTTTTTGGTGTCTTATTTGTTCCTTTCCACTCTTTAGATATAGGAAGTGTCGATGCACCAAGTTGTTCTAGTTTTGATACTTTAATTTTCTTAATAAACTCTTGACCAAGTTTCATTCCTTGTTTTTCCCAATCACCCCAGAACTTTTCTGCTCTGTTCCACTCATCACCTTGATTCCATTTTTTACCTTGTATTTTGTTTACTCCAACTGCAATGATAGACTCCCAGTCTTCACCTTTAGGATTTGCACCAGTGGTTGTGGAGAATCCATTTGCAATCTTATCTACTTTGGAATGAATGACACCTAATGCATCTTTGTGTAATGCTTTCCAAGATGGGTCTAGTTCACTGTTATCATCTACACCACTAATTATTTTCTTAAGTCTAAGGAATGCATCGTTGTTTTTTATCTTTAAGGTGTTTCCATCGACATCAACCAATTTACCTTTACTTCCCTTTTCTATAAATTCATCCTTATTATTTCTTTTAAATAAGTCTTCACCACTTGGTTTCATACCACCTTCTTGTAGTATTTCGATGTCTTGGAAGTTTACTCTTTCTTTCACTAACCCTGTTTCGTTATTGTAATAATTATACAATGCACCAGCAAGTTGGTGTCCGAACTCTGTATCTGTTGGATAATGAACACCACCTATTTGTCTTGAATGACCTATATCATCACCTATCTTTTTAATGTTTCCTTTGTGTTCAAAAGGAACTCTATCTGCAAGATACAAACTTACAAATCTACCTTCTGTTGCATGTCCAGATGGATATGCTGGTGTTTCTGCTGTCTTTAGTGGATGAACTGTAAAGTTTAGTTCTTTATGAAATGTAAGAGCTCTTGCAAGTTTTGCTGGTCTTGGTCTATTGTAATGTACTTTAAGTTGTAGGACAATAGGATTTAAGTTATCTTTTAACTTACTTACTTCATCGATAACTTTCATATCTAAATCATGTTTCTTAAAATACCTTCTAAAAGGTTTCATGATTTTAGTATCAACCAATTCCATAAAGTCTTTTGCATCTTTTCTGTAAGTTTGATATGATTGTAGTTGTCTTAACTCTCTCTTAGTTTCCTCAGATGAGTTTCTATATGGAGTATAATCTAACCATAATTGTACTGGAAAGTCTTTGAAAGGGCCTTTATCTGATTCTAATTGTCTCTTTCTTTTAGGTGACATTGGCATGTCATGTCCAACAGCATCAGTAAATTTATTTTCGTTTAGTGTCTCGTTAAATCGTTTCATAATACTATTTAGGTAAATAAAAAAGGGAACAATGCATTGTTCCCTTAGTGGCAATTTACTCTGTTAGTTATATGTGAATGTTTTCCTAACTTTATCCGAGCGGAAGGACGCCAATCGACTCTGATTATTTCCCTACGATTTCACTGGGTTCATTTCTTTAATCTATGTTGTTTGAGTACAGTATCATACTCATCGATTTGATTCTGTAATTGAATCTGTCTGTCTTCTTGTATCTTGAGTTTTCTAAGATGAATGAGTTCCTTCTTCAAAGTAACTTTCCTTTGAAGAATATCAACTGTTGCATTGCCTGTTAAAGTACCAGACTTATTCCCATTATCATTAGACATGTTATAATTCCAAATTTCAAAATATATCTATTTCTTTTAACTCTTTTCCGATATATCAGCCATGGTAAAGCATCTTCACCAATTTTAGGATAATAATCCTTATTATAGTATTTATGCATTTTCAACCTCTGATTCTACAATTTTCATTCCATTTCTCAACATCTTGAGTTCTTTTATGGTATCTCTTGCATTCTTATGAAGAATACCAATACCACCTTCTGACTCCCATGCATCAATATTTGACTGTCTGTCATCTATCAAAACATTACCTTTCTTAGAGAAAATCTTCTTCTGACTACCACTATGGGTGCATGTTACTACCACAAAAGGGTCAACATACTCCTTAATCCATTCGTTTTTATCCCAAACTACAAGTTGTCTGTTAACTGCACCTGCAGCTGTTAGTATCTCCCAGTTCACACCAGTATGTTTGATATATCCAATCAACTCATGATAATCAACTGTAGGTGGTAACTTTCTGAAACACCTCTTGTCTGTCAATTCTTTCTTTCTTGCATCATATTCACTATGACCATAGTTGTCATTCCCAAGAGGGTGACCTATCATTTCACTGATACCTTTTTCAAAGTCGACAAGGACTCCATCCATGTCAACAAAAATATTTTTTAATGTTCCTTTATTTTCCATACGATATTATGCAGCCTCCAACCACTTTCTTACTGATTCATCAGAACTATGTAATGAACCATCATTCATAGTATATGTTGGTAAATACTTAGTCACCTTACCAGTCTTGTCATGATACCACACTTTTTGAAGTGACTTTATGTTGTGGTTCATATATCCATACTCACCTTCATTGTTCACAAACTTACTAATAGTAAAACCAGTATCAGTAATCTCAATGTAAGTTGGGGACTCCCACTCTGTTAAATTGAGTTTCAATGATTCAGTATCATCAAAAAGTTCTGTATCAATAACATACTCCTCTGAAGCTCCATTAGAATATGTAGTAATAGGTTCTACCATTTTAATGATTTCATCAAAAGTAGGGCCCTCTGTATCATAGAGATTTACATTTTCTATGATATATTGAGAACCACCCTTGAACTTCCAATATGGTTCATCAACACCATGTTCATAATCCTCATTGTGAGCTGCATAGTTCTCACGATATTGAGTTGTGATTAAAACCGAAATGTTTGACTCGTTTTCTTTACCATATTTACTTAACATATTTTTTTCTCTCTTTTTATAAATGAATTCCTATGTTCCTATTATACTAAAATATGTACCTATGAGTCAAACTATCTGAGATAGTCTGGCCCATAAATTCTCATTCCTTGAATGACATATTTGTGTTCTAAAATATTTCCTCTTGGTGAGTTAAGTGCTGGAGTTGCCCATCCAGCTGCTTTTAAAACATCACCTTCTTTAAACTTTTTGTTCTTAAGATTAATGAATCCCCAAACAGACCTTTTTGGATAACTGTTTGAATCTGGGTCTTCAACACTTACAATCTTGATGTAAGAACGACCAACTTCAGCAGTATGATAACTGTCTTTTTCGTTGTAATGTTTCCATTGTTTTTTATACTCTGCATCGATATCTTTGCAAAGTGTTATCACTGCATTCTCTAAGTTTTCATTACCTAGAGGTTTATTTAAATATTTTGCTTCCATTATTTACTCCCTTCATATGATTTCATCCAAGCTGCAACAATATCTCTTGCTTCAAACTTGTTGATATCAAAAACATCTACTAAAACACTAGCTGCACCAAACATATTAATTTGACCAGACTCTTTTAGTGTATCTAAAAAATCGAAATAACTATCCATTATAATCCACTCACTCCTAGAACTAAAACACAGATATTAGCACCCACTAATACCCATTCAAAATTCTCTTTTATTTTTCGTTTTAACTTTAATAATTCCCAACTCATGTATACATTATATCAAAATATGTACCCTAGTGTAAAGGTCTAACATCACCATTTACAACGATGCTCACAAGATTGAAATTACCTATAATAGTAATACCAATACGAGAATTTACTGAGTCACACATAAGTGACCAACTTGCATCTTGCATATTTGATTTATCCATTGCAAGTTGCATTTCTTTGGAATTTAAAGGGACATCAATAACACGAAAGTCACCACCCCTTTGTTGAATTTTTATACCATTTATCATATTACTCTCCTAGTATTAACATTATACTAAAAAGTGTACCTATGGGTCAAGTATTATATGATGTTGCGTTCTCGAAATCGTGATGGACATTACCAGCAATACAATATCTTTGAGTTTCTATTGTGACTGGTTTTACTTGATGATAACAGTATGCTGGAAAGATTACCAGTTGTCCTGTATGTGGTGGAATGGAAAGAAGAGTTTCTCCCCATTGTTTGGTTTTATCTTGTACATGTTCTGCACAATTAGATAAATCTAGTTCTATACTACCATTTGGAACAGTACATATTTCTAATGGTTGTGCAATTTTTGGGTCTTCGATGTATGGATAATAAGTCCAACTTATCCCAGCTGGGTCATGATTATGTGCTGGTGTGACATCATTAACTTGATATCCCATTCCCCATACTTGAGTAAATACTGGTTGATAGTCTGTAATGTTTGCATTGTATCCTATAATTACATGTCCAATCCAATCTAAAAGTTGTTGAATATATGGACTATCGAATGATTTCCAACCTGTAAAAAGTGAAACACCAGCATTGATTGTATCATGTACACCTTCACCTTTTCCATTCTTTTCATGGATGTATTCTACAAGATTAGGGTTGATACTTGATATATCTTCTGGTGCATCAATAGTAAAGACCTTTGTATTTACACTTTGGTCTCCTATTTCATAAAATTTATATGTTCCATCCATCTGTTTTTTCTTCTGAAATTCTTCGACCAGAATCACTATTATCAAATGCAGGGCCTGAGTCATGTAATTCTTCTGTTGCAGATTGTTCACAATCATACAACTTCATACGACTTCTATCTACACCTATGATGAATCTTCTGTAGTATGTTGGGTCATTGTATCTATTCTTTAACTGTTTAACCATGATTTGGTCTAACTCTTCTAGTTCTTCTGTAGATATTAATGCAATCATTAAGTCTGCTGTTGCTGGTAAACCAAACGATTCAGATGTATCTTCAAGTCCTACATCTGTTGATGTGAATCCTTGTCTGTTAGTTTGTGTTGCAGTAACAATTGGTAGTTTAAATTCAACTGCAAGTCCTCTTAATTCTTCTGCAATACTCTTAACCATTGTATAAGAGTTTACATTTGCACCAGCTCTCATTCTTGCAGATGCACAAATGTTTAGATAATCGATATAAATTATGTCTGGAAGGAAATCTTTTTTAAGATTGAGTTCTTGGAGTAGATGTCTAAAGTGTCCTGTATGTGCAGATGCAGTTGGATATTCTTTAACAATTAGTTTACCTGTTGTCTTATCACGAATAGATTTAACTTTCTTATCGTACATATCTTTTGGTAGATTAGAAAGTTCTTGGATAGGTAGATTCATTAGATTTGCATCGATTCTTTCTGCAATCTTTTCTTCACTCATTTCCATAGATATGTAAAGTACATTCTTACCCATCATGAGATTATTGGCTGCACAATGACACATGAATAGTGATTTACCAACACCTGTTCCTGCCATAACGACATTCAAGGTTTTATTTGGTAAACCACCCTTCGTAATCTTGTTCATCATTTCAAGGTCAAATGGTAGTTTATCTTCTACAGTATTGTAAGATATAAACCTATCATCTGAATCTTCAATGAAGTCATGACCAATGTGTTGGTCAAAAGAAACTGACAATGCATCTTTTAGAATATCTGGAATCTCACCCTTTTCTCTGGATGATGACTTATCAATGATTTGAATACTTTCCATAACTGCATTATAGATTGCTCTATCTTTACACCACTTCTCAGTTTCATCTACAAGAAAATCATGTGGTGTTTCATCAGTACTTTGTTTGCACTCATTGATAACAGTCATAGCATTCTTTACATCTTCATCATTAACTCCAGTCAAATCATTAAGTTGAATACTAAGTGCTTCATGAGTAGGACACTCATTATACTTCATAAAGTATTCAGTGATTTGTTTATAAACTAACAGTTCAGACCTATCTGAAAAGTATTCCTCTTCAAGATAAGGGATTACTTTTCTAGTAAATGTGTCTGAAACAAATAGATTCTTTAGTATAATTTCTTCAATTCTATTCTGCATCTATCTCACTTTCTTCTTCGATGACATCAGTATTTCCATATTTAAATTCTTTCTTACAACATTCATTTAGTTGGTCTAAAATATCTGTTGTAAAATAAGTCTCTGGATTGTTGTTGATGGTTTTACCAAATTGTGTTTTACCATCTGGAAGTTCAATCCTTGTAGACACCTGTTTAAATATGCCATACTTCAATGCTAGGTCAAGTAAACCATAATACCTATCAAGACCTTTATCGTAAGTTAGTCGAACATCGACCATTTTGTTTTCTAC
>Ga0315331_10002391_pt1 | contig 14257 bp, 18 predicted proteins | sample M160m34915metaG_FD_203456 | JGI IMG/M metagenome (GOLD analysis project Ga0315331, IMG submission 203456) | Ammonia-oxidizing marine archaeal communities from Monterey Bay, California, United States - M1 60m 34915 | ecosystem: Environmental > Aquatic > Marine > Intertidal zone | place: USA...
GTTATTGAAACATACGGAGAGGTGGGAGAGCGTCTAGGAATGAAGATAAAACTTGACTAAATAACTCAGGTATTGATAATACCTGCATGAATTTCACAACTAAGAGTCGATATGCAGTTAATGCATTAGCAGACCTGGAATATCTATCCGCTTATGAGAGTCCAGTTTCTTTAAAGGATATAGCTGTCAGGCAGAACATAGATTTAACTTATCTTGAGCAGTTGTTTAGAAAACTGAGAATTGCAGGCATTGTCAAAAGTGTTCGTGGCAGAAATGGAGGATATGTATATGCCTCTCATCCCCAAGAGGTAAGCATCAAACATATTATGAATGCTGTTGAAGAGAACTTAGATGCAACAAATTGCGCAGGTACTTCTTCATGTCATGCGGGTCAACAATGTAATTCTCATAAATTATGGGATGATTTAAACAGCGTTGTTAATGAATTTTTAAGCGATATTTCTATAACTGATCTTGTAGAAAAGCCAAAAGACCCCCATATACCTTTTAAGGAAATAAAATCATGAGTAGCGAGATCAATTTACCAATTTATATGGATTATGCATCTACTACACCAGTAGATCCTCGAGTTGCAAAAAAAATAGCTGATCATCTTACCCTTGATGGTAATTTTGGAAATCCAGCTTCACGTTCACACAAGTTTGGCTGGAAGGCTGAAGAGGCTGTGGAAGAGGCTAGATCTCATGTTGCTAATTTAGTGAATTGTGATCCAAGAGAAATAGTTTGGACTTCAGGAGCTACTGAAGCAGATAATTTAGCGATTAAAGGCATTGCTAATTTTTACCAAAAAAATGGTAAGCATATAATTACTTCCAAAATAGAACATAAAGCTGTTCTAGATCCATGCAGACAGCTTGAAAGAGATGGTTTTGAGGTTACCTATTTAGAACCAAATGAGGGCGGCTTGATTACACCTGAAGCTATTTTAAATGCAATCAGAGAAGACACCGTGCTAATCTCAATTATGCATATTAACAATGAATTAGGTACTATTAATGATCTTAATGGTATTGGAAAGATTGCACGTGAAAAAGGTATTTTTTTTCATGTAGATGCCGCTCAAAGTACTGGTAAAATAGATATTGATTTAAGCTCTCTTCCAGTTGATTTAATGTCATTCTCAGCCCATAAAACATACGGACCTAAGGGAATAGGAGCCCTGTTTGTTCGAAGAAAGCCCCGAGTAAGAATTGAAGCTCAAATTCATGGCGGTGGGCACGAAAGAGGCATGAGATCTGGAACACTGCCAACACATCAAATAGTGGGAATGGGCGAAGCTTTTAGAATTGCAAAAGAGGAAATGGATAATGACAAGATAAGAATTCAATCTTTGCATGATAAGTTTTATGACTCTATTTCAAAAATTGAAGAGATATATGTCAATGGAGATATTGACAACAAAGTTAGCAATATTTTAAACATTAGCTTTGCCTATGTTGAAGGAGAGTCATTAATTATGGCTTTAAAAGATATTGCTGTTTCCTCAGGATCAGCTTGTACTTCAGCTAGTTTAGAGCCATCCTATGTTTTAAGAGCACTTGGAAGAAAAGATGAGCTTGCATCAAGCTCCATACGCTTTTCGTTCGGAAGATTTACCACTGAGGAGGATGTGGATTACACATTAACCTTAATTAACCATGCTGTTGATAGACTGAGAGAGCTATCTCCATTATGGGAAATGTATTTAGATGGAATTGATTTAGATACTGTGGATTGGCAAACCCACTAAATATTGGGAGGTATTTATGGCATATAGTAAAAAAGTTGTAGACAAATTTGAAAACACCATCAATGAGCCTGCAAAATATAATGTTGGAAGATTTGATCCAAAAGAGATGAATGTAGGCACTGGAATGGTTGGAGCTCCTGCATGTGGCGATGTAATGAAACTTCAGATCAAATGTGAGAGTAAAGGGAATACTCATATAATTAAGGACGTTAAGTTTAAGACTTATGGGTGCGGTTCTGCAATTGCATCATCTAGTGAGTTGGTTGATATGTTAATTGGAAAAACTCTAGAGGAAGCCAAGGAAATCAAAAATATTGATATTGTTGAAGCTCTTGAGTTACCTCCCATTAAAATCCATTGCTCAGTTTTAGCAGAAGACTCCATTAAACAAGCCATAGAGGATTACGAGCAGAAACAATAATTAATCATGGAAACATTTTCTCCACTTGAGCTTAAATTTTCTGAAAAGGCAATATCGCATTTTGCTTCCAGCCTTAAGAATAATGGAAAAAGTGACGGAGTAAGAATTGGTGTAAGAAAAGCTGGGTGTTCTGGCTTTGAGTACTTTTTTGAGTTTGTCGAGACTAACCAAGCTGGTGTTAATGATTTTATTTTTGAAGAAGGTGAGTGCAAGATCTATGTTGATACAGAAAGCCTGAATTACCTTAAAGGCAGTTTGGTTGATTATTCTGAGGATGGCCTTAATCAAGGAATTAAATTTCATAATCCCAACGCTAAAGCCGTCTGCGGCTGCGGTGAAAGCTTCACAATTTAAATGGCTCATATAAAGTTATTACCTCATTTTGAGTTATGTCCTGATGGGGCTGAATTTGAAACTCTTAAGGATGAATCTATCTGCGAGGCGGCCTTAAGATCAGGTATTAAAATTGAACATGCATGTGAAATGTCCTGCGCATGTACTACCTGCCACATTATAGTTCGAGACGGATTCGATAATCTCAATGAGGCAACTGAGGATGAGGAAGATCTGCTTGATAAAGCCTGGGGGCTTGAACCAAACTCTCGTTTAAGCTGTCAAACTGTGCCAGCAAACGGAAATTTTACAGTTGAATTACCAAAATATACTATTAATCAGGTATCAGAGGACCATTGATGAAAATTAAATGGTCAGACGTTTTAGAAATTGCAATAAATCTCAGTGAAGCTCACCCCGAAATTGATCCTCAGTGGATAAGCTTTCCCGACTTGCACCACAAGATTTGTAATTTAGCAAATTTTGAAGATGATCCACAAAATTCCAATGAAAAAATTCTTGAGGCAATCCAAATGGCATGGATGGATGAATCAGACTAAGTCACCTATAATGTCGCAAATTTAGGAGTAACCTTATGACAATACAACGAACACTTTCAATTATTAAGCCTGATGCAACATCAAAAAATATTATTGGTAAAATAATAGATCGATTTGAAGAGAGTGGCCTTAAAGTGGTCGCAGGTAAATTAATACATATGGATCAAGCCAAAGCTGCAGGTTTTTATGCTGAGCATGAGGGAAGACCTTTTTTTCCAAACCTTGTTGAATATATGACATCTGCTCCAGTATTTGTTCAAGTTCTTGAGGGAGATAATGCTGTTTTAAAAAATAGAGAGTTAATGGGCGCCACAAATCCAAGTGAAGCAGATCCTGGAACGATTAGAGCAGACTTTGCAGAGACAATTGATGCAAATGCTGTTCATGGTTCTGATTCAACTGATAGCGCGGAAAGAGAAATTTCCTATTTTTTTGATGATAGCGAAATCTTTTAATTGAGTGCATAAAGAAAAGATCAATTTACTAGGATTCTCGCATGAATCGTTGGTAGATTTTTTTCAATCCATAGAGCAGCCAAGTTTTAGAGCTCCCCAATTGATGAAATGGGTTCATCAACGGGGAGTTATAGATTTTATGCACATGACTGATTTTAGTCTCGCATTAAGAAATCAACTTTCTGAAATTGCTGAAGTCAAACCTCCTGTAGTAGAGGAATGTTTGCTTTCCCCGGAGGGAACAAAGAAGTATTTAATTAAATTAGATTCAGGTTCAATGATCGAAATGGTCAAAATTCCAGAAAAAAAAAGATTGACTCTATGCATATCTTCCCAAGCGGGATGCGCATTGCAATGCACTTTCTGCGCGACCGGTGCACAGGGTTTTGAAAGGAATTTATCCAATGCTGAAATCATAGGTCAGTTATGGCTAGCTAATTTTCATGAAGAATCTAGCGCACCTATTTCAAATGTTGTATTTATGGGAATGGGCGAACCTCTGCTAAATATTGAACCAGTGATGACTTCTATAAGTTTAATGCAGCATCAAAATGCATACGGACTTTCCAAAAGAAGGATTACCCTTAGCACATCTGGCATAGTGCCGGAAATCAATAAGCTTGCAGATCAAACTGATGTCTCATTGGCAATCTCTTTACATGCTGCAAACAATATTCTAAGAGATGAAATAGTACCAATAAATAAAAAATATCCATTAGAAGACTTGTTGGATGCTTGCAAGAACTATTTAAAAACTCAAAGCAAACGTAAAACAATAACAATTGAATATATTCTAATAGATGGCGTAAATGATTCTTTGAATCATGCAAAAGATTTAGTCAAAATTCTTAATGGATTATCTTGCAAAATAAATTTAATACCCTTTAACCCCTTTGATGGATGTAATTATCTTCGATCTCAAGAAAGTACTATTTATGAATTTAAAGATTTTCTTATTAAAAAAGGTTTAATAACAACCCTTAGAATAACAAGAGGAGATGCAATCGATGGTGCCTGCGGACAACTTGTTGGTAAGCTCACCAAAAGCGTTAAAGGTAAAAATAAAAAAAATTCAATTAACCTCATCAATACTTTATGAGTCTGAAATCAGCACATACAGCTAAGATTGGGAAAGCCTTTATCAATGCTCGCAGGCTTCGTTCAATGAGCCAAGAAGAGGCCGCCAGCACCGCCTTAATTAATATTAATTTCATAAAGGCTATTGAGTCAGGCGATTATGCAATTTTTCCAGCAAGGATATTTGCAGTTCAATATTTTGAAAAATATGCAAAATTCCTTAATTTAGATATTAATTTTTTTGATATTTATAATGCTGAGGTAGTTGCTGCTGCAGAGGAAGAGCTTGACTCTGATATATACAAGGATTCACTATTTAACAAAAATATAATTTTTATAATTGTTATATCTTTTGTTTTTATAATCTCATTAATTTTTCTTTTTCAAGATAATCACAAGGATCAAGAAGCTGTAGAGATAAAATCAATAAAAACTTCCACTAAAATACAAGGTTTTACAATAGACACTGAATCAAGCTTTGATAATGACATAAGTGAATTGCATAACAAAATTAATAAATTTTTTATACAAGATAAACTTGATTCAATCCAGCTTGATGTTACTGTTGATTCATCGGAATCAGAAGCATGAATAATTCCTGGATAGAAAGAAAAAAAACTAATCCTATATTTGTTGGTAGCGTTGGAGTAGGTGGCGATCATCCTATATCAATCCAATCTATGACGAACACTAATACGGCTGATATTCAGGCTACTGTTAGTCAAATTGAGGAATTGCAAGCAGCCGGAGCTGATATTGTGAGGGTCTCAGTTCCTGATAAAGATTGTGCAAATGCATTTAAATCTATCAAAGACTTAGTTTCAATTCCATTGGTTGCAGACATTCATTTTGATTATAAAATTGCTTTGCTTGTTGCAGATTCCGCGGATTGTCTTAGGATTAATCCGGGCAATATTGGAAAAGAAAATAAGGTTCAAGAAATTATACAAGCTGCTAAAGACAATAATATTCCAATAAGAATTGGTGTGAACGCTGGTTCGCTGGAGAAAGATCTTCAAAAAAAATATGGAGAGCCTAATTCAGACGCTTTAGTTGAATCAGCGCTGAGGCATGTAGATATTTTAGATAGATATAATTTCTCCAATTTTAAACTAAGCTTAAAAGCCTCAAATATTCAAATGACTGTTGATAGTTATAGAAAGTTTTCTAAATTGCTTGATCAGCCATTGCATCTAGGCATCACAGAGTCTGGAAGTTACAGAGCTGGCTCGGTCAAGTCATCTATTGGTTTAGGCATGCTTTTATCTGAAGGCATAGGTGACACAATTAGAGTTTCACTTGCATCGGATCCGGTGGATGAAGTGAAGATCGGCTGGGATATTTTAAAAAGTCTTAATTTAAGAAGTCGAGGCATTAGAATAGTTGCATGCCCGAGTTGCTCTAGACAAAATTTCAATGTGATAGAGGTAGTTAATGAGCTTGAAACTAGATTCGAAGGAATTTCTGAGGATTTAGAAGTAGCAATCATTGGTTGTTATGTTAATGGCCCAGGTGAGTCTAAGGCAGCTGATGTCGGACTAACCGGCGGCCCAAGTAACTTACTTTATGTTAATGGCACTCCTTCAAAAAAAGTCTCTAATGAGAAACTTGTTGATACAATAGAAGAGCAAGTAAAAGAACAACTCGAAAAGAGAAATTCTTTAGACATAATTGCAAAAGGTTAACAAAGTGAAGATTCAATCATTAAGAGGCATGCCTGATCTATTTCCTGAGGATTTAGAGAGATGGCATATATTTGAATCAAAGCTTGCCAATATATTTCATTCTTTTAATACACTTGAAATTCGCACTCCATTGCTGGAGTCCTCAGAGCTTTTTTCAAGGTCAGTTGGGAACTCATCTGATATTGTTAACAAAGAACTCTATTCATTTTTAGATCGTAATGAAGAAAGCATTAGCTTAAGACCAGAGGGTTCGGCGAGTGTGATAAGAGCAGTTATTCAAAAAAAACAAGAACAGGAAAAACAGAAATTTTGGTACCAAGGACCAATGTTTAGATACGAGAGGCCACAAAAAGGAAGATTTAGGCAATTTCATCAAGTAGGAGTTGAATATCTTGGTTTTGAGGAAGGAATTGCAGAATATGAGCTAATTAGTATGGTTTTGCAGATTAATAAATTAATTGGTATTTCAGACTACACAATTAAAATAAATCATCTTGGTGATAAGGATGCTAAAGAAAGTTTTTGTAATTCGCTAGTTACTTTTTTAAAGCCAAATATTAATGAATTAAATGAAAAAGATCAGGCGAGATTACAATCTAATCCTTTGCGAGTTTTAGATTCTAAAGAAAAACTCACTCAAGAATTGCTAAAAGAAGGACCAAAATTTCAAGATTTTATTTCAGAAGACTCTAAGATCTTCTTGCAAAATCTTGTAGATACCTATAGTAATCAATGCGATATTCAAATTGATCAATCATTAGTGAGAGGATTAGATTATTACACAGGCATTGTATTTGAAACTGTTTCACAAAATCTTGGAGCGCAAGATGCTTTCCTTGGAGGAGGAAGATATGACAATCTTTCAAGGCAGCTTGGTGGAAAAGATATGCATTCAATAGGTTTTGCCATTGGGGTTGAAAGAATAATAGAACTTCTCAATATTGAAAATACAAAACAACCATTAAAAGTTGGATTTATTATTGCTGGAGAGCAGATTGATAAAAAAACATATAAAATAGCCGATGATTTAAGGAGAGCTAATAACAGTATTATCCTTGATACATTTTTAAGTGAGGGTAGTTTAAAATCTCAGCTCAGAAGAGCTAATAAGAATAATTGCAGTTATGCAATTATTATTGGGGAAGAAGAGTTTAAAAATAATCAAGTGATATGGAAAAACCTTAGCGAAGGTGGCGAGCAAGAACTTCTTACCTCAAAAGAGGTCATAGAAAAATATACCAATCTTTAGGAGAGATCATGGCAGAGTACAGTTCAGATGAAGAAAGATTTTCAGCTTTTGTTAATTTTTTTAAAGATAATAAAAATACCCTGTTAATTAGTTTTTTTATTCTTGCATCAATTCTCATTTTTTCAATAGGTTACAAGTCGTATAACACTTCGCAGAATTTAGCAGCTGCTCAAATATATGATGCGTGGGTTACAAATCTCTCTGCTGAGTCAGCAAGCGCAGTAGATGGCAAAGAAAATTTTAATAAGCTTCAAGAAAAATATCCAAGCACCGGATATGCTCAGCTTGCAAGAATGATTAGGGGCTCATCTCTTGCTAGAGAAGGCAACCTTGATGCAGCATTGATTGACTTCAAAAAACTCTTAGATGTATCTTCAGGTCTTTTTGGAAATAACATGCTGAATTCAATTGCAAAAATAAATATTGCTAGAATCGAACTCAGCAAAGAGAACTATTCTAGTGCATTGGAGGTTTTAGAATCTTTTGATTCAGAATCTGAGCATCCACTTGTTTATGAAGTTAAAGGCGATGCTTTGGCTGGTCTCGAGAAAAATGACTTAGCTTTAGACCAGTACTCATTGGCTATTGAGAATTCTCAGAATGAATCGCAAAAGTCTCTTTTAAAAATGAAGATCAATAAAATTAATAACTAGTACTCATGAAAAATAATATATTCCTAGGTATTATTTTGATACTTATCTCCTCGTGTTCTTCATTAGCTTTTTGGCAAGATGATGCTGAGGGGGAGGTGATTGAACCCGTTGCTCTGCAATCTTTTAAAAACGAATATCCTGTTTCTATAGAATGGAAAAAATCTTTTAAAGGAGAGAATAGCTTAGCCTCTTTTAGACCCTCCTTTTATTCAGGAAATATGCTGGTTGCTGATCCTGAAGGAAATATTTTTTCTATCAACCCAAGGACTGGAAAAGAGAATTGGAAAATTAATTTAGATCGTGAATTAGCTGCTGGTGTTGCCTCTGGTTTTGGTAAATTAATCGTATCGGATCTTAATGGTTTCGTAGTTTCAATTGACTCTGAGACTCAAGAAACTATATGGGAAAAAAATATTGGTGGCGAAGTTTTATCTAATGCACTTGTAAGCGCCTCCTTAGTTCTTGTAAAAAATTCTGTGGGTGAATTGGTTGCCTTGAGCGCATTATCAGGAGAAAAAAAATGGTCTTTTAGATCGCAATTGCCAGCATTGACTGTTCGAGGTACCGGTGAATCCATCATTGATAATGGTATTGTTTTTTCAACTTTTGATAATGGTCGTCTTGGAGCCTTTCAACTAGAAACAGGTTTCTTTCTTTGGGATGCACCTATCTCTTTTGTAGAGGGCTCATCAGAACTCGAGAATTTAATAGATGCTGATTCTGCTCCAGTTATAGCCAAGCAACTAATTTTTGCAACCAATTATCAAGGGAACTTAACAGCATTTGATATCGCACAAAAGAGACCGGTTTGGAATTCTAAAGCCTCGTCTTTTTACTCTCCAATTGTTGCTAATAACATGATCATGGTCATTCAAGATGATGGGTCAATTCTTTCATTCTCTCTAGCCAATCTATCTCCCTCATGGACTTCTGAGGAATACTTAAGAAGAGAATTATCTAGTGGAGCAGCATATAAAAATTTGTTATTGGTTGGAGATTTAGATGGCTATGTTCATGTTATCAATCCAATGACAGGAATTACCGTCGGAAGAAAAAAAGTATCTGGTAATCCAATCAAGAATATTGTTACTTTTAGAGACTTTGCGTATGTTATCGATCAGGAATCCAACATAGTTGCAATCAAGCTCTAAGATGCCTTTTCAAAATGTTAAATTCAATTGCAATTCTCGGTAGACCAAATGTAGGGAAGTCTTCTCTATTTAATAAGCTCACTAAAACTAGAAATGCAATTGTTTCTAATTTTTCGGGCCTGACTAAAGATAGAAATTTTGGTTATGTCTCAATCAAAGATCAGCAATATTTAGTAATTGATACAGGTGGAGTCGGTTCTGAGATTACCGAATTTAGTGCAGCAATAACTGAGCAGGCACTGATAGCTGCAGAGGATTCAAATCTAATTTTATTTTTAATTGATGCTTCAGAAGAGCTAACAGCAGATGATATAGATCTGTTTCAGTCAATACGCAAAATGAATAAGAATTTTTTTGTTGTTTTAAATAAAATTGACATCAAAAATAGATCGAATGCCAAAGAAGATCTTTTAAAACTTGGTTGTGGTGACATACTTGAAATCAGTGCTGAGCACTCTCAGGGCATCAAGGAATTACAAACTTATATATCCGAGCAATTTTTTGAAAGCGACTCAAATGATAATGACCCTCAAGGAACCAAAATAGCTGTTATTGGGAGACCAAATGCAGGTAAATCTACATTTATCAATCAATTTACAAAACAGGACCGTTTAATTGTCTCTGATGTTCCTGGGACAACTATAGATTCTATTTATGTACCTTTTATATTTGATAATGAAGATTTTATTTTTATCGATACCGCTGGCATTAGAAAGAAATATAAGCAAAGTCATGCAGTTGAATATTTTTCATATGTTAGAGCCATGCATGCTGTCGATGAGTCAGATATTGTTTTAATGCTGATTGATGCCTCAGACGGAATAGTAGATCAGGATCTTAGGATCTTGAATTTGATAAGAGGGTATGGAAAACCGGTTGTTGTTGCTTTAAATAAAATCGATGAGCTTTCAGAAGAGCTCTTGTTTGAGCTCAAAGAAACTAAGAAATTTCAAAATTCAGCCCTTAATGATTTAATTATAGTTAATATCTCTGCGCTTCAAAAACGAGGTTTTAAAAAGCTTTTCAATACTCTTGCCAAAGTAAATAAAGTAGCAAAAACTAAATTTACTACAGGTAGGTTAAATAAATTACTTACAAAGTTTACTAATTCTACAAATACTCCAAACGTTTCAGGTAGGCAAATTAAAATGAGGTATATACATTTTGGTGGCATTCATCCAACAAAATTTATTATCCATTCTAATATTTCAAGCAAAATTCCTTCAAATTATAAACGTTACTTAATTAATTCTTTCAGAGAGGAGCTTAATTTAAAAAGTGTTGAATTAAACATAATCTTTAAAAAGGGTGATAATCCATTTGAAGGCAAGGTCAACAAGTTGTCCCCAAGACAGATAAAAAAGAAACAACGCTTAGTAAAATATACAAAAAAGAATAAGTAATTTATTTATTTGTAGCATAACTACATATTTTTTATCTTTAAAATACTATAAATACAGCATAAAGTGAGATATTGACATTTCATCGCACATAAAATCAAATGCCACTACATATAAATGATTGGGCATTTAATAAAATGATTGTTACAATCTGTAAAAATTAGATGTACGAAGGGAACATATGTCTACTAACCACAACAAAATAAGGCCTGTCTATATAAATCTTTTCCAGATAAGGTTGCCTGCATCTGCTATTTCATCTATTACCCACCGCTTAGCAGGAATATACATTTTTTTTATCACTCTTCCTCTTTCACTGTATCTTCTATATTTTTCCACAAAAAGTTATAATGATTTTATGGTTTTAAAGGATTATATAAATAACTCGATATTTTTATCAACATTTGTTGCTTTTAGCTTTTTAGTTTTTGCTTATCATATTCTAACTGGCGTTCGTCATTTACTTCAGGATCTTCACATTGGAGAGTCACTCAGCGCTTCTCGTCTATCTTCTTATCTTGTTTTTTGTGTATGGTTTTTATTGTCTGCATTCGTTTTTTCGAGACTGTTGACATGATTGGCTCTACTTTATTTTATGTTCAGCGTTATTCTGCTGTTTATTTATTAGCATATACAATTTGGGTAGTCTCATTCCTTATTGTAAATAATCCACTTGAATATAATTCTTGGACTGCTTTCACCAATCAAATATATTTTCTTGTTTTAACTTCTCTAGCAGCTGCTGTATCCATCATTCATGCTTTTATTGGTTTATGGACTATTGGGACTGATTATTTTACTTCCAGAACTCTTGGTTTTCTTAGCATGAGTTTTTCAAAATATGCAGACATTATTAGAGGTGCATATACAATTTTATTTTCTCTTCTCGGCCTTTCAATTTTTGCAATAATCTTACTTACAATCTGGAGTTAAACTTTGAGCACCCTAAATTCATCGAATATTAAAACACTCGAATTTGATGTCCTTGTTATCGGTGGAGGTGGCTCTGGGATGAGAACCTCCTTGGAGCTCGCTAAGTCGGGGTTAAAGACTGCAGTAGTTTCAAAAGTTTTCCCAACTCGCTCACATACTGTTTCTGCTCAGGGAGGAATAACCTGTGCAATTGCAAGTGCTGATCCACAAGATGACTGGCGTTGGCATATGTATGACACTGTAAAAGGCTCCGATTATATAGGAGACCAAGACGCAATTGAGTACATGTGCTCGCAGGGTCCGAAAGCTGTCTTTGAGCTTGAGCACATGGGGTTGCCTTTTTCTAGAACTGAAAATGGAAGAATTTATCAAAGACCATTTGGAGGTCAATCTAAAGATTTTGGAAAAGGCGGTCAAGCTGCAAGAACATGCGCAGCTGCTGATAGAACTGGTCATGCATTGCTTCATACACTTTATCAAAACAATGTTAAAGAAGGCTCTAATTTCTTAAACGAATGGTTCGCTGTAGATTTAGTGCTAAATAAATTCAAAGAAGTTACAGGAGTAGTTGCATTTTCAATTGAATCAGGTGAAGTAGCTTACCTTAAAGCTCAAGCAACAGTTTTGGCAACTGGAGGTGCAGGAAGAATCTATGCTTCAACTACAAATGCTCTTATTAATACTGGAGACGGTCTTGGGATGTCTTTGAGGGCTGGAATTCCTGCACAAGATATGGAGATGTGGCAGTTTCATCCTACGGGTATATATGGAGCAGGCTCTCTAGTGACCGAGGGATGTAGAGGAGAAGGCGGCTATCTTATTAACAAAGATGGCGAAAGATTTATGGAAAGGTATGCTCCTAATGCCAAGGATCTTGCTGGAAGGGACGTAGTTGCTCGTTCAATGGTTTTAGAAATACTTGAAGGAAGAGGGTGCGGTGAGGATAAAGACCATGTGTTTTTAAAGCTTGATCATCTAGGTGCGGACGTATTGAATGCAAAACTTCCTGGAATTTGTGAACTATCCAGGACTTTTGCAGCAGTGGATCCAGTTTACGAACCAATTCCAGTAGTTCCAACATGTCATTATATGATGGGAGGCACGCCAACAAATATTCATGGTCAAGCTTTCAAACTTAGTAGTTCAGACGATGATTATATTCCAGGTTTATTTTCAGTTGGTGAAGCAGCGTGTGTTTCAGTGCATGGTGCAAATAGACTCGGAGGCAATTCATTACTAGATTTAGTTGTATTTGGCAGAGCGGCAGGACTGCACATTAATGAAGCCTTAAAATCAGGTGGTGGTGTTGCAGATTCTGATAAAGATGATATTGAATTAGCGCTTCATAATCTAAATAAACTCAATGAGTCTTCAGGAGGATATGAGGTTTCAGCAGTAAAAAAAGAACTTCAGGAAGTCATGCAGAATTATTTTGGTGTTTTTAGACGAGGAGACTACATGGACAAAGGTGTCTCAGCATTAGAAGAAATTAGAGAAAAAATAGAGAATCTTCACTTAAAAGATAAAAGTGCTGCTTTTAATACCAATAGAGTTGAAGCTATAGAATTGCAAAACTTATTTGAGGTTGCTGAGGCCACAGCCATTTCATCTCTTCAAAGAACTGAAAGTAGAGGAGCTCATGCCAGAGAAGATTATCCTGATAGAGATGATGAGAACTGGTTATGTCACTCACTATATGATCCAACCACAAAAGTTTTAGGCAAAAGACATGTAAATTTTGAGCCATCTCAAGTCGAAGCTTTTCCTCCAAAAGTAAGAACCTACTGATAATTAATCATGATTAGCGTCAACATATATAGATATAATCCAGAAAAAGATAGCTTCCCCTATATGCAGACTTTTAAGTTCGAAAAACCTAAAAGAGATATTATGGTATTGGAGCTCCTCAACCAACTAAAGGAAAAGGACCCTACTATTTCCTATAGAAGATCCTGCAGAGAGGGAGTTTGTGGCTCCGATGGCATGAATATTAATGGAAAAAATGGTTTGGCATGCATTACTCCTTTATCTACAGTAATTAAAAAAAATAAGTTAGATCTTCGCCCATTACCTGGTCTTCCAGTTGTAAGAGACTTAGTTGTTGATATGACTGAATTCTATGCTCAATATGAAAAAATTAAGCCGTTTCTTCAAAATGATACGCCTGTAGATATTGGAGAAAGACTTCAATCCCCAGAGGATAGAGATAAATTAGATGGTCTATACGAGTGTATTTTGTGCGCATGTTGTTCAACAAGCTGCCCATCTTTTTGGTGGAATCCAGACAAATTTGTTGGGCCTGCTGCGTTACTTCAAGCTTATCGATTTATTGCAGACTCAAGAGATACCAAAACTGTGGAGAGACTTCAAGATTTATCTGATCCATTCAGTGTTTACAGATGCCATGGCATTATGAATTGTGTCAGTGTTTGCCCAAAAGGACTTAACCCAAATGAAGCAATAGGTGAAATCAAGTCAATGTTACTTTCAGGAAAGAATAAACAAAATATTATTGCATCTGATGCAGTTAGCTGAATTCTAAAATGAATAATATGGAGACATTTTGGTCAACCTCGCATACTGCGGGCGC
>Ga0315331_10002393_pt1 | contig 14254 bp, 14 predicted proteins | sample M160m34915metaG_FD_203456 | JGI IMG/M metagenome (GOLD analysis project Ga0315331, IMG submission 203456) | Ammonia-oxidizing marine archaeal communities from Monterey Bay, California, United States - M1 60m 34915 | ecosystem: Environmental > Aquatic > Marine > Intertidal zone | place: USA...
TATTTTCCGGGAAATGAAAATGCGCCGGTCGTATGAAAAGCCGTCCGAACGCCGCGCCCGCGAAAAGGCCGAGGCGATCCGCCGCGCCCGCAAGCTGGAACGCAAGCGGATTGAGCGCGAAGGCTTTTAGAGTTTTCGTCTCAGCACGATCATGAAGGCCGCTTTTGCGGCCTTTTTTGATGTCTGCTGTAATGGCGGCGAATTACAAAGAAACTATATTTGGATGTCGGAATGACCAAACAAAACACCGAAGCCAACGCGGGCCAGATCGAATTCTGGAACGGTGAACACGGCATTTCGTGGGCACAGTACGCCGACATCGTGGACGTCATGTTTTCGGCCATTACCGACGCCGTGCTCGACGCGGCGGAAATCGGCACCGGCGACCGGGTGCTTGATCTCGGCTCCGGTAACGGCGGTACGACCCTCGCCGCCGCCGCCCGGGTAACCCCCATCGGCCGCATCACGGCAATCGATATCTCCGCCCCGATGATCGACCGCGCCAGGGAACGAAGCACGGCGGCCGGGCTGACCAACGTCACCTACGTGCTTGGCGACGCCACTACCTATCCGTTTGAGGAAGAGTCGATCGACAAATTGATCTCACGGCTCGGATCGATGTTTTTCGAAGACCCCGAATCCGCGTTCCGCAACATGCTATCCGCCCTTGCGCCCGGCGCGCATGTCGCCCTTGGAGTGTGGCGGGGCCCGCGGGAAAACCAGTGGGCCATGGGTCCGGTTGCCGCCGCGAAGGAATTTCTCGAAATGCCGCCTCGCCCCGGCCCAACGGATCCCGGTCCGTTTTCATTCGCCGACCCCGACCGCGTGAAAAGCGTGCTTGAGGCCGCCGGTCTGCAGGATATCGAACTTGCGCCGCTCGATTTTCAGATCCCGCTCGGCAAGACGCTCGACGAAGCGCTTAACTTCGTCATGGAGATGGGCCCGCTTTCGGCCCCACTAGCCACGGTGACGGGCGAAAACCGAGATAAAGCGATTGCCGCCATCACGGCGGTTCTGAAAGACAACCAGGGCGCAGACGGTGTCGTGCGCCTGGCCGGCGCCTGTTGGATCGTGACGGCGCGCGCGCCCTAATTCGGCTGCTGATACGCCACGGCTTCCACCGGAATTTTCCCGACACACCGCGCGACCGTATCGCGCGTCTCGGCCAGCGGCACCTCGCTGTTCGGTGTCTCACTGATGACGATGGTATCTATCGGCACCCGGCGCGCCTGCAGGGATTCACAGGCGGTCAGGGTGTGGCTGAGGCTGCCGAGATAACTGCCGCCGACAACAATGGCGGGGATACCCAACTCGGCGATCAGGTCGGCCACGGTGCGAGTGTCGTCCAGCGGGACCATGACGCCGCCGATCCCTTCGATCAGCAGGTACATACCGGTCTCGTTCGCCTCGTTTATGGCAGCGAGACAATAGGCAACGACATCGTCGAACGGCACCGCCCGGCCTTCGCGGGCGGCGGCCATATCCGGCGACAGCGGCGCTACATAGCGCCAGGGGGAAACCAGCTCGACGGAATCGTCGGTGATATCTGCGCCCGCGGCGGCCAATAACCGCCCCGTATCCGTCTCCGCCGCCTCGGCCGGATCAAAACCGCTGATCACGGGCTTCAGGACCGCGACCTGGTGCCCCTGGGCGCGCCATTCGCGCAGCATGGCCTCCGCGATAAAGGTTTTGCCGATATCAGTACCGGACGCAGTGACGAAGACAGCCGGCATGTCAGGCCTTGGCAGCCCGCGACGCCCCGATATCGAGCCTGTTTACCGCAGTGGCGAGCGCGTCGATCTGGGCTTCGGTATGTTCCGCCGTGAAGGTAAAACGCAGGCGCGACGTGCCCGCCGGCACGGTTGGGGGGCGGATCGGGGTGACCAGAAATCCCGCATCTTCGAGCACAGCGGAGGCGTTCAGGGCCGCCTGTTCTGCCCCGACGACAAGCGGCACGATGGGGCTTTCAGGACCCGATAGTCCCACCGCCGCACAAAACGCCCGCGCATTGCGCAGCGGTCGGGCGACCCGGTCTGAATCCGTGGCAATGATATCGACCGCCGCAATACAGGACGCGATCACGGCCGGGGGCAGACCCGTGGTGTAGACTAGGCTGCGCGCGCGGTTTTTCATCAGATCGATCACCAGCCCGCTTGCGCACAGGAAAGCGCCATAGACACCCGCCGCCTTCGACAACGTGCCCATCTGCAGAGGGATGTCGGGATGGGGGTCGAACTCCCACGCGCTGCCGCGCCCGCCGCCGAGCGTGCCGAACCCATGGGCGTCGTCGACCATCAGCCAGGCATCGTGCGAGGCGGTGACCGCGGCCAGCCGGTCGAGCGGCGCCCGGTCGCCATCCATGCTGAACACCCCTTCGGTGACCACCAGACAGGTGCCGAAATTCTCCCGTTCGGCCGTGAGGGCCCGGTCGAGACTATCTGCGTCATTGTGATCGAAGCTGCGGATAGCCGCGCGGCTGGCGCGCGCACCCATATGCATCGACGCATGGCCCAACGCATCGATCACGATCAGGTCGTCAGGGCCCGCCAGCGCCGGCAGGATACCGCTATTGGCCATGTAGCCGCTGCCGAACACACAAGCGGCTTCGGTTCCCTTCAGTGCGGCGAGTTTGTCTTCGAGCACGGCATACAGATCGTGATTGCCCGTGATCAGCCGTGAGGCGCCGGCACCGGCGCCATAGGCCTCCACCGCGTCGCGCGCCGCGGCCTTCACCGCCGGGTGATGGGTGAGACCGAGATAGTCGTTACAGCAGAATGACACGAGGTCACGGCCGCCGCGGCGGATATGGACCGCATCCGTCCGCATCGTGTCGACCACCGCCCGCCGCAGGCCGTGCGCCGTCAGGCGGTCCAGTTTCGATCTGGCGAACCTGTCGAGCGATTCGTTAGACATGCGGAATCCTGCTTGTCGTGGTCTTTCCCGCCCGTAGTATAGCCGACATGACGATACAAAATATTCTCCCGGTGATTCTCCCCGGTAATACGGACGGCTCTGTCCGTCTTGACTGGACGGAGACTGACGCCCGCGCCCTGATGGACGCCCCGTTCAACGATCTGATCCACGCGGCACAGACGGTTCACCGTCAGCATTTCGACGCCAATGAAGTTCAGGTTTCCACCCTGCTCAGCATCAAGACGGGCGGCTGCCCGGAAGACTGCGCCTATTGTTCGCAGAGCGCCCATAACGAGGCCGATGTCGGAGCCGACAAGCTAATGTCGCTGGAGGCCGTGCGCGCCGCCGCGTTGCGGGCGAAAGATGCGGGTGCCACCCGGTTCTGCATGGGGGCCGCCTGGCGCGGGCCAAAAGACCGCGACCTCGATGCCGTATGCGACATGATCGCCGAAGTTAAATCCCTCGGCATGGAAAGCTGCGTCACGCTGGGGCTGCTGGATGACGGCCAGGCCGACCGGCTGAAAGACGCCGGCCTCGACTACTACAACCACAATATCGACACGTCGGAGACGTTCTACGAAGAGATCATCTCGACGCGGAGCTTCGCCGACCGGCTGGATACGCTGGCCCGGGTGCGCGATGCCGGGATCAATGTGTGCTGCGGTGGCATCGTCGGCATGGGTGAAACCCGCGCCGACCGTGCCGATATGCTGCAAGCGCTCGCCACCCTGCCGGAGCATCCGGAAAGCGTGCCACTGAACATGCTGGTCGCCGTGCCCGGCACGCCGCTTGCCGATATCGACCGGCTCGATCCGCTTGAACTGGTGCGCGCCATCGCCGCCGCACGGCTGATGATGCCGAAATCCATGGTGCGGCTATCGGCGGGCCGTCTGGAAATGGACACAGCGACCCAGGCGCTGTGTTTCCTTGCCGGCGCCAATTCGATCTTCTATGGCGATACCCTGCTGACCACCGGCAATCCGGCCCAATACACCGACAAGGCGTTGTTCGACAAGCTCGGCGTGCGCCCCATGCCGGCGGAGAGCCAGGCGGACATCACCACCGCCGCCGAGTAAGCTCATGCCGGGTGTTTCCACACCGCATCTCTGGCTGCCCTATACCCAGATGCTGGGCCACCCGGAACCGCTGCGCGCGACCCGCACGGCCGGCACGCGCATCATCCTCGATGACGGCCGCGAACTGATCGATGCGGTGGCATCGTGGTGGACGGCGTGCCACGGCTATAACCACCCGCAGATCGTCATGGCCATGGAACGTCAGCTTCATACGATGCCGCATGTGATGTTCGGCGGACTTGTCCACGAACCGGCAGAAACACTCGCCGCGCGGCTGGCCGTCATGCTACCTGGCCCGTTAAACCGCGTGTTCTTCGCCGATTCCGGCTCGGTCGCGGTCGAAGTGGCGATGAAAATGGCGGTCCAGCACTGGCTCAATCAGGGCGAGACGGGCCGCACGCGGTTCCTGAGTTTTCGCGACGGCTATCACGGCGACACGTTGGCCGCCATGTCGGTCACGGATCCGGACGAAGGCATGCATGCGCTGTTCAAGGGATATCTGCCGGAACAGGTCATCGCGCCTGTGCCGCGGAACAACGATTCAGCCGCTATGTTCACGCAACTGCTTCGCGATCATAAAAACGAAATCGCCGCCGTCATCGTCGAGCCGCTGGTGCAATGCGCGGGCGGCATGAAGATGCACGCGCCGGAGACCCTGACTGCCATCGCGGATGCCGCGAAGGATGCCGGCGTGCTGCTGATCTGCGACGAGATCGCGGTGAATTTCGGTCGCACCGGCACCCTGTTCGCCCATACGCAGGCAGGTATCGCGCCGGATATCATCTGCCTCGGCAAGGCGCTTACCGGCGGGGCTATCAACCTGGCCGCCACCGTCGCCACCGCAGACGTGTTCGATGCCTTCCTGTCCGACGAGGCCGATGCTGCGTTCATGCACGGCCCCACCTATATGGCGACCCCGCTGGCCTGTGCCGCCGCCAATGCCTCGCTCGACCTGTTCGACAGCGAACCCCGGCTGCAACAGGTCGCCGCCATAGAGGCGCAGTTAAAACGGGAACTGGAGCCGCTACGCGAGATGCCGGGCGTTGCCGATGTCAGAGTCAAAGGCGCCATCGGCGCAGTCGAAGTTGGCGGACTGCACGATCTCGACTGGCTCAAAGCGCAATTCGTCGAGGCCGGAATCTGGCTGCGTCCGTTCGGCAACGTGATCTACACCATGCCGCCCTTCACGATTACGTCGGCGGAACTGTCGGCAATTACAGGTGCAATCGCTGCAATCCAGCCGCGCTGGGCGGCGCGAAAGGCTTAGCGCCTGAGGTTCCGAAATTGCCCACGCAGGTGCTCCGCCCTATTTGGGTTTCAGGATTCCGCCCGGGGAAACGTCACGTGGAAAAACGCCGATATCGGCTCAAAAACTTATTGTTTGGCATACTGGTCATCACCGCGACACTCTTGTCGACGCCGCGGGTCGCCCATGCCGAAAATGAAGGAGCCCTGTGGAATGCCCTGCGCAATGGTACGGCGTTTGCGATGATGCGCCATGCGTTGGCGCCCGGCACGGGTGATCCGAAAACCTTTGTCATCGGCGATTGCACGACCCAGCGTAATCTGTCGGATGACGGGCGCGATCAGTCCCGCCGGATCAGCGACAGGTTCCGCGCAAACGGCATTCCGGCGGCGCGCGTCTTCACCAGCCAGTGGTGTCGCTGCGCAGAAACAGCGGAATTGCTGGGCATCGGGGACGTCGTCCACCTGCCCGCGCTGAATTCCTTCTTTACAGAGATGGAGCGCCGGTCCAGCCAGACGGCGACACTATCGAAATGGATTGCAGAATATCAGGATAAAGCGCCGCTGGTGCTGGTGACCCATCAGGTAAATATCACCGCCCTGACCGAGGTCTATCCCCGCTCCGGCGAAATCGTAGTCGCGCGGCGGGACGAGAACGGCAATATCCGTGTCCTTGGAACGATCCACGTCCCGGCACGGCGATAAGTCCTAAAGCTGGTGGGTGAAGACCTTAGCGCCATAGGTCGCCTCGACATAGCGCCCGAACCGGAACTTGATTTCCGGGCCGTCCATCGGCGGTTCCTCGACATTGTGATCTTCTGCCGTGAACGGATCCACTTCCAGCACGACGAAGCTATGGCCCTCGTCATTTCCACGGAACGCGGCATCGAAACCGTCTTCCAGCGCATCCAAGCTCTCGAAATTCCAGCACCGTTCCAGCCCCATGGATTTGGCCATGGCGACGTAATCGGTCACCGGCTTGTTGGGCAGATCCAGGTCCGACGTGCCACCATAGACTCGGTTGGAAACCAGAATATGGGTCAGGTTCGACAGGTTCAGATCGCGTTCTACCATCAGCATGGCCGGGTTCATCACGAACGCGCCATCCCCCATGAACGCCCACAGCTTCGCCTCGGGCAGCCCGTAGGCGATGCCGGAGGCAAACAGGGTCGACATGCTCATGGATGCATCGAGATAGAAGGTCCGGTCGGGATCGCGGGTCACCTCCCACCACATCTGGGACGAATTGCCGGCGGAGGTGACCACGAGCTCGTCGCGGCGCTTGTCCGCCAGGAACTGGAATGCATCGCGATAGGGAATTGCCATGACTCAGGCCTCCCCGCGCAGAACATCGCGGGTCATGATCGCCACCGCGGGGCGGCTGACCGTGCGCGTATGATTGTACAACCGGCCGATCTCCGGAATTTTGTCGCTTGAATCGATGACCGTGTAGGTCAGGTTGATGGCATCCAGCGACGGTAGGAAATACAGCCCGTTCGAGACATGAAATTTCGCCTTGTCCCCCGGTGCGCCGCGCAGGGTGGCGAGGATCATCATCGGAATCTCGTAGGTGTAGTTGATCTTGGTGATCGCGTAGATCAGCGTCAGCAGGCCGGACGCGCCCATCACCGCCATGGATCCGGTACCCGACAGAAATGCGCCAGAACACAACCCAGCCGCCGATTCTTCGCGGTTGACCGGCACATGGCGGAACCGGTCGTCCCGGTCGAATTCGCGGATCACCTCCCCCACCCAGTTATCCGGCAGGCTGGCGACCAGCTCTATGCCGCAGTCGGCGGCCTGTTCGACGACACGCTTGGCAATTTCTTTCCGCGTACTCACAACCACGGCTCCTGTCACGTATTAAACCTGTACCTATTATTCGGGGAATCGGGCCGATTGGCCATGACGGCCGATCACTCCGGCATTTCAATCCCGGTTTTTTTGAGAGCCTTGGCCTGGCGTTTCTCCAGCGCATCGACATCGAAATCCCCAATCAGGTCGTGGAACAGCGAATGCCAGTTCAGTTCCGCCTTCAAGTGCAGAAACACGGAGCCTAGGCCGATCGCGGCGCGGTCCATCAGCACAAATTCGCGCGGCGGGGTCACCCCGCCGAGACGGCGAAGCTCTGTATGAACCTTATGCGCCACCTTGGCGCCGTACATCGTGCCGTCGGTTTCCTGGATACGGCGCGGCCGGTCTTCGAGCAGCGGGCCGTAGACGAATTCGGCCCACATGTTCAGCGTGTCGATCACCTCGTTCGACAGGCCGGTGAACCCCCAGGTCTCGTAGGCATGCACGGCAAGATCGCGGTCGTCATTCTGCAGCGAATTGTAGAGATCGATGACCCCTTTGACGAAATGTGGCTGAAAAATTCGGATACAGCCGAAATCCATCAGGTTGATCGACGCATCGTCGCGCACAGAATAATTGCCGAGATGCGGGTCGCCGTGGATGGTGCCGTAGTAATAGAACGGCACATACCAGGCGCGGAACATGTTTTCCGCCACGCGGTTGCGCGTTTCCTGGTCTGTATCGATCCATTCCATCATCCGCGTCCCGTCCAGCCAGCTCATCGTCAGCAGCCGGTCGGTAGACAGTTCCGACACCGGATCGGGCACATGGACACCGGCCTCGTCAGCCAGCATGTTGCGGTACAGATCTATATGCTTGCGCTCGAGCACGTAGTCGAGCTCTTCGCGCAGCCGGTCGGACACCTCCTGATGAATATCCTTCGGGTTCACCGCCTTATCGTAGCGGTGATAGAGCCCGAACACGACACGGAGCTGTTTCAGGTCGGCCTCGACCGCCGATTTCATATCGGGATATTGCAGCTTGCAGGCCAGATCGCGGCCATCGAGATGCTTCGCCTTATGAACCTGCCCCAGAGACGCTGCCGCCGCGGCCTCGCGTTCGAATGCAGCGAACTTATCCTGCCAGTCCGCACCCAGCTCGGCCGCCATGCGGCGGCGCACGAAAAGCCAGCCCATGGGCGGCGCGTTTGACTGCAACTCCGCCAGTTCCTCGACATATTCTTCCGGCAACATGTCGGGCACGGTCGACATGATCTGGGCAACCTTCATCAACGGACCCTTCAGCCCACCGAGCGCCTGTTTCAGATCTTCAGCATGCTTGCCTTTATCGAGGTTGAGCCCGAGATAGCGTTCGCCCGCAACCCGTGCCGCCAAGCCGCCGACGGCGCGGCCGACCTTGGCATAGCGCTTGGCGCGCCCGCCGAGGCTGTTGTTCTCTCTTGAATCAGCCATGCCGGGAAAACCTGCGCGGGCTCAATCCATCGCCTCGAGCTCGTCGATCAGGCCACTGACCACGCCGATCCCCTTTTGCCAGAACGTCGGATCGGACGCGTCGAGCCCGAACGGAGCCAGCAATTCTGTATGACGCAAAGTGCCGCCGGCCCGTAGCATGTCGAGATATTTTTCGGCAAAGCCGTCAGAGGCGTTTTCGTACACAGCATAGAGCGAGTTCACCAGGCAATCGCCGAACGCGTAGGCATAGACATAGAACGGCGAATGGATGAAATGGGGGATATAGGTCCAGTACCAGCGATAATTGTCGTCGAAGCGGATCGCCGGGCCGAGGCTTTCGGCCTGAACACCCATCCAGATATCGCAGATGTCGTCGGCAGTCAGTTCGCCTTCGCGGCGCGCCGTGTGAACGCGCAGCTCGAAATTGAAAAATGCGATCTGGCGGACGACCGTGTTGAGCATGTCCTCCACCTTGCCGCCGAGCATAACCTTGCGTTTCGCCGGGTCGTCCTGCGAGCGCAGCATCTTGCGGAAAGTCAGCATTTCGCCGAAGACGGATGCGGTCTCCGCCAGCGTCAACGGCGTGTCCGCCATCAAATTGCCCTGGGGAGCGGCCAGCACCTGGTGACAGCCATGGCCGAGCTCATGCGCTAGGGTCATCACGTCGCGCGTCTTGCCCTGATAGTTCAGCAGCAAATAGGGATGCGCCGACGGCACCGTCGGGTGGGCAAACGCACCGGATGATTTCCCCTCGCGCACCGGCGCATCAATCCAAGCATTGTCGAAAAACTGCCGGCCGATATCGGCAAGGTCGGTTGAAAAATCACCATAGGCGGTGAGCACTGTTTCGGTCGCCCGTTCCCACGGAATGATGCTGCTATCCGCATCCGGCAGCGGCGCATTGCGGTCCCAGTGGTCGAGCTGGTCCTTGCCGAACCATTTCGCCTTCATCGCGTAGTACCGGTGCGACAGCGCCGGGTAGGCGTCCTGGACGGCTGTGTTCAGCGCATCCACCACTTCGTCCTCGACCTGGTTGGCGAGATTGCGGGACGATTCCGGGCGCGCGAAATGACGCCACTTGTCCTCGATCTCCTTGTCCTTGGCGAGAGTGTTGGTGATCAGCGAAAACACCCGTGCGTGTTTCTGTAGTTCATGGCCCAGGGTTTCCGCCGCCTTCTTGCGCACCCCTTCATCGGGATTGGACAACATGTTCATGACCTCTTCCGAGGTGATTTTGTTGCCGTCGTGATCGAACCGCATATCCGCCATTGTCTCGTCAAATAGCCGGTTCCAGGCCGCGCGGCCGGCGACGCGCTTGTCGTGGAGCAGGCGTTCGATTTCCTCGTCAAGCTGATGCGGGCGGAACAGGCACGCATCGTGGACCCAGGGTTTGTATTTCGCCGCCTCGGCCGCCTTTAACTGCTTCGCTAAGACCTTGTCGTCGATTTCGTTCAGTTCCAGCGCAAAGAACAGTACATCGGCGGAAATATCGTTCACCCGCTCCTGCATGGTCTGGTAGAAGCGCCCGACATCCGGATCGGACACGTTGCCGGCATAGACAAGCTGGGCATAGGACATCACTCGTCCCATAATTTCGTCCACGGCTTCGTATTCGGCGATGGCGGCGCCGAGCGCCTTGCCGCTGAGACCAGCGAGCTTGCCTTTGTATTTTCCCGAGAACGCCTTTGACGCCGCCGCGGCGCGATCCAGATCCGTATTCAGTTCCGCGCTGTCGGTGCCGGGATAAAGATCTTTCAGATCCCAGACCGGCAGATCGCCCAAATTTTCGGTCTTATCGTTATTTGCAGGCGCGGTTGTCATGTCTGGCCCCCTTTGTCTCCCCACGATATAAGTTGTCCAAAGCAATACGCCAACAGGGGTTACGATGGATTACGACACTTGTTCCAGTCTGCCGGCCATGTTTTTCGCAAATACCGCGGAAATCGGGGACGGCCCGTTTCTGTGGGAAAAAGGCGAAAACGGGTGGCAGACCACCACAGGGTCCGACGCCCGAGCTCAGGCAGCCGCCCTCAGCGCCGCTCTTTCGACACTCGGCGTCGCCACGGGAGACCGCATCGTGCTGGTCTCGGAGAACCGCCCCGAATGGCTGATTGCCGATATGGCAATCATGGCGGCGGGCGGTATCGCCGTGCCGGCCTATGTGACCAACCAGGTCAGCGATCATCTGCATATTTTGAAAGACAGCGGCGCGAAGGCCGCGATCGTATCCGGCCCTGCGCTGGCCAAAAACCTTATTCCAGCCGCACAGCAGGCTGGGCTTGAATTCATCATCACGATGGAGGCTCTGACCGATACCCCGGACGGTATCTCGGTTCATACCTGGGCCGACCTTCTGGCCGCAAATGCGAATACCAAGCCCGATGTCTCCGACATTGCGCGGACCGATATCGCCTGTCTGATCTATACCTCCGGCACCGGCGGCACCCCGAAGGGCGTGATGCTTAGCCACGGCGCGATTCTGTCGAACTGCAAGGGCGCCTATCACCTGCTGACCTCGTTCGGGCTGGACCACGAGGTGTTCCTGTCCTTCCTGCCGCTATCGCATTCTTATGAACACACGGCCGGGCTGATGTTTCCGCTGTCGATTAATGCCGAAATCTATTACGCGGAATCCATCGACAAGCTGGCCGCCAACATGGAAGAGGTGAAGCCGACCATCATGACCGCAGTGCCGCGGCTATATGAGACCATGCATGGCCGCATCGTCCGCGGCGTGCAGCAAAAGGGCGGCCTGTCGGAAAAACTGTTCATGAAAGCCGTCGCGACCGGACGTAAAAAATACGAGGGCAACCGGCTGTCGCTCGGAGAAGCATTGCTCGACCCGCTGCTGACGAAACTGGTCCGCGCCAAGGTGGCGCAGCGCTTTGGCGGCCGGCTGAAGGCGATGGTCTCCGGCGGCGCGCCGTTGAATTACGAAGTCGGAGTGTTTTTCAAATCGCTTGATGTCGAACTGCTGCAGGGATACGGCCAGACCGAATCCGCGCCCATCATCAGCTGCAACCCGCCGAGCAATAACAAGATGCGCACGGTCGGGCCGCCTTTAATCGATATCGACCTGAAAATTGCCGATGACGGCGAGATCCTCGTGAAGGGCGAACTTGTCATGCAGGGTTACTGGAACATGCCGGACGCCACGAAAGTGACCATCAGCGACGGCTGGCTGCATACCGGCGATATCGGGGAGATCGACGAACAGGGCCACCTGAAGATCACCGACCGCAAGAAGGACATCATCGTCAACTCAGGCGGCGACAACATCGCGCCACAGCGCATTGAAGGCTTCCTCGACTTGCAGCCGGAGATCGCCCAGTCCATGGTCTATGGCGACAAGAAACCGAACATCACGGCGCTCATCGTGCCGCAGCCGGAATTCGCAGCCGACTGGGCTAAGGCGCATGGCAAACCTGCGGATTTACCCTCGCTCGTCGAGGATGCGGATTTCCGCAAGGCGATTTCCGCGGCAATCGACCGGGTAAACGCAGAAATGTCGGTGATCGAACGGGTTCGCAAATTCATCCTGATCGCGGACGCTTTCACGATCGACAATGAAATGATGACCCCGTCGATGAAAATCCGACGCCACGTGATCCGAGCCAAATACGGCGATGCGCTCGAAGCGCTGTATTCGCGGTGACGGCCGCACTGCCGTCACATCCGTGTGACAATTTTCGGACTTTTCCAAGTTTTGCATAGATGATTCACTTCCAGTCCTATCTATAGGGGGGCATTATCGGTGGCCATTCGCCGGTTTCGATGCGTAGATTGTCATTCAAGGAGTTTGAACGTTGAACAGGTTGTCCTCAAAAGTCCGCGGCTTCGCGGCAATTGCCGCCCTCGGCCTCCTCACCGCCTGCACGCAACCCACCGGTCTGGTCAATGTGGCCTCGTCGCCGGTCGAAGACCGGTCGCTGGAGACCCTGCGCGACGACACCGCGATCACATTCGACATCAACGAAATCCTGCTCGGTGAAAAATACCGCGACTTGTTCCCTGAAATTTCGACCGATGTGTATGAGTACGTTGTCATGCTGACCGGCACTGTCAAATTCGCCCAGAACAAACAACGTGCGTCGCAAATCGTCCGTGCGGTAAAGGGCGTAAAGCGCATCATTAACGAATTGCAGGTCACTAGGAATTACGGGGTCGGCGCAGCGGCGAACGATTTGTGGATCGAAACCAAGCTGAAGGTCCTGCTGCTCGGCACCAAGGGCATCCGGTCGATCAACTATCGCTGGCGGTCGGTCAATGGGACCGTCTATGTGATTGGGGCTGCGCGGTCGCAGGCCGACCTCAACACTGTGCTCAATGTAATCCGAAAAACCGAACGGGTGAAAAAGGTGGTGAACCATGCCTGGATTAGCCCGCCCAAGGCTGAATAACTAAAGGAAATCCTGAATGGCGGAAAAAGAAACGGCGCTGATTGTCGGCGCGGGACAGGGGCTCAGCGCTTCACTAGCGCGGCTGTTCGCATCGGAGAGCATGAACGTTGCCATCGCGGCGCGTAACACCGACAAGCTTGCCGATGTGTGCAGCGATACCGGCGCCAAGGCCTATGCCTGCGATGCCATCGATGCCGGTCAGGTAGACGCATTGTTCGCTGCCGTTACCGCCGGTATGGGCGAGCCCGATGTCGTGGTCTATAACGCGTCGAACCGCGCCCGCGGGCCAATCCAGGACCTGGACACAGAAGCGGTACGCACGGCGATCGAGATCAGCTGTTTCGGCGGGTTCCTTGTGGCCCAGGCGGCCGCTAAGCAGATGATTGCCCGCAACAAGGGCACCATTCTGCTGACCGGCGCGTCCGCCAGCGTGAAGGGCTATCCGAATTCTTCGTCCTTTGCGATGGGCAAGTTCGGCCTGCGCGGTCTTGCGCAGTCTCTTGCCCGCGAATTGCAGCCACAGAACATCCATGTCGCCCATTTCGTGATCGATGGCGGCATCCTGCAGGGCGCTGGCGACACGCGTGCCCCTGAACGCGGCGAAGACGCCATGCTGCTGCCCGACGAGATCGCCAAGGACTATCTGCATGTCCATCGTCAGCACCGGTCTTCGTGGACCTGGGAGATCGAGCTTCGGCCCTGGGTCGAGAAATTCTAGGCGGACGTTACAGACGAACAAAAAGGCCAGTCATTGACCGGCCTTTTTAATGCGTTCTGCCCGGATTATTCAGCCGCGAGCGGGCGTTCGAGCATGCCAAGGGCCGACAGATAGGTGTCGAGAAGGAATTCTGCTTCCTGACGGTCGGAATCTTCCATTTTTCGTAAGCTGATCACCTTACGCATGGTCTTGGGATCAAAGCCGGTGCCTTTCGCCTCAGCATAGACCTCTTTGATGTCCGCCAGCAGCGCCGCTTTTTCTTCTTCCAGCCTTTCGATCCGTTCAATAAACGATCTCAGCCGATCGTGGGCACCGTCGCTGCCGTCCACCATAAACTCTCTCCCAATTGGTCTCAAATAAGCTGCGGAGACCTTAGGAGGCGGCCTGCGAATCGGGAAGAATACGGAGCGGCAGGTTATCCACAAAACCGTATTTTCCAGTGGAAAACATGCTGTATCGGGGCAAAACCCGGCCGCATTGCCCGGATTCAGTGGCCGGGGTTGACGTCCTTGAACTGCGCTTCCTGTTCGGGTGTCGCTTCGGTCTGATATTTATCGCGCCATTCGCCGAACGGCATGCCGTAGACGATTTCGCGGGCGCCATCCTTGTCGAGATCAATGCCTTTTTCATTGGCGG
>Ga0315331_10002394_pt1 | contig 14252 bp, 10 predicted proteins | sample M160m34915metaG_FD_203456 | JGI IMG/M metagenome (GOLD analysis project Ga0315331, IMG submission 203456) | Ammonia-oxidizing marine archaeal communities from Monterey Bay, California, United States - M1 60m 34915 | ecosystem: Environmental > Aquatic > Marine > Intertidal zone | place: USA...
ACGGCTAACCCCCAGTTTTATGGGCATGACGTTGGCACATTTGGGCTTTGCGGCGGTAGTGCTGGGTGCGGTCGTTGTGACGCAGGGAAACCAAGAGCGGGATCTGCGCATGGCCGTGGGTGATGTCGAAGAGTTGGGCGGTTATCGGTTTGAACTATTGCGCCTGGGTCAGCAGGCTGGCCCGAACTACCTTGCGGAGCAGGCGGTATTCGAGGTCACGCGCGACGGGCAGATCATCGCTGGACTGGTACCAGAAAAGCGGCGTTACTTTGCCAGCGGTCAGATCATGACCGAAGCCGCGATCGACGCAAGCTTGTGGCGAGATCTTTATATCGCGTTGGGTGAGCCAATCGGTGAGGACGCTTGGGCAGTGCGCCTGCAATATAAGCCCATGGTTCGCTGGTTGTGGTTGGGGTCGCTGATGATCGGACTTGGGGCCTTGGTCACCGCGTTGGATCGCCGTTATCGATCGCAAGCCGTACGCAAGCCAGTACCGACATCTGGAGTCGCAGGGCTTGCGGGTTAAAAAGTTTATTCCGCTATTCGCGTTTGTGCTCTTGACCGGATTACTGTTCCGGGGATTGTCCATCGATCCGACGGCCTTGCCGGCAGCGCGCTTGGGGCAGCCCTTTCCCCCCTTCGCGCAGCCTGAGTTATTGAGCGGTGATGAGATTTCGGATGCGGCGCTCACGCCAAAGCCTGCTCTGGTCAACGTTTGGGCAACCTGGTGCTACTCGTGCCGGGTGGAGCATCCCTATCTCTTGTCTCTTGCCGAACAGGGCATCCCCATTTACGGATTAAATTACAAGGACGATTCCGCCAAGGCGCGGGACTGGCTCGAGCAGCTCGGCGATCCCTACCGACTGAATATCGTTGATGTGGAGGGTTCGGTGGGTCTGGATCTGGGAGTCTACGGGGCGCCGGAAACCTATGTGCTGGACGCCGACGGATACATTGTCCATCGTCATGTCGGAGTGCTGGATGAGGGGGTGTTTACCCGCGATTTCAGCCGCTGGTTTCCAGTCGGCGCGACGTCAGAACCGATGCCTGCCGCAGGAGAGGGACTATGACGCGAGTAGAGAAGGTACTGATCTTGAGTGCGCTTTGGTGCCTTTTGTCGGTCTCCTTGGGCGCCCGCGCGGTGATCGAGACCTACGCGTTTTCCTCTCAGGATCTGGAGGCGCGCTATCATCTTCTGAGCCAAGAACTGCGCTGCCCCAAGTGTCAAAATCAGAATATAGCGGACTCTAACGCGCCGATTGCGCGTGACCTGCGGGTGGTGCTTTTCGAGCAGTTAGAGGCGGGCGCCACAGACGATGAAATCCTCGCCTTTATGGTCGCTCGGTACGGTGAGTTTGTGCGGTATCGACCCGGTATGGACCGCCAGACTTTATTACTCTGGGCCGCGCCCGGACTGCTACTGGTGTTCGGAGCGGCAGGATTGATAAGCCACTTTAGGCAGCGGAGGGTCCGGGCACCCGGGGTCCTGACGGATGTAGAGCAGGACCAAATTGAGCAGTTGCTTAGGGAGCCTCGCGCTTGAGTGACACTTTTCTGGTGGTTGCGACCCTGCTGTTGCTGAGCGCAGGCGCGCTGGTGGTGCTGTTACCGAGGCTGTGGCAGCGAGTGAGCACCCCTGAAACAAACGCGGACTGGCTACGACTTCGGCAGAGTGAGTTAATAGAGGAAGCACCGCAGCTTCGTGAAGAGGCGGCGCTGAGGTTGATCGAAGAGGGCGGTGTTAGCGAGCCCACTTTGGCGGGCCCCAGGGCGGTTTACTCGGGGCCGGGGCAGCTACTCGGTGTGTTGGGACTCACGATAGGTGTCTGGCTGCTTTACTGGCAGCTCGGCAGCTGGGAAGACGTGCAGATCGCAGAGGAGCTTGGGCGTATCGAGCAGTCGGAGCCCGAGGCGGTGCGGGCGCTGATCAAACGGATCACGGAGCGAGCTGAGGCGCGACCAACCAATGCAGACTACGCCTTGTTGCTGGGAGAGTATTACCTGTCGGGTAACGAGCCGGCAGAGGCGCTCCGCTATTACGAACGCTTGACTGCAGCGGGTGCGACGGCACCTGAGATTCTCGGCAAAGCGGCGCAAGCGGAGTTTCTGGCCTCCAATCGAGTGCTTAGCCGCCGTGCCCGTGCATGGGCCGAGCAGGCGCTGGCGGTCGATCCTACGCAGGCTGCTGCGCTGGCTACATTGGGCATGGCCGCTTTCGAGGCGGCGGACTATCGGCAGGCGATCGTCTACTGGCAGCGGCTCCGTGACCTTGAGGCGCCCGGATCGCCGGGGCATGAGATGTTGGGGCAGGTGATTGCGCGATCACGTCTTGAGCTGGGCGAATCGGATGAGCCAGTCGTTGCCGCGCCGGGTGTGGTGGTGAAGGTGTCTGTTCCTGAGCGCCAGTCGCCACCGGAGGGCTCGGTAATCTTCATATTAGCCCGCCCCGAGGGCGCCAGCGCGGGGATGCCTATTGCAGTGGTCCGCACTACGGCAGTTGAATGGCCGCTCACAGTGCGCCTTGACGACGGTTCGTCCATGGCGGGACAGCGGCTATCGGATTTTGCCCGGGTGTCGATCGAAGTACAGATCTCCCAAAATGGCCAGCCCGGCCGCGACAATGCGCTGCTATGGAGCGCGCTCGAGTCGGTCCCGGTCGGCGGTGACAAACCCGTTGTGGTGCAGCTGGCCGTCGATTAATCCACGAAATTCGCCATCAAACATAGTGTTGTTGGCCGGAAGTCGATACACTACATCTTGTGTTTTTCGCGCGTTGCTGGGGCATTATGAGCCTCTAAGCAGCGCCATCGCTATCCGGAAGCAATAATGCGCCTGAAATCCATCAAATTGGCCGGCTTTAAGTCTTTTGTTGATCCCACCACGGTGCATTTTCCGGGCAACATGTGTGCAGTAGTGGGCCCCAACGGCTGCGGTAAGTCCAACATCATTGATGCAGTCAGATGGGTGATGGGCGAGAGCTCCGCAAAAACGCTGCGCGGCGAGTCTATGACCGACGTCATTTTTAACGGCACGACCAGCCGGCAGCCAGTCAGTCAGGCGTCGATCGAACTCATGTTCGATAATACGCAGGGCAAAGTGGCCGGAGAGTTCGCCGCTTACAACGAGATCTCTGTGCGGCGGGTCGTCACCAGGCAGGCGCAATCAGAGTATTACCTTAACGGGGCAAAGTGTCGCCGGCGTGATATCACCGACTTGTTCTTGGGGACCGGGCTTGGACCTCGGAGTTACGCGATTATTGAGCAGGGTGTGGTCTCCCGGCTGATTGAATCAAAGCCCGAGGAGTTACGCGTCTTTATCGAAGAGGCGGCAGGAATTTCGAAGTATAAGGAGCGTCGACGTGAAACCGAGAGTCGGATGCGACGCACCACCGAGAATCTCGAACGCCTCACGGATTTGCGCGATGAGTTGCAGCGCAATCTGTCGCACTTGGACCGACAGGCCAGGGCGGCAGAGAAGTACGCGGAGCTGAAAGCCGAGGAGCGAACGGTTCAAAGCGAGCTGTTTGCGATTCAATGGCGGCAGCTCAGTACGTCGCGAGGTGAGGTGGCCGGAGAAATCGGTGCGCTTGATGTCAAACGAGAGGCCGCCAGAGCCGAAGTCACGCACACGATGAGCGAGATCGAGTCGTCGCGGACAGAACAGAGCGCGGCATCAGACGCCTTTAATGCAGCTCAGGAGCAGTTTTACGGCATTGGGGGTGAGGTCACCCGAGTTGAGCAGGCTTTGCGCTTTGCGCAGGAGCGGAGAGGAGAACTGCAGCGAGATCTGGAGCAGACACGGTCCAGCCTCGAGCAGACGCGACAGGATCTTGAGACTGACCGGCAAAGACTCAGCGGTTGGCAGGAAGAGCTGGAGCGGTCGGAGCCGGCGCTGACCGAGCTCTCGGCATCTTCGCGGCTAGCGTCCGAGGCCCTGACTGCAGCAGACAGTGCGGTGCAAGCGTGGTCCCAGAATTGGGACGGCTTTAATGAGCGTGCTCGCGAGCCCAGTCAAACCGCTGAAGTCCAGCAGAGCCGCATTGCTTATCTCGAGCAAGTCCTGAGCAAGTTGCAGGAGCGTCTGCAGCAGCAGCAGTCGGAGTGGGAGTCTCTATCATCGACGCCGACTGATGCGACGACCTCGCCGCTGGCGAAGAAAATCGAGCAAGCCAGCCTGGCCATGGCGGAGCGGGAGGCCGGATTGGTTGAGCTCAAGGAAGATCTCGCTGGATCCCATGCGGCGATTGAGCAAGCTCGGCGACAGCAGGACGACGTCCGATCTGCGATTCAGGAAGCTAGGGGTCATATGGCCTCTCTCACTGCGCTCCAGGAGGCGGCCTCCGATGATCGGGAGCGCGCTTCGTTGAGCGACTGGATTGAAACGGAGTCGCTGCACTCCGATGGCACCGTGTATGCCTCGCTAGAAGTAGAGGCTGGCTGGGAGGGAGCGATAGAACAGGTGTTGGGCGAGGCGTTATCGGCGCAGCTGCTGTCCGAAGTCGATGTGCGCGGATTGCCCGGCGTTGAGGCGCTGCCGTCAGGCGCCTTTGTGGTGGATAACACTGTTGAGTCACCCGCTGAGGTGCTGGGGACGCTGGCTGCGCACGTAAAAGGTCCCGCTCGCGTGATGAGCTGGTTGCAGGCTGTCCTGGTGGCTGAGAACCTGGATGCGGCTCAGCGGCTGTGCCGGGATTTGACTGCCGGTCAGTCTGTCGTGACCCCCGACGGGCATTGGCTCGGGCCTGGATGGCATCGCCGCCGATCGGGCGCGGATACTGCCGCAGGGATGATCGCGCGGCAGGCGCAGGTAGATAGCCTGAAGGAGCAGTTGGACAAAGCCCGAGCCGAGGCTGATCAAGTGGAAAAGACCATCAGCGAGTTGATCAAATCCCGGGTTGAGCTTGAGAAGCAGGCTTCGCAGGTGCAGCAGGCACAGCAGGCCGCGGTTAATGAGCGTGCCGAGTGGATTGCGGAGCAGCGTGCTACTGCAACCAAGGTCGAGCAACAACTGCAGCGCCGCAATCGGCTTAAAGCGGAAATAGAAGATACCGAGAAGCAGTACGAGCTGGAGCAGTCTCATCTCGGTGAGGCGCGGCAATTACTGTCTGCCTCACTGGATCAGATGGAGGCCGATCGAATTGAGCGCGAACGGCTGCAGACTGAGCGCGCGTCGGTGACTGAGGCATTGACTCAGAAACGTGACGCGTCGCGCGAGGCGTCAGCTGCTCTGATGCGGGGCGAGCTTCAGAGCCAGAACCTGCAGGCTCAGGTCGCCACGCTGAAACAGAGCATCAGCCGCATGGAGACCCAATTGCGCGACTTGGAATCTCGCGAGACAGAGCTGACAGGCACATTGCCGATTGGCGATGATCCCGATGCCGAGAATAAGGCGCGGTTGGCCGAGCTGCTGGAGCAGCGCGTTGCCGCAGAGGCTGAGCTCAATAGCCAGCGGGCCCGAGTGAGCGATGTCGAAGGTAAGTTGCGCGACCTGGATACGTTACGGATGAATCAGGAGCAAGCGGCGCAGGAGATCCAGTCAGACATCGAGCGGTTCCGTTTGCAGGAGGCGGAGACGGCGGTGCGACTAGAGACCCTGTCTGAAGAGATCGCTAAACGGGATGCCGTGCCGCAGGAGATTGCGGCGGCGCTCCCCGAGGAGGCCAGCGAGGCAGAGTGGCAAACCAAAGTGGATCGTGCCGCCGCCCGCATTAATCGGCTTGGGCCGATCAATTTAGCCGCAATTGATGAGCACGCCAAAGCGTCTGAGCGCAAACAGTATCTCGATGCGCAAAATAGCGATCTTGAGGCGGCATTAGAGACGTTGAGATCCGCTATTCGAAAAATTGACAAAGAAACTCGGCAGCGATTCAAGGATACGTTTGACCAGATCAACACCGGGTTTGCCGAGCTGTTCCCGAGGGTCTTTGGTGGCGGCACGGCGTGTCTTGAAATGACAGGAGATGATCTGCTGGACACTGGGGTGGCGATCTTTGCGCGACCGCCGGGCAAGAAGAACTCCACGATTCACTTGCTGTCGGGCGGCGAGAAAGCGATGACGGCTATCGCGCTGGTGTTCTCGATATTTCAGCTCAATCCGGCACCATTTTGTATGCTGGATGAGGTCGATGCGCCGCTGGACGACGCCAATGTGGGCCGCTACGCCAGAATGGTTCGGGAGATGGCTGAAAAGGTGCAGTTTGTCTTCATTACGCACAACAAGATCACGATGGAAGCTGCAGATCAGCTTATGGGGGTCACTATGCAAGAGCCGGGAGTGTCGCGCTTGGTGACGGTGGACGTGGAAGAGGCCGCTCAGCTGGCCGCCAGCTAGGGATTTCCGAATGGAGCAACTGTCGATACGAGACTGGATGATCCTCATTGGCGGGATGATGATCGCAGCGGTATTGGTTGATGCGGTGCGGCGATATTGGCGGGAGCGACGCGCGGAGCTCAAGCTGAACGCGAGGATCGAAAAATCGGATCCCCTCTCAAACGATGATGACGCCTTCAATCTGCTGACCGAATTGCCCAATGGTGGTGCTCGAATCGTTCAGCGGGATGACCTGCAGCTTGATGAGCGGGGTCAGCTCCCTGGGGCGGCGTCAGGCTCAGTGGAGCAAGATGGCGCGTCTTTACCAGAGGATGAGCCCAGCGCGGCAGAACCACCCTCCGCGGCGATGCCTGACCCAATTGACGTTGCCGTAAAGGCGCAGGCCCCCGTGTCGGACCCGGTGAGCCATTTCGAAACGCCAGAGCCCGGCCTCAGCTCGGCTGCGGAAGGTGAACGCCCCGTCGACTCTGCGACGCGACGCAGAACGGTCAAGCCTCCATCGAACGTTGCGCCGGACCCGTCTGAAGCGCCAAGCCATGACGCGGGCACCGTGGATTGGCTGGATACGCTGGAGCCGGAGCAGGAGGCCGAGACGGACGGCCCGGAGCATGGCCGGCTCCCGAGAGGCGCAAACACCCACGTTTTTATTCTCTATGTGGTGGCGCGCTCTGAAGAGAGTTTCTCCGGCATGGACATTCTTGAGACCCTGCTGGCCTGCGACCTCCGGTTTGGTGATATGGATTTCTTCCATCGACATGAGAGGGCGTCCGGTCGTGGCGCGATTGAGTTCAGCGTGGCAAACATGATGAAGCCGGGTGTTTTTGATATCGACAACATGGAGCCGCTGCAGACCAGGGGCTTGATGTTTTTCGTCACGCTGCCCGGGCCCGCTGACATGCTGAAGGCATTCGACTATATGTATGAAACGGTCAAGGTCGTCGCAAAAGCGCTAGACGCTGATATTCAGGATGAGACCCGCAGCGTCATTACCAGGCAGAGCCTTGAGCACATGCGTCAGCAAATCCGGGAGCTCGAGCGCCGCTTACTTGTCCGCCGGAACTGACCCGTGACGACCTCACCAGCAGAGGAAGTCGCGGCCTTAAGAGAGCAGCTCTCGCGTTGGTCAGTGGCGTACTTCGAACTAGACGCCCCAATCGTCCCCGATGCTGATTACGATGCATCGATGCGACGTTTGGAAGCGCTGGAGGCCGAGCACCCCGCTCTTCAGACGCCTGACTCGCCCACACAGCGCGTAGGCTCTGCGCCGCTAAGCAGCTTCGATTCCGTCCAGCACCGCCTGCCGATGCTGTCACTCGATAATGCGTTTTCGGCTGAGGAGCTGAAGGACTTCCATCGTCGAGCGACGGAGCGGCTGGGCTTGACGGAGATGTCGTATTGCTGTGAACCCAAGCTCGATGGGGTTGCAGTGAGCATTGTGTATGAACAGGGAAAGATGACGCTTGCCGCCACCCGTGGCGACGGCACGTCGGGCGAAAACGTCACGGCTAACGTGCGCACGATTAAAAATGTGCCGCTGAGGTTAGCGGGAGACGCGATTCCGTCATATCTAGAAGTACGGGGAGAGGTGGTCATTCCGCGCGAGGCGTTCGAGAGAATGAATGCCCGCGCCACAGCGGCGGGTGAAAAGGTCTTCGTCAATCCGCGGAACGCCGCGGCAGGTAGTCTCCGGCAGTTGGACTCACGCATCACGGCGAAAAGGCCGTTGGCGTTCACGGCCTATTCTGTGGGGGTAGTGGAAGGGGAATTACCACCGTTTCACGATGGCACGTTGCAGCGGCTTGGCGAGTGGGGGCTGCCGATTTCCGAGTACATGGAAACCGTGACAGGGATTGCCGCCTGCGAGACGTACTACGAGGCCATCGCTGCGAAGAGAGAGGCACTACCTTTTGACATCGATGGCATTGTGTTCAAGGTCAATGGCATCGCGGAGCAGGAAAAGCTGGGCTTTGTATCGCGGGCGCCACGGTGGGCCATCGCACGCAAATTTCCTGCACAAGAGGTGAGTACGCGTTTGCTGGGTGTCGATTTTCAGGTGGGGCGAACGGGCGCCATTACACCCGTGGCGCGGCTAGATCCTGTTTTCGTGGGGGGGGTAACCGTCAGTAATGCCACGCTTCATAACGCGGACGAAATCGAGCGTTTGGGGGTGCAGATCGGTGACACGATTATTGTTCGCCGCGCAGGCGATGTTATTCCCCAGATAGTTTCTGTGGTTGAGTCTGATAGAGCAAACTCGGTAACGGAGCGGCAGGTCATTCAATTTCCCGCGCACTGTCCCGACTGCGGGTCAGACGTCTTTCGCGAGGAAGGCGAGGCGGTAGTGCGCTGCGTGGGCGGCATGGCGTGCGCGGCACAGCTCAAGGCGGTGGTTCGTCACTTTGCTTCGCGCAAGGCGCTGGACATCGAAGGGCTGGGCGACAAATTAATCGACCAGTTGGTCGACGACGGTCTGGTTACGACGGTCGCTGACATTTTCCGACTGGGTAAGGAGCAGCTGGCGTCATTGGAGAGAATGGGGGAGAGATCGAGTGAGAATCTGTTGAGTTCGCTGGAGAGCTCGCAGGTCACTACGCTGCCACGATTTATCTATGCACTGGGTATCAGGGAAGTGGGCGAAGCCACTGCTCGGGCGCTAGCACAGCATTTTTTGACATTGGAAGACTTACTGGCTGCACCCGCAGAGGTGCTGGAGGGAGTGGACGATGTGGGTCCTGTTGTGGCGCGCCATATTCGCGCGTTTGTTTGCGATGAGCGCAACCGGCAGGTGCTTTCGGATCTGATGGCCGCGGGTGTTAATTGGCCGGCGGTGTCAGTTGCTGACGGCGACGGTCCGCTGGCCGGCACAGTGTGGGTTGTGACGGGAAAACTTGAAACCACAGGGCGTGACGATGCTGAGCAGCGCCTTCGGGCCTTGGGCGCCAAGACGGCCAGCAGTGTTTCGAGCAAAACCAGTACGGTGCTAGCGGGCCCCGGGGCGGGTAGTAAACGGAAAAAGGCAGAGGCGCTGGGCGTGTCGATTATTGATGAAGCCCAATGGCTGGCCATGCTGAAGGAGCTAGAATGACAGCTGGAAAACTAATCCGGTATGGATTGGTCGTCCTTGGGATGACCGTCATGTTGGGGTGTGCGACCTCTCCCCCGGAGCAGGTGGATAATGTCTGCGATATTTTTCGTGAGAAATCGGGCTGGTATGAGGATGCCAAAGAATCGCGAGCGCGTTGGGGGGCTCCCGTTTCCGTCTCGATGGCGTTTATGTATCAGGAGTCACGGTTCGTGGCGACGGCTAAGCCGCCGCGCAAAAAATGGTGGGGCGTGATCCCTGGCCCTAGGCCTTCTGATTCTTATGGCTACTCGCAGGCGAAAGAGGGCACCTGGGACTGGTACCAGCGGAGCACTGGAAACTACGGGGCAGATCGCGACGATTTTGGCGATGCCATTGATTTCATTGGCTGGTACAACAACGTTTCTCATAAGGAGTTGGGTCTCGACAAGCAGGATAGTTTTCGCCTTTACCTCGCCTATCATGAGGGACATGGCGGTTACAGGAAGCAGAGCTACCGAGACAAGGATTGGCTGATCGATGTGGCGCGTAAGGTGGACCGACAGGCCCAGCGATATAACGCGCAGCTACAGGAGTGCTCTGAGGAGCTTGAACCAAGAGGCTGGTTTGACTGGTGGTAAAGGTGATTAAGCGTGTGATTTCGCATGTTAGAGCTGTCATCGGAATGTCATAGAGCTCGAATTTAATAGGCTGGGTGAGAGCGCGGATCTGATAGGGAGGCGGCATGGCCGTAAAAAGAGTGCTGGTGGTGGATGATGAGTCGAGTATTCGTGAAATGCTCCGACTGGCGCTTGAAATCGCCGACTTCGAGTGCGTCGAGGCGGCAGATATCCACGAGGCTTATCGGCTGATCACGGATAACGCTCCCGATATTGTGTTGCTCGACTGGATGCTGCCCGGTGGTAGCGGGATCGAGCTACTTCGGCGGTTGAAGAAGGAGGAGGCCACTCAGGCGCTTCCTGTCATTATGCTGACGGCAAAAACCCACGAGGACAATGTCATTCAGGGTCTTGAGGTGGGGGCCGATGATTACATCACCAAGCCATTCGCCCCCAAGGAGCTGATCGCAAGGATGAAGGCGATATTGCGGCGTTCGGGGGGTGATAGCGCGAGCAGTGAGCTTCGGGTCGGCGAGTTGGTTTTGGAGATCGACAGCCGGCGCGTGATTCTGGCTAACAAAGCACTTGAAATGGGCCCAACAGAGTTCAAGCTGCTGCATTTCTTTATGTCCCATCCGGAGCGAGCCTACTCAAGATCCCAGGTGCTGGATAGGGTGTGGGGGGCCAACGTGTATGTGGAGGAGCGGACCGTTGACGTACACATCCGTCGCCTGAGAAAAGCGTTACAGGCGGGTGATCCCTTGTACGCAGACTTGATTCAGACCGTGCGCGGAACGGGTTATCGTTTCTCGCCCCGCGATCTGGCGGTGGCGTGATCGAACGCAATTTTTTTCTGCTCGAATCTCGTCGGTTCCTTGTCTCGCTGGCAACGGGGGGTGTCTGTTGGTTCTTTACGCACGACTGGATGCTGTCGCTGCTATTAGCGGTTTCAGTGCTTGCGGCGAGCTGGGGTTGGCAGCTGGTGCGGGTTTACCGCTGGTTTGCGCATCCGGAGGACCTGCCGCCGATTGGTGGCGCGGGCGTGCGCAGTATTCTTCACGATGTCTATGTGTTGCGCAGCCGGCAACCACAGAATGCACCCGTGTCGCAGCGGTCCCAGCCCTACTTGAAAGAGTCTCTTGCCTCAATGAGGGATGCTGCGCTGATCATTGACGGCTCCGGAAATCTGGTCTGGTGTAACGACGCTGCAGAATATCTCTTGGGCATTCGCTTCGGGGAGGAGGAAGGCAGGCCGCTGTCAAAAATCCTACCGGGAAAGTCACTCAAGAAATACCTGCGCGAAGCGAACTTTCAGAAGCCACTGCGGGTTAAGCCTGGGCCTGACCCAGAGTTTTGTTTGCAATTCGAATTCTCACGATTTGGTGCCAATGACCGTCTCGTATTCGTAAAAGACGTGACAGAGCAGGACAAGCTAGAGCGTATGCGGCGTGATTTCGTCGGGAACGTGTCCCACGAGCTGCGCACGCCCTTGACGGTGATTAAGGGTTACATAGAAACACTACAGTCGTTGAACTCGGAATATGATACGCGGCTTCAAAAGTCGCTCGGCTCGATGGGTGTTCAGGCAGTCCGCATGGAGAGCTTGATCTCGGATCTACTGTGGTTGTCGAGAATAGAGAGCGTGGAAGGGGAACGTAAAGATGATCAGCTTGACTTGGTTGAGCTGTTAACCAATCTCTGCAGCGAGTTGATGGCGGCTTGGCCTGATCGACAGATTGAGCTGGTGACTCCCTCGGAACTCTGTGTGCTGGGTGATGCAGCGGAGTTGCGCAGTGCCATCAGCAATCTGATTGTGAATGCGCTGAAATACAGTGAAGCTTCGGTTAGGGTGATTTGGAAGGATACTGTTGTCGGACCCGCATTACTCGTTGAAGACCAGGGGCCGGGTATCGACGCCAAGCATATCCCGCGCCTGACTGAGCGCTTTTATCGCGTCGATAAAAGTCGCAGTCAATCGACAGGCGGTACAGGTTTGGGATTGGCGATCGTCAAGCACGTAGCGGTATCACATGACGCAAAATTATTTGTTGATAGCCAGGTGGGTCGAGGCAGCACCTTTCGGCTGGTATTTCCCAGCGAGCGTGCCGTCGATTGTGCGGTTTGCTCAACGGAGACCCTTGCGGGCGAATCGATACAGTGACGGCCCTCGTATCGACCTGACTTTAGGTTGGGTAACGGTTAGCATTGCGGGTTCCTGAAGTTGGAACACAGCTATGAGTCGGTTCTGGATCGACAAAATATCGAGCGTAAAGCCCTATGTGCCGGGAGAGCAGCCGACTTCGGATACGCTGATTAAGCTCAACACCAACGAGCATGCGTTGCTGCCCTCTGACTCGGTGTTGGCCGCGATAAAGAGCACCTCAGGTGAGGCGCTACGGCGTTATCCTGATCCCGGTGCAACGGGCTTGCGAGCTGCTATCGCAGCCGCTGAATCAGTGTCTACAGAGCGAGTTTTTGTGGGCAACGGTTCCGACGAGGTGCTGGCGCATCTCTGGTTTGCTTTCCTGAAAGGCCGACGGGTGCAGACACTGGACACGACTTATGGCTTTTATCCGGTTTGGGCGGGACTCTACGATGCCAAGCTCACAGAAGTGCCGGTGCTGGATGATTTTTCGGTAGACGTCGACGCCTTAAAAAAAGATGGCGCGGCGATTGTACTGGCTAACCCGAATGCACCGACCGGACAGGCGCTCACGCGGGACGATATTGCCTCTCTTGTTGATTCAAATAGTGATCGGTTGGTAGTTGTTGATGAGGCCTACTTCGGTTTTGGCGCAGAGACTGCGGTGCCGTTGATTGCGGATTACGACAACCTCATTGTGACCCGCAGCCTCTCTAAGAGCCATGCGCTGGCAGGCATGCGAGTGGGCTATGCCATCGCGCAACCGGACCTCATCGAAGGCCTGAGCCGCGTTAAAGACTCGTTTAACTCATATCCACTGGACGTTATCGCGCAGGCGGCTGCTACGGCGGCCATCGAAGATAGGCGGTGGCTCGAGGGTGCTTCAAAGACAGTGCGAGAGGTCCGAGACGTCATGAGTGCAGGGCTGCAGGCGCTCGGTTTTGAAGTGTTGCCCTCCCAAGCGAACTTTATTTTCACCCAACACACTGCGCTCCCCGGCCATCTCATCTTCGACGCCTTGCGTGACCGCGACATTCTGGTGAGGCGCTGGGATAAGCAACGTATTAAAAATTGGTTGCGCATCTCGGTGGGCACGATGGCGCAAGCTGAGCAATTGTTGGGTGTGATGCGAGAGATCGTCTCACCTGAGACTGGCTGAATCCGCTCAGCGACGGCGAAGTACGATAGACCCAATGCTGTATCCCGCGCCAAAAGAACACAGCACGGCGAGATCTCCTGATACAAGATCCGCGCTATGTTTGTGGAAAGCAATGATCGAGCCGGCAGATGAGGTATTCGCATATTCATCAAGGATAGTGGGTGACTCGAGAGCGGAAGGGTCTCGTCCGAACACTTTTCGCGCGATCAGGTCGTTCATGTTCTGGTTCGCCTGATGGAGCCAGATCCGCCTGAGATCGTCGGGTGAGAGGTCCATCGCGGCGAGTTGAGCCGTAATCTGCTCTGCGACCGCGGGGCAGACTTCCTTGAAGACCTTTCGGCCTTCTTGAATAAACAGCTTGTCCGTTTGCCCAATGCCACGCTCATCCGCGCGGTTCAGGAAGCCAAAATTATTGCGGATGTTATTAGAAAAGAGGGTCTGCAGGCGTGTATCCAATATGTCCCAGCCAGTGTCCGACTGAGCGGTTTCACTGCTTTCGATCACCACCGCGGTGGCCACATCGCCAAAAATAAAATGCGAATCGCGATCGCGAAAGTTTAGGTGGCCCGTACAGATTTCCGGGTTGACCACCAAGACGCGCCGTGCGCTGCCAGACTTGACCGCATCGCTAGCCTGCTGGATGCCAAAGGTGGCTGAAGAACACGCTACGTTCATGTCGAAAGCAAAGCCGCCGGCACCGAGTGCCGCCTGGACCTCGACTGCCATCGCAGGATAGGCCCGTTGCATGTTGGAAGCGGCGAGGATCACCGCGTCTAGCTGATCAGCGCCAATACCGGACTTTGCGAGCGCTTGCTCTGCTGCCTGACAGGCGATTTCGCACATCACAGATGGTTCTTCATTCGATCGTTCCGGGATCTCTGGCACCATGCGATGCGGATCAAGGATGCCAGCTTTGTTAATGACGTAGCGCGACTTGAT
>Ga0315331_10002395_pt1 | contig 14248 bp, 15 predicted proteins | sample M160m34915metaG_FD_203456 | JGI IMG/M metagenome (GOLD analysis project Ga0315331, IMG submission 203456) | Ammonia-oxidizing marine archaeal communities from Monterey Bay, California, United States - M1 60m 34915 | ecosystem: Environmental > Aquatic > Marine > Intertidal zone | place: USA...
CGTATTCCTCAACCGCGTCTTTCACAATCGAATCGATATAGGAATATATGAAGACCACCACGCCTACGATGGCAATCACCACCACTGCGAGAACCCCGCCGACGATTTTGAATCCACGGCTCATAATTTGGACCTTTCTAACTCTTGAATAAACACAGGGTGTCGCCGGACGTATTCGCTATACAGTCGGGGCATAGCCCTGCGAAATGTTTTACGTCGCGGCGATTCAGGACGATAAAGCAACAGCCATAGTTAACAGGTCTTCGTCCGATCCGTGCGGCCCGAGGAGCGACAGGCCAAGTGGTGCGCCCTGAGCTTCGGCGCCGGGCAGGTTGATCTGCGGACAACCGCTGAGACCGGCGAGGCAGGTGAGCCCCATGGTGCGGGCCCGGAAATCCTCCACTTCCGCATCGCTGGCGTCGCGTTTCGGGCTGATCGGTGCGGTCGGCAGGACTAGGATCGTATCTCCCGCGCCGAGAACAGCGTCGAGCCGGGCGCGGGCGATATCGCGAACCGGTTGGTGTTCCGCCCGGTGGGCATCCGTCAGCGTCGCCGCGTAGGCAAAGCGTTCCTTGACGCCGGGGCCGAAGGAAGGATTGCTCTCGGTGACCCAGGCGGCATGATTCGTCCATATTTCGAGCGCCTGCAGGTGCCGGAAAGCGGCAAACCAGCGATCCAGTCCTTCGGCGGCAATGGTTATCGGTTCGGATTGGAGTCTCAGCTTTGAGACGGTGTTGTTTGCCGCCGCTTTCGCAATCTGGCGTTCGCCGTCGGGCAGACGGGAAAAGGCATCTTCAACGATCAGTGCTTTCGTGGGGGTGATCGCTGCCCGATGAGAATCGAGCAAGACACCGCCGATATCGCCAAAAAGCCCGGCGTCGCGGGCGAACCAGCCGACGACGTCGAACGATCCCGCCAACGGCGCCACACCGGTGCCATTGACCCGGTCATGGGTCGGCCGCAGCCCGTAGAGGCCCGAAAAACTTGCAGGACACCGGACGGAGCCGCCGCAATCGGTGCCGAGCGCAAAATCGACGAGACCGCCGGCCACCGCACTCGCCGATCCAGATGAAGACCCGCCGACGGCACGGTCGGACGCCGCCGGGTTGATCGGTGCGCCGTAATGAGCGTTGTCACCGGCAAGGCTGTAGCACATCTCGTCGCACACAGTTTTACCGGCGAGCGATGCGCCGGCATCGAGGAGTTGCTGTACGGCAACCGCATTTTCGGTCGGCAGGGGGTGGGTTTCGGGCCATGCCGGCTGGCCGTTGCTGGTGGGATATCCAGCAATGTCAAAGACATCCTTTGCAGCGAAGGTCAGGCCGGCGAGGGGGCCTTGATCTGCGCCCGGCAGCGTAACCGGCGCGCCCTTCATGAAAGCGCCAAACGTATCCTGCATCATTTGTCTCCGTCGAATTATTGATCGGCGGCAAACATATCGCCTTGCCGCGGGGAGAGCCATGTGGCGGCGAAAGAACCCGGATTTAGAAAAGGCCCCTGCCAGCGAAGGCAGGAGCCGATCCTTGACGTTACCTCCCAGTAAGCGTCAATCGAACAGAAGTCGGATTTTTATTTCTTCAGTTTCTGTCGATAGTTTTTGTGGCAGCCGCCGCAGCCCATCTTGCCGACGGGGCCAAAGGCTTTGCCGATCTGGGCTTTGCCCGCACCGGGAGCCGATGCTGCTTTGGCCAGGCCGTTCGCGAGGGATGCGAGTGTCATTGCCGCTTTCTTGAAACCAGCTTGGTCTTCAAAAATAGCGGATTTCGCACCGGTTACGCCCGGATAGCGCGCCATTTCGGTTCCGGCCGGAAAAAGGCTGGTCATGGCATTGGCGATGCTAGCAATCCGACGTGCCGCCATAGCGGCGTCTTTCGGCCCGCCTTTACTCGCTTTCAGATAGCCTGCGATCTGCTTCATGTTGCCGACGAGAGCGCGCATGGCGGACCGGCGTTTTGTAATGACGGCCGCGTGTTTCTTGTTTTTGACCTTCATTTCGATGCTTTTCATCAGCTTGTTACCGTGACCGTCGGCCAGTGCCGGCGTCGCCGCCGATAGGGCCGTCAGCGCGAATGCGCCGATAACCAATCCAGTAAGTACTTTCATCTTTTGTTCGTCCTTCTGAGACGTTGGTTCGCGTTAACGGACCGGGCCGGTGGCGCAGACGATAGCCTAAGTGATATGGCTTTGAAAATCACAAAATTTCGGACATGATTGTCTTCAAATCGTTGACAATAGGAAGGCGCTGATGGGCCGTCTCACCGCTATGGAAATATTCTCAAATGTTGAGGAACGTCAAGCCTTTAGCGCGGCTGCGAGCCATATGGGAATTTCCCGCGCTTCGGTAAGTAAATAGGTCATATAACTGGAGGAACGCCTGGGCGCGCGTCTCCTGAACCGGACAACGCGGCGCGTCAGCGTCACAGAGGTCGGTGAGGCGTATTACGAACGATGCAAACGCGTGCTGTCCGAAGTCGAAGAGACTGACCTGCTTGTCGAACAGCTTCATTCGGAACCGCGCGGCACGATGAAAGTAAGCGCGCCGATGTCATTCGGCGTGGCGCATGCAGGCCCGGCGGTGTCGGGTTTTCTGGCCCAATACCGCGATCTGAGTATCTCGTTGACCCTGAACGACCGGTTTACCGATCTGATCGAGGAAGGCTTCGACGTCGCGATCCGGATTGCGCAATCCGCCGATAGCAGTCTCATTGCCCGCCGGTTGGCAGGTTTACGATCCGTTATGACGGCGACGCCGGCCTATCTCAAAGAATTTGGCGTCCCCAAGCTTCCGCGGGATCTCGAGCAACGCCGGTGTCTCAGTTACATCTATCTCGCATCGGGTCATGAATGGCCGATGTTCGGTCCCGACGGCGCTACGACCGTAAAAGTTTCCGGGCCCATGAAGGCAAATAACGGCGAAGTTCTGGTAGAGGCGGTTTCGAAGAACCTGGGCATCGGGTTGCTACCGTATTTTCTGGTCCGCAGGGAGATAGAAAGCGGGAAACTGATCACGGTACTCGACCGCTACCGGCTTCCCGAGCTTTCGCTATACGCGGTGTCTCCGCCGAACCAGTTTCCGGCGCGCAAGGTTCAGGCGTTCGTTTCATTCCTTGCCGAGCGGTTCGAATCCGCCGATTTCTGGCGCGTCATCCCGGTGTGTTCAGACTCCGATTAACTTTTTCGTATTCGATTCGAACATCATCAGGCGATCCGCCTCGCTGCAGCGCAGCTCTTCTATGACGCCGATGGTCGAGCGGATTAGCCGTGCGCCGCCTTCTTCGTCATAAGGGCAGTCGGTTGCAAAGAAGGAATGATCGGCACCGAAGAAATCGAGACCGGCCTGGCTTGCGGCCTGCGCACCGAACATGGCTGTGTCGCCATAGAAGTTCTTGAAATAGTCGATCATCGGTTTCTTTAGCGTATCGCGGAACGACTTTCCGTCGCCCATTTCGGCATTGCGGCTTTCCCAGCTCGGGGTGAACCGGCCTTCGGCGTGCGGCGTGTACGCGCCCCAGTGATGGGCAATGATCTTCAGGTTCGGGATTTCATCGAACATGCCGGAGCACACGATGCGTGCCATCGCGGCGCTGGTCTCGTACGCCCAGCCAAAGCCCCAGAAGATCTCGTAGAACGACCGGTCTTCGGTCAGATAATCCGGATGGGTAGCGGGCCGGGTCGGGTGCAGCCAGATGGTTTTGCCGCGCGCCGCGATCTTGGCAAAGATGTCACGGAACTCCGGTTGGTCGAGCGCCTTGTTGTTGACGTTGGTGAAAAGCTGGAAACCAACGGCACCGAGCTCGTCGATTGCACGGTCGATTTCCGCCAGCGCCTCTTCGGTGTTGTTCATCGGCAACGAGGCGATGAACCAGGGCATCCGGTCCGGGTGTTCGCGGCAGATCTTCGCCATGCCGTCATTCGCGACCCGCGTCAGGGCCGGGCTGTCATTCGGGCCGGCGATGGAATCGATCGGCGGCTGGGACATCGAAATGATCTGCTGGTAATCGTCGAACTCGTCGAGCATGCGAAGCCGTGCATCCATGTTGTAGATCGTCTCTATGGATTTCCAGCGCTTGACCGCCGCATCGGGCATCAGCCCGTCGACCTTCTCGAAAAATTCGGGCGGAAATACGTGATTGAAGACATCGATTTTCATGGCGGGTCCCTCGGTTTCGTTATTGTTGTCGGTCAAGATTGTACTTCGCGGCGTGACTCGTCAAACCCTGTCATTCCGGGGTCTGCAAACGGTCCTGTTTCGGTTAGGTTAGCGCGCTTACGCTTTTTACGGGACCGACGAAAATGGGAGATATCCAAGCTGCGTTTTCGCTTGCCGCCGGCCTGATTTTTTCGGGCGACGCCGACCTGTTCGAGATCGTCGGGTTGTCGCTTTCGGTCAGCGTGACGGCAGTGGTAATCGCCTGCGCTATCGGGATGACGCTGGGCGCGGCCGTCGCGGTCACCCGCTTCCCGGGTCGCCCGGCCGTTATCGTCTTCCTCAACGCGCTAATGGGGTTGCCGCCGGTCGTTGTCGGCCTTGGTGTCTACCTGATGTTGTCGCGCGCCGGACCGCTGGGGGTTCTGGGGCTCCTCTATACGCCGACGGCGATGATCATCGCCCAGACGATTCTGGTCACCCCTGTGGTGGCTGCGCTGACCCGACAGGTGGTCGAAGACCTGCACCACGAATATGACGAAGCGTTGAAATCGCTCGGCGTAAAGGGTGTCGGGCTTGTCCGCACGCTTTTGTGGGATGCGCGCTACAGCCTGATCACAGTAGCGCTTGCGGGGTTCGGCCGTGCAGTGGCGGAGGTTGGCGCGGTTATTATCGTGGGCGGTAACATTGATCATCTAACACGCATGATGACGACGGCCATCGCGCTTGAAACATCGAAAGGCAACCTCGCATTGGCGTTGGCGCTGGGGGTGGTTCTCGTTGGCATATCGCTTGCGGTAAATGCGGCTGTTTCCGGCCTGGGCGGCGTGGCGGGGCGTGCGCGAAATGTCTGAATCGATTCTGCCCCTCGTCGCCGAAAATCTCCGATACCAGGTTAACGGGTGGTCTCTGATCGAAGATATCTCTCTGACCGTCGGGGAGGGCACGTTCACGGTCGTGCTCGGCCCGAACGGTGCCGGCAAAAGCCTGCTGCTGCGTTTGCTGCACGGGTTGATTGAACCGTCCTCCGGCAAGGTCGGCTGGAATGGGGAAGTCGCGTCGGGCGACGGCATGTTGCGGCGGCGCCAGGCAATGGTGTTTCAGCGCCCGGTGCTGCTACGCCGGTCGGTCGAGGCGAATGTGCGCTACGCGCTCAAATGGCAGGGCGTGCCGCGTCCCGAACGCCGCGCCGCGATCGACGCCGCGCTCGACCGCGCTGGGCTGGCCGGTCTCAGGCGGGTGCCGGCCAGATTGCTGTCGGTTGGCGAACAACAGCGTCTGGTCGTTGCACGGGCTTTGGCCGGGGACCCGGATATCCTATTTCTCGACGAGCCGACGGCAAGTCTCGACCCGGCATCCGTGCAACAGATCGAAGCACTGCTGGTCGAGGCGAACGCGCGAGGCACCGCGGTGGTTCTAGTGACCCATGATATCGGCCAGGCGCGTCGCCTTGGTCGGGAAATCATGTTTGTGCACCGCGGCCAGGTCATTGAAAGCGGGCCGGCAGACTTGTTTTTTGGCCAGCCCCGGACAGCCGCCGCCGGCGCTTATCTGGAAGGGAAGATCATTGTCTAAAACAATCGTGTTTCTTTCTACGATGATGCTCATTGCCATGACGGTCGGGGGAGAGGCCGCTGACCGTCCCTTTATTGTCGTGCAGTCCACCACTTCGACGCAGAATTCAGGGTTATTCGATTTCATCCTTCCCAAGTTTCGCGCAAAAACCGGGGTAGACGTCCGTGTGGTCGCCGTCGGTACGGGCCAGGCCCTGAAAAACGGCCGTAACGGGGACGGCGACGTCGTTCTGGTGCACGCCCGCGCGGCCGAAGACCGGTTTATCGCGGAGGGTTTTGGCATCGAGCGCCGGGATGTGATGTATAACGACTTTGTCATCATCGGGCCGCCGGCGGACCCGGCCGGGATCAGGGGCATGAAGAACGCGCCGGCGGGTCTGGCGAAAATCGCATCGGCGAAGATGTTATGGGTCTCCCGCGGCGACAATAGCGGCACGCATATCAAGGAGCGCGCCTTGTGGCGTGCAAGCGGAGTGGATCCAACCGGTGCGAGCGGCACATGGTACCGCGAGGTCGGCAGCGGAATGGGGGCGACGCTAAATACGGCAGTCGGGATGGACGCCTATACGCTGACCGATCGCGCGACGTGGGTCAGTTTTCGGAACCGACGGGCATTCGAGGTGATGGTCGAGGGCGATAGTCGCCTGTTCAATTCCTATGGGGCGATGCTGGTGAATCCGGTACGGCACCCGCATGTAAATGCAATCGGCGGGCGGGCATTCATCGACTGGCTCGCCGGTGCCGACGGGCGCGCCGCCATTGCCGCATACAAAGTACGCGGCATCCAGCTCTTTCACCTGTCCGCGCAATAAAAAACGCCCGCCGGTGACGGCGGGCGTTCTTGTTAAACGGTTGGTCCGGGTTACGCGGCGAGGCGGCGCTCGTCCGCCGGCGCGGTTTTGACGGAAACTCCGGAAACCTTGGCGGCCGGTTTCTTCGCCTGGAACAGACCCGCGATGCGTTTAAAGACATTGCGGATGATCTGGACACTTTCCGGGGGTCGTGCCACTTCCGCTTCACGCATGACCTGAAGCAGGGGTTTGTCCGAAGAAACCGACGAGGCCGTGCTGGGATCGAAAAAATAAACATTGCTGGGCATTTTCATTCTCCCGATGTCTGTGGCTACAGGGGCGTCGCTGTTGAGGAGAATATGGTCTGTGTTGAAAAAGAAGATAATGGGCTTATATCGGTATTTATCTGTGCATATAATGCAAAATCCAATTTCGATCGATTTCGAGGAAAAGTCATGGATACGCTTACAGGAATGCGCCTTTTCAACAAGGTGGCGGAAACCGGCAGTTTCTCTGCTGCGGGCAGGGCAATCGGGTTGGCACCGTCATCGGTATCCCGCCAGATCAGCGCACTCGAAGAACAGCTCGGCACGCGTTTGTTTAACCGGACCACGCGGAAACTGCACCTGACCGAGGCGGGTGAGACCTATCACAGCCACACCGAACGCATAATTTCCGATGTCGAGGAAGCGAACGCGGCGGTGACCGAGCTTCAGGACGAGCCGCGCGGCACGTTGCGAATCAATATCCCGGTGGTGTTCGGCCGTCGTTATATTGCCACGACCCTGCCGGAATTTCTCGACCATTATCCCGAGCTTACCGTCGAGCTGCAGGTGACTGACCATTATATCGACCTGATCGAGGAGGGGGCGGATCTTGCCATCCGCGTCGGCGGGCTGACCAACACTAGCTTTATCGCCCGCAAGCTCAGTGGCATTCAGAGGCTGCTGGTCGCCAGTCCGTCGTATATCGAAGCGCACGGTGCACCCAAAACCCCGGAAGACCTGATGGATCACAACTGCTTCCATTTTCGCGTCAATCCGGGCGAGATGCATTGGGACTTGGAAAACAAGAAAACCGGCAAGGTCACCGACATTAGCGTTCAGGGAAATCTGCGCTCCAATAATGTCGAAGCGATCAACGCGGCCATGTTGAACGGCGGTGGCATTGCCCTGTTGCCGTCCTGGGTTGTCGGCAAGGATATTCAGCGCGGCGATGCCACCGTGTTGCTGCCGGACTATCACGCCAAGGCGCGGCACACGGATTCTGCGGTCTATGCTCTCTACCCCGGTACGCGGAATGTCTCTGCCAAGGTACGGGCCTATATCGATTTCATTGCCGAGAAGTTCAAGACGGAGCCAGATTTCCGCATGGACGACGCCGATTAAAGGCCGGCGGCAGCGGGGCGTCTATTTTCTCCGACAACTCCGGCCCGCGTGATAAGGATAGGCTTCCCTTTCGGTTGCCGGAGCGCACATGAAGATTATTGTTCTGAACCTGCCACGCGATGTCACCGGGGACGCGCTCACGGAGCTGTTCGCCGTGCATGGTAAAATCGTTGCCTGCGATATCGTCTCCGACGCGGCGACCGGAGAATCTAAAGGCTTCGGTTTTGTCGTCATGCCCAAAAAGCGGGAAGCGCTGGTTGCCATCAAGCGGTTGCACAACACCAAGCTGGGCGAGAAGAGAATTCGCGTAAAGCTGGCGGATCGCCCCCAAAACGGCGGCTCCGAAACCGAACCTGCCGAGGTTGAATGAGTCGATATTCGGCACTGGGAAGCATTTCTTGATGTTTTGCGGGTAGGTTCGGTAGATTAAACTGGTCATTACGTACGGGGGGCATAATGGGGTTGGCAAAATTTCTCGTCGATATCGTGGCCATTGCTGTGGTCACTGGTTCGATTGGCGGTGCGACTGCTGCAGGATTCAAGGATTCTGAACTCGCCGCGCGGGCCGATGACGGCTACCGCAGCGCCGAAACATAGTCGAAGAAGGTTTATCGGAAGCTTGCGTCGGAAGACGGCGGGAAAAGCGACGTCGAAGTGCTGGCGCTGGAACGTCTGTCCGATAATCAGGTGCTGATCATCTACGCGGGGACGAACCCGAAGGACATCAAGGATGTCCTTGCCGATCTCGGGATCGGGGCGAAAGAGGCGGAATATCTTCTAAAGCATTCCATCGAAAAAATCGTACGTGGGTTCGCATCTGCCAAACTCATCAAATCCGATGCCGTCGATAAGACCATTGCGGCCATGGAAGGCAAGATGGGCGGGCTCAAAGTGTCGACCGCGAAGGCCGCCAAGAAGGGGTCTCCCAAACTTTCATGTGCAAAGGGCGCGTTTTTCGATCCGCGCGGCGGCGGCGAATGCTGGTCGTGCGCCAGGGGAACGCACCGGACGATCTTTGCCGTGAACAAATCAAGGGCTTGCGAGCGTCGCGCATCGATCCGATATGCCAAGGCAGAAAGCCATGGGAAAGGAAAGGGTGTTTTTAAAACCGATTGTAAAAAGGGCCGGTTCTACGATATCGGCAATAGGAAATGCTATTCCTGTCCGGGCGGCTACAAACGGTCGGTTTCGTCCGTCACGGGCAGCAAAGCCTGCTTTAAGGTCCTCAAACCGGCATGGTACAAAGCGAAATACATCAGCAAGGCGTTGTGTCCCAAGGGGACCTTTTTCGACCTGATCGACAAAGGTAGTTGGTGGCAGTGTCCCCGCGGTTACAAGCGTCATGTCACGTCGGTAAAATCGAAGGATGCCTGTATCAGCGTCGCGTGGAAGCAAAATGTGGACGAATTGCTCAATCTAGGGTTCAAGCTGAATTCGACCACGGAAAAACAGCTCGATGTCTCTCGCAGGTTTATGAAACGCGTGATGGGGATGAAAGATAGCGAGGGGCGTAAACTCTATAAGGCGCGGGTCACGCTGGTCGGCCATTCACTCGGCGGCTTTATTGCTAAGGTCCTTGCCGCGGAGCAGGCGGTGCCGGCGGTCACGTTCAACGCGCCGGGGGCTGCGTATTATTACGACAGGCTCAAAAGCAGCCGGATCCGCAATATTTCGCGAAACAGCGACGTTGTCGGTACCATGGGCAAACACATCGGCAAATCTGTCTGGGTAAAGGATCTGGCCTTCAAGCCGAAGAAGGATATCGTCAACCCGGCCGGGTATCTGGTGAACAATCACAATATTGCCGATCTGATTAAAGACCTGCGCCGCTGGAAGCAGTGAACACGGTGCTTGCGGCGACCGATATTGTGCCGGAACCCGTGGCCTGCTAACGTTTTCACCGAATGCAGAGGAGGGAACGCAGATGCCCGATACGATCGAAATGACCGACGCCGGAACGGTTTCGCCAGAAGAACTGGTGCGCCGCGCCCAGTCGCTCATCCCGATAATCCGTGACGCTCAGGAAGAGACCGAAGCGAACGGGCGGGTCTCCGCGGAGATATTCGGGGCAATTCGCGACCAGGAAATTTTTAAGATACTGCTGCCCAAACGCTATGGCGGGTTCGAATACGGTCTCGATACGTTTGCCGAAGTTGGGGTCGAAATCGCCCGCGGCTGCGGCTCGGTCGGTTGGGTCAATACCGTCACCGCGATGTATCACGTGTTCCTAGGCATGTATCCGGAACAAGCACAGGACGAGGTATGGGGCGAAGACCCAGGCGCCGTCGTCGCGGCTTCGTTTACCCCGACCGGTACCGTGACCAGGATCGACGGCGGGTACAAACTGACCGGCAAGTGGATGTTCTGCTCCGGGGTCGATAACTGCAGTTGGACCATCGTCGGCGTGACGGTACCGCCCCAAAAGGAGGGCGATCCGGATGGCAAGGCCTATGCCCTGGCGCGTACCGCCGATTTCGCGATGGAGAATAACTGGAATGTTGTCGGGCTCGCGGGCACGGGGTCTAAAAACGTTATGTGCGAGGAAATGTTCATCCCAGAACATCGTTTTCTACCGATAGAGGATACGATGACCGGCAAGCCGCCGGGCGCGGCGGTGAATGACGGGCCGCTCTACCGCATTCCGCTATTTGCCGCGATGTCGTGCAGTCTGGTCGCGCCGATTATCGGCATGGCGCAGGGCGCGATCGATGAATTCGTAGACCTGACCAAGGGGCGTACAACGCGCGGTGCGGCACTGTCAAAACCGGCGCCCATGGCGGAACTGCCCGGTATCCAGCTTAAGCTAGGCGAGGCGATGGCGGCGGTTGATGCCGCGCGCCTGCTGCTGGATCGCGATTTGAAGGATATCATGGACACGGTGTCTGCTGACCGCGAGCTCACCATGCAGCAGCGCGCGCGGAACAAGGGTGATTGGGGCTACGCGGCGCGGCTGTCCGTTCAGGCGGTGGATGCGATATTCGCGGCCAGCGGGGGCGGCGGGCTGTTTAAAACCGGTCGCATTCAGCGCTATTGGCGCGACACCCACGCGGGGTCGGCCCATATCAGCATGAACTGGGATGCCGTCGGCGCGCTGTACGGCCGGGTGACCCTGGGCGTGCCACCGGGGCCGGCACAGTTCTGACGGCACCCGGCTAAGTCCGGGCAGGCTATTCCGCTGCGACTGCCTTAGCAGCCGGATCGGGAATGGGATCCGCTACCGCACTCGAATCCTCACGCAGGGATTTTAACAACCCGTACGTCATCACCAGTATGATAATGCTGACCGGTAGCGCGGCTGCTATCGCCGCGGTTTGCAGCGCCTTTAGCCCGCCTGCCAGGAGCAATACACCGGCGACAAAGCCTTCGCCCAGACCCCAGATGATGCGGAACTTGACCGGCGGGTTATCGTCGCCGATGGATAGCATCGTGGTGATCACAAGCGTTCCCGAATCCGAAGACGTGATGAACCACGTCGCCAGTAGCAGGGTTGCGAGGGCCGACATCGACCAGTTCAGCTAGGAAATGTCGGTCACCCGCATCGCATGAACGGCGCGCTGCTGGGTCAGTTCAGTGGCACCCGCAATATCCGCCATCGGGTTGTTCGGGTATTTCCACGGCATCGAATTGTCGAAATAGAACATCGGCTCGGCGATGGAGAAAAACAGCAGACCAATGCCGACACCTGCGGAAAACAGCATCGCGAACCAGGAGAAATTCGAAAATTCGGGTCGGGAATTGTCGTCGCCAAGGCGAATGCTGCCGTACTTGCTGTACATCAGGAAAAGACAGGTGAACAGTATTAACGTAACGGCGCCGATGTAGTACCGGGCGAGCGTTGTTTCGATCCAGCCGCGGACGGCTGAATAGATGTCGTTGGCGAAATCGACGTTGAGGGCGGTGAAGACGACAAAGGCGAGAACCATCCCTTTGAAAGCGAGCCCCACGCCGCTGTACACGCCGGTAAAGAAACCGTTTTCCGAAACCGTTGCGCGGTTTTGCTCGTCGTTGTTCGCTGAACTCATGCCGTGTGCTCCCGGGCCGTTGCCACAAGCCGCAGTTCGAACCTGCGGCCGTCATTGATTGGTTGAACTTTGAAAACCCGGCGCGGACCGCGAAATGGCTGGGCCCGGATGCGATTGGATCGCAGATTTGCCCCAAAAGGGGTGGTCAGGAAGTCAGGCTGAACGGGGTGTTTTTTATGTTCCCGGTCGGAACTATCCGGCGCAGCCGTCATTGGGTGACGACTGATCAAAGCCTCGTTGCTGTACACAAGCCATACGGGGTTGACCGGTCAGGTCAACCCGAGGCTCCGTGTCACACGGATTCCCGAAGTTCCGTCTTCAGCACTTTGCCGTAATTGTTCTTCGGCATGACGTCGATGACGCGATACGCCTTGGGCCGTTTGAAGCGGGCAATATGCTCGAGACACAGGCTATCCAACTCGGCCTCGCGGATTTCGGCGCCGGGCTTCGGGACAATGAACGCGACGACCTCTTCGCCCCATTCCGGGTGCGGCCGGCCGATCACCGAGCATTCCAACACCTCGTCATGGCGCAACAGAACCTCTTCGACCTCGCGCGGATAGATGTTCGACCCTCCCGAAATAATGACATCCTTTGAGCGGTCTTTGAGCGTAAGGAAATCCTCCGTATCCAGTGCGCCCATGTCGCCGGTATGAAGCCAGCCACCGCGCAGGCTTTCTGCGCTGGCCTCCGGATTATCCCAGTATCCCCTCATCACCATGTCGCCCCGGACGAGAATTTCACCGATCTCGCCGACCGGCAACGTATTGTCGTTTTCGTCCGCGATGCGTACGTCCACCCCGTGCTGTACGGGGCCGACCGAAGCCAAGCGTTCCCTATAGGACGGATGATCGCTGTCCATATGAACATCGCGCGACAGCGCCGTGATGGTCATCGGGGATTCGCCTTGGCCGTATATCTGCACCAGCTTCGGGCCCAGCAGGTCGAGCGCTTTCAGACAGTCTTCGGCATACATCGGTGCGCCGCCATAGACGATCGTCTTCAGATTGGACGTGTCCGCTTTCGCCAGTCCGGGCGCATTGATTAGTCGGGTGACCATCGTCGGGGCGAAAAAGAACGTCGCCCCTTTCCAGTCGCGGAGCAGATCGAATACCTCGTCGGGATCGAATCCGCCGGAGGCGGGGACAACCTGACAGGCGCCGCGTTCGACATGCGGCAGCATATAGAGGCCGGAACCGTGACTGTACGGCGCGGCATGGATAATGCAGTCCGGGGCTTCGATCTCGTCGACACTTGCAAAATAGGCGTTGTTCATGGCGCGCAGGTTTTTGTGGCTGAGCATCGCGCCTTTGGGCCGGCCGGTCGTGCCCGATGTGTAAAACAACCATGCAAGCGCGTCGGGATCTACGTCGACAACATCGATCGCATCGGCGCATGCCAATTCGCGGTAGCGCGGGGATCCGGCGATCACGATATGTTCGAGCGTCGGGACATTCTGCGCTGCCTGGACAATCCCCTCCGCCATGTCTTCGCTGACAAAACAGACCCGCGCGCCCGAATTCTCAAGGATGTAGGCGAATTCACGCGGGTGCAGCCGCGCATTCATTGGCACTGTGGCCAGACCGGCATGCCAGGCGCTGAACATAATTTCGGAATACGCGGGGGCGTTGGTCATCGCTATTGCGACGCGGTCGCCGGTTTTGAGGCCAAGGTCGGCCAGAAAAGCGCCGGCGAGGCGGGCGGAAATACCGGCGTGCTCCGCATAGCTCGCCACGACGTTTTTTCCCAGCGCCAGGGCCGGGGCATCCGGGGAGTGTACTGCAACGTCGGTCAGGAAATGTGCAAGGTTCATAAACGTTTTTGTAGCATTGCCGGCGCAATCTGGGGAGATGTCGCAGGATTTAAATATCGGAACGTGCGGCGCCGATGCCGAGGCATATTCAAGGTCCAAGTTTTGATATTTGTTTCCAGCGCGATGATGACTACCTTGAGATGATGCTAAGACGATATTCCCTTATCGCAGCCTTGGTGCTATTTGCCGCGGTTCCGCTGTTTCCGGTGGGCGCCCAGGCCCCGATTGCGGGGTCCGGGGACTTGCCGTAAATGAACCCCGGCGAGCAGTCGCCGCCGGATGTTATGGAGGCGGTCGCGAAGCTGATGTTGATCCGCCTCGATCGGACCGAAATGCATGAAATCAGGGGGTGTTTCCGCTGATCCAAGCTTCAGGCAACCCTGTAACAGATATGTCGGCAACGGCTCAAATCGTATTTCGGGCGGATGATGCTGAAGCACCGGGATATATTTGCCGGTTCGAAGCCGCTGGAACTTTTTATCCGGTTTGTCGAAGTTTCAGGAGATCCGGAAT
>Ga0315331_10002399_pt1 | contig 14237 bp, 15 predicted proteins | sample M160m34915metaG_FD_203456 | JGI IMG/M metagenome (GOLD analysis project Ga0315331, IMG submission 203456) | Ammonia-oxidizing marine archaeal communities from Monterey Bay, California, United States - M1 60m 34915 | ecosystem: Environmental > Aquatic > Marine > Intertidal zone | place: USA...
CTACTGGAGAGATAATGCGCTCGCCCATTTCGGCAAATATTGCGAGAGCAATAAAACGCGTACCACGACTGTCAGCGACCGAGGAACGCGATCTCTTTCGGCGTGTCCGCACCGGGGATACGCACGCGCGGGAACGGTTGGTTCTCAGCCAGCTCAGATTTGTGATCAGGATGGCAGGCCGCTACCGGCGTCATGGGTGCCCCCTTCCCGACCTGATCCAAGAGGGGACCGTCGGCCTGCTCGAAGCGATCAAACGATTCAATCCGGATCGCGGCACCCGCTTATCGACATTTGCCATGTGGTGGATTCGCTCGGCGATGCAGGATTACGTTCTGCGCACGGGAACTGCGGTTCGAACGGTGACGACGCCCAAGCACCGGACTATGTATTTCAACGGCACCATCGCCGACATCGATGAAAAGAGCGGCGACACGTTACGCGCCTTCGCAAAACGGCTGAATACCACTGTCGAAGATGTACGGGCATTTGCCCAACGGATGAAGACATCGGATCACTCGCTTGATGCGCTGCAGACAGATGGACGGACGCTGGCCGAAACGCTGCCCGATATGTCTCCCGATCCGGAGATTAAATTGGCTTCCAAACGCGAACGCGTTGCATTGATCCGGCGCCTCCGCGCCGCAATTCCAGCCCTCACCCGGCGCGAACGCCACATATTGCGGCGGCGTTTTCTCGGCGAGAAACGCCATAGCCTGACGAAGATCGGTAAAGAGCTCGGGCTCTCGAAGGAACGCGTCCGTCAGCTTGAATCCCGTGCCCTTGAAAAGCTCCGTTCGGTTGCGCCCTATCCGCAGGCTGCCGAATAACAGGATCAGCCGGCCAAGTCGGCCTCGGCTTCGATTTCGACAAGCATCTCAGGGTGAATCAGACGCTACACCTCCACCATGGTCGCGGCTGGGCGGATATCGGCAAAGACCTCGCGATGCGCATGCGCCACGGCTTCCCAGTGATCGATATCGGTCACAAACATCCGCGTCCGGACCACATCCGCCAGGGACGCCTCACATTCTCTAAGGGCGGCGTCAATACCTCGGAGCGCGAAACGGGACTGGGCTCGGCATCCCCGGGCCCAACGACCTCGCCGTCCTCCCCGGTTGCGGTTGTACCGGAAACGTAAATTCTGTTGCCGATCCTGACCGCCCGAGAATACCCGACGGCGTCTTCCCATGGCCCGCCGGAGGACAGGTTTTGCCGGGATGGTGTTTCGGCCAAGATTAACCTGCGAGTTCGCGCGACCGCCGGGTGGCCGCATCGATCGCCCGGTCGAGCAGCGGTTGCAATCCGTCCTCCGCCATCAATACATCCAGCGCGGCGGCGGTCGTGCCACCGGGACTGGTCACATTCTGGCGCAGGGTAGCCGCCGGCTCATCGGATTGCCGCGCCAGTTCGCCCGATCCAGCAACGGTCGCCCGCGCCAGCTGGCCCGCTATTTCCGGGGGCAGCCCCTGGGCGGCGCCGGCCTTTGCCAGGCATTCGATCAGAAGAAAAACATAGGCAGGCCCGCTCCCGGACACCGCGGTGACGGGATCGATAAGGGCCTCGTCATCCACCCAGACCACTTCGCCCACCGCTTCGAGCAGTTGTTCACAGGACCCGCGCTGAGCCGCCGTGACATGTCCGTTCGGGCAGGCCGCTGTGATACCGCGGCCAACCGCCGCAGGCGTGTTCGGCATGGTGCGCACCACGGTCGCATCGGCCCCGAGATGGCTCTCGAAATACGTGATCGTTCGGCCGGCCGCGATCGACAGAAACACGGCACCCTGCCCGGCAAATCCGGCATAGGCCGGGACGATATCGTCCATGCCCTGGGGTTTCACCGCAAAAACCACGATATCGGGGAGAAATTCCGGGCCGATATCGACAACATCGGCAACCACCGTCACCGACAGTTCGCCGCGTAGCGCCTCGGCCGCCTCTGCAAAAGGCTCGACAATCCGGACATTGTCCGTGGCCGTGCCGCGGGCGAGCCAGCCCCGCAGCATGGCGCCGCCCATCTTGCCGCAGCCGACAAGCAATATGTTTTGCGGTGCAGACATTTCTTCGCCTCGCTGAAATTGCGCTGTTGATCCCGCGCGTCATCGGATCACGCGAGACGCCATACGATGATCAGGCTTCGCCTTCTGTCTCCAGAATTGCGGCCGCCATCGCTTCTTCGGGTGTTTTACCGCCCCAGATCACGAACTGGAACGCCGGATAGTACCGTTCGCTTTCGGTGAACGCGATATCGACGACATCTTCGAGCTGTTCCTGGCTGGCACCTGCGACGCCGCGCAGCAAAAGCGCATGCCGGAACACGGGCAGGCCGTCATCCGACCACAGATCGAAATGGCCGACGAGGAGGCGTTCGTTGATGATCGCCAGCAGCGGGTGGATCGATTCCGATTTCTTTTCGGGCACACGCATATCGAAAGCGCAGGCAAAGAGCAGTGCATGAACGTCGGCGTGCCAGGACACAAACATCCGGTAGTCGCACCAGTGCCCGGTCACTTCGACGGCAATGTCGCGGTCGCTCGACCGTTCGTAGAGCCAATCGTGGCTGGTGGCGATCTGCTCGATCATATCGAGCGGATTCGGTACAGTTTTTTCGAATTCTTTGCTTAAGGCCGTCATGCCTGAACCCCCTTGGACGCTTTCGTAATCTCAACACCCGAAAAAACCGCAATTGGGCAGTAATTTCCGCAAAACCGTGGGGGTGTGGAGTTTCTCAACACAACATTTAGCGTGCCAGAACGGGATTTTGGGTGCAAGAAGAATTGGTGGTTCAGCACCGCCAAACCACAAAATGTAGTGGATAAGTCTGGTAGGGCCGGCTCAGGTCTTTTTCGCGTTGGGCTTTTTAGCGGTGGATTTCGGCTTGGCCTGAGTGGCTTCGAATGCATCCAGGCGCGCGGCAAGGCGCTCGTTCTCGGTGCGGGCGTGGGCGGCCATTTCCTTTACCGCGTCGAATTCGTCGCGCGTGACGAGATCCATGCCCGACAACATGCGATCGAGCTGATGACGGACCAGACCTTCGACTTCGCGCCGGATACCGGACAACGTGCCAAGGGCACCGCCGGCGACGCGTGCGGCGTCATCAAATACGCGTTTACGACTTTCCATGATCGAGGGGCCTCCTGGCCGGGTAAACCTGTAAGTCCAAAGTGTAAGGTCAACATAGAGACTGTTTTTGCCAACTCAAGCGCGGAGAATGTTTGGCCTAGCGGATGTTTGCGGGTTGTCCCGCCGGAACCTATAACCAGTTATAACGGAATACGGATTGGACTGCCTGCATGATCATCATCACCGGCGGGGCCGGGTTTATCGGTTCCAACCTTGTCAAAGAGCTCGAGGCGCGTGGCCACGGCGATATCGTGGTGTGCGACAGTCTGGGCGACGACGACAAATGGAAGAACATCGCCAAGCGCGAACTCGCGGACATCATTCCGCCCGCTGCCCTGCGCGATTTCCTGAACGATAATTCAAAAGACATTGAAACGATTTTCCACATGGGAGCGGTATCGGCCACGACCGAACGCGATGCCGATCTTATCGTGGACTCGAATTTCCGGCTGTCGCTCGATCTGTGGAACTGGTGCGCTGGAACTGACACCAAGCTGATATACGCGTCATCGGCAGCAACCTATGGTGACGGCAAACAGGGCTTCAGCGACGACGATTCGATCGACGGTCTCGCCACGCTGCGCCCGCTGAACGCCTATGGCTGGTCGAAACACGCGTTCGACCGTCGCATCGCCCGTCTGGTCGCCGAGAACGGCCCGCGACCGCCCCACTGGGCCGGGCTCAAGTTCTTTAATGTGTATGGCCCGAACGAATATCACAAAGGCGGCCAGATCAGCGTTGCGCTCAAAAACTTCCGCGAAATTTCCGAACACGGCAAAGCGGTACTTTTTAAATCCCACAACCCCGATTACCCCGACGGCGGACAAAAGCGCGACTTCGTCTGGGTCGGCGATTGCGTCGACGTTGCCCTTTGGCTTTCGAAAACTGCGGGCACGCAGGGCATATACAATCTCGGCACAGGCAGGGCGCGCACGTTCGAGGATCTCGCCAAATCGGTGTTTTCCGCCATGGGTCGGGAGGCGAACATCGACTTCGTCGACACACCGGAAGCAATCCGCGACCGCTATCAGTATTTTACCCAGGCTGACATGTCCCGGCTGCAGGCCGCCGGGTATGGTGGTAACCCGACCGAACTTGAAGACGGCGTCGCAACCTATGTCCGGGACCATCTGACGGCATCCGACCCCTATGCCTGAACCTGCGACACCAGAGGATATACCGTGTTGACACTGACCTACCCGGCGATCGATCCGGTTCTGCTCGAAATCGGGCCGTTCGCTATTCGCTGGTATGCGCTATCCTATATCGCCGGGATCCTTCTGGCGTGGCGCTACATGGTCGTGCTGGCGCGCCGGTCGCCGACGGGTATCACCAAACCCCATCTTGACGATTTCATCGTCTGGGCGACGCTCGGCGTCGTCCTCGGCGGTCGCCTCGGATATGTCGTGTTCTATAAAGCGGGCTACTATCTCGATCATCCGCTCGAGGCCTTCGCGGTGTGGCAGGGCGGGATGTCCTTTCATGGCGGACTCATCGGCGTGATCTTCTCGATTTGGCTGTTTTCGGGTCTTCGCGGTTATCCGTGGATCGCCATTGGCGACATTGTCGCCTGTACCGCGCCGATCGGATTGTTCCTCGGCCGGATCGCGAACTTCATCAATGGCGAGCTCTACGGCCGGGTCACGGATTCGCCGCTTGGCATGGTGTTTCCCAATGGCGGCCCCCTGCCGCGCCATCCCAGCCAGTTATACGAAGCGGTGCTCGAAGGGTTGCTACTGCTTCTCGTGTTGTCCTGGCTCGCCTACAGACCAGGTATCTTCGAACGCCGTGGTTTTCTGTCCGGGGTTTTCCTGATCGGGTACGGCATCGCTCGCCCGGTCGCGGAGATGTTCCGTGAGCCGGACGCCCATATCGGCTTTCTCACTATCGGTTCGACCATGGGCCAGTGGCTCTCCCTGCCGTTACTCGCCGTCGGCATCTGGCTGGTCGTGACATCGCGGAAAAATGTCGCCGCTTGAAGATCTGATCCGTAAGCGGATTGCCGGAGACGGGCCGATAACGGTCACCGATTTTATGGCATTGGCCCTCGGGCATCCTGAATACGGCTATTACATGAAAGGCGATCCTTTCGGCGCGACGGGCGATTTCATTACAGCGCCGGAGATCAGCCAGGTATTCGGCGAACTGCTTGGCCTGTGGTCCGCCATCACATGGAAACAGATCGGTGCACCTGCCAAAATTATCCTCATTGAATGCGGACCCGGGCGCGGAACGCTGATGAGCGATCTGTTGAGAGCGGCAAAAATGGTGCCGTCATTTCTCGACGCCATCGAAATTCACCTGGTCGAGACAAGCGCGGTGATGCGGGAAGGACAGCGCGCGACACTGACCGGTCACACCCCGCAGTGGCATGACAGCCTGGAGACCATCCCCGCGGGGCCGACGATCCTGATCGCAAACGAATTCCTCGACGCCCTGCCGATCCGCCAGTTGGTCCGAACCGAAAACGGCTGGGCGGAAAGGCGCGTCGGTCTTTCCAATAACCGGCTGGTCTTCGAAACAGGCGACGACGTTTCCGACACTGTCTTGCCGGTACCGCCGCCAGAAGCACGCGCGCTGCCCGGCAGCATTTTCGAAACCTGTCCGGCCGCGCTCAATTTCGCCGACACCCTCAACCGGCGTTTATCGGACACAGAGGGCGCGGCGCTGTTCATCGATTACGGTCACGGCAAATCTGCCAACGGCGACACCCTGCAGGCGGTACGGTCACAAAAATTCGCGGATATACTTGCCGATCCGGGAGACGCCGACCTCACGGCTCATGTTGACTTCGATGCCTTCGGCAGCCGGTTGCGCGCTGGCGGATCCCGGACTTTGGGACCGGTCACGCAGTCCGCGTTTCTATCTGCCCTCGGCATTGAAGAACGCACCAAGCAGCTTACCACCGGGATCGCCCCGGACATGGCAGCGACGCTGAGAGCGGGCACGGAACGGCTGACCGCACAAAACCAAATGGGCGAACTGTTCAAGGTTATGGTGGCGACACATGCCGACTGCCCTACACTGGTCGGGTTCGAGACAACGGTAGATTCGGAATGCTAAAATCACAGGCGCTGAACGGCGCGGACGGAATTCAACACGCTTTTTTCACCCGTGAAGGCGGCATCAGCGACGGAATATACGCCTCCCTGAATTGCGGCGCGGGATCGAACGACAATCCCGACCATGTGCTCGAAAACAAACGCCGGGCAGCGGCGCAGTTCGGGTTGGCAGAAGATTATCTAGTGACGCTCTATCAGGTTCACAGCCCCGAAGTGGTGACCGTGACCGACCCGGCGCCGGTTCGGGCTGACCGGCCGCAGGCGGACGCGATGGTGACGCGTACACCCGATGTCGCGCTTGGCATCCTGACCGCGGATTGCGCGCCGGTACTGTTCGCCGACCCCGAGAACGGGGTTATCGGCGCGGCTCATGCGGGCTGGCGCGGAGCGCTTGGGGGCGTGGTCGAACAGACCGTCGCCGCAATGGAAGACCTCGGCGCCGACCGGGCCAGAATCTGTGCTTCGGTCGGCCCATGTATCGCGCAGGAATCCTATCAGGTAGGGCCGGAATTTCCCGCGCCGTTTTTAGAGGCGGACCCCAGAGCATCCGACCTGTTCCGGCCGGACGGCGATAGCGGTAAACATTTCTTCAACTTGCGGAGCTTCGTACTTCGTAAGCTGCACCAGGCCTCCATCGCGAAGGTCGACGCTATAATTGCGGACACCTATGCAAGCGATGCGTTGTTTTTCAGTTATCGCCGTACGTGCCATCGCAGCGAAGACGATTACGGGCGCGGTCTGTCAGCCATCGCATTAACGGAGCACCCCTGACTTTGCCTTACATGATCATTTTCATGTTCGCCCTTATTCTGGGACTGATGGTGAGCTGTGCGATCTAGGCGTTTTCTCATCGCGGGACTGTTCTCGGCGCTGATCCTCGCGGTGGGCTGCCAGCCCCTGCCGCAGCCATTTCAGCCAAGCGATACAAAAAAAATCTCCAACCCTCTTCTGGACATTCCGGACGGATCCGGGGTCGTGGTGCGACCGGTTACCGGCATGCCCGGCGAATCCGGCACGGCGTTGGCGCGCACGATGGCCGCCGCGCTGATCGAGCGGAACCTGCCGGCATTTACCGAAAACGGAAACCGTAGCAGTCTTGTTCTGACGGGAAATGCCATTGCCCGGCCGCGCGGTGCGGCACGGTCAGAAATCCGCCTGATTTGGCGGGTGTCCGACCCATCCGGTCTGCAGACCGGCGAACATGTGATCGATATCGCCGTCTGGAAATCAGCATGGAGGAAAGGCAGCCCTAACCTGCTGCGTGAAATGGCGTCGAAATCCGCCGGTAAAATCGCCGGGATAATTCAGGGCCCTGCCGTCACCGACCGCACGGCCAACAAACGCAAACGCACATTGCATGTCTGGCGGATCGATGGCGCCCCGGAAACTGCTGGCGCGCTTTTGCGCGCCGAACTTGAAACATCTTTACGCAGGCGGGCAATGCGTGTGTCGTCGAGGTTGCGCGACGATTCGATCGTCATTGTCGGCGTTGTTTCGCTGTCACCCGGAGCGAAGGGCCTGCGGCAACTCGGGATCGAATGGTTAGTGACGAGTCTCGATGGGCGTGAATTGGGAAAACTGAACCAGAAAAACGCGGTCAGCCCCAAAAGCCTCGAGAACGATTGGCCGAGAATCGCGCGCAATATCGCCACTAGTGCGGCAGAAGGCATCGGCGCCGTGTTGCGCAAAGTGCCGGAAAGCGCGCTTTTCGGTGCACCGCCCCAAAAAAATAGATGACGGCGCCGAAGAATCGGGGAGCGTTTACACCCCCCGGCACCGCTGGTAATTTGCAACTGCGTCGGCTCGGGAGGCGGGCGCGAGGCTTAGTCAAAGAAATCCGGCACACGAGTCCGGAACTGAAAGTGGACGCACATGAAAATCATTGCGTGTAACAGCAACCGTCCGCTGTCCGAAGCAATTGCCGCCTACCTTAATTTGCCGATTACCGAAGCCAGCGTACGCCGTTTTTCGGATATGGAATGTTTTGTGGAAATCCACGAAAACGTCCGCGGTGAAGATGTCTTTATCATTCAATCTACCTCCTATCCGGCAAACGATCACCTGATGGAGCTTCTGGTCGCCCTCGACGCGGTGCGACGAGGCTCCGCCAGCCGGATCACCGCGGTTGTCCCCTATTTCGGATATGCGCGCCAGGACCGGAAATCAGGCCCTCGGACGCCTATTTCGGCTAAGCTTGTGGCAAACCTGATCACGGTGGCCGGCGCCGACCGCGTGCTGACGATGGATCTTCATGCTGGCCAGATACAGGGCTTTTTCGATATCCCACTGGACAATCTGTTCGCCGCCCCTGTGTTCATCCGCCATATCGAAGAGAATTTCGACAATGGCGACCACATGATGGTGTCGCCCGATGTCGGCGGCGTCGTCCGGGCCCGCGCGTTTGCCAAGCGGCTCGATACAGACCTCGCCATTATCGACAAACGGCGCGAACGGGCCGGCGTGTCGGAAGTCATGCACATTATCGGTGACGTGAAGGACCGCACCTGCATCCTGGTCGACGATATCGTCGATTCGGGTGGAACCCTGTGCAACGCCGCGGAAGCCCTTATGAACGCGGGCGCCAAATCGGTTCATGCCTATATCACGCATGGCGTTCTTTCGGGCGGCGCGGTCAGCCGGGTATCGTCTTCACCGCTTGAATCCATGGTCATTACGGATTCGATCCTCGGGACCGAAGCCGTCCGGGTCGCCGGCAATATCAAGCAAATCAGCATCGCCCCCCTGATGGGCGAGGCGATTGAGCGCATCAGCGACGCCAGGTCGGTCTCCAGCCTGTTTGACTAGAAGCCGTTTAAGAGCTAATAACGCGCGCCCCTGCCGGTTTCGGCGGGGCGTTTTTTCTGTGACCGGCACCCCTGGAGGCCGGCACAATCATCCAGAAGGAGATAATCATGGCTGTGGTCGAAACTGTACCCGCCTTTCACCGGGACGGCGCGGGTAAGGGGTCCGCGCGCCAGGCTCGTCGAGATGGTCAGGTACCCGCCGTTATCTACGGCAATAAGGAAGAACCGATTATGCTTACGCTGGAGCGGCGGTTGCTTATCAAGGAGCTTGATAACCCGCAGTTTTTTATTCAGCTGGTTGATGTCGAGATCGACGGCACGAAACACCGCGTATTGCCGCGTGACGTGCAGTTCCATCCGGTGTCCGATGCCCCGATGCATGTTGATTTCTTGCGTTTCGACCCCAAGCGAAAAATTACCGCCAACGTGCCGGTCGTCTTCGAAGGCGAAGACGACAGCCCCGGTCTCAAATCGGGCGGCGTGCTCAATATCGTGCGTTACGAAGTCGAAGTGCTTTGCACAGCGGACAATATCCCGCCCGAGCTTATCCTTCAGCTTGCCGGTCTCGAAGTTGGCGATTCCATGCATGCCAGCGCCGTAACCCTTCCGGAAGGCGTCGAGTTCGTGATCACCGATCGTGACTTCACAATCGCCACGATTGCCGCGCCGACCATTGTCATTGAACCGACAACGGAAGAAGGCGAAGAGGGCGAAGAAGGCGAAGAAGGTGCCGAGGGCGAAGGCGGCGAAGGCGGCGATGGCGAAGACAGCGCCGGCGGAGAGGGCGACAGGGACTGATCGGTCCTTGTTGCCGGCAACGGCCGGTAATCAGCCATGCTAATCTTTGCAGGGCTCGGCAATCCCGGCCCGAAACACGCAAGGCAACGCCATAATATCGGGTTCATGGCGGCGGATGAAATCATCCGCCGCTATAACCTGACCCTGCGCCAGTCCAAGCATAATTCCTATGTGGCGGAGGGTACTATTCATGGCGAAAAAGTGCTGTTGTTGAAGCCAAAGACGTTCATGAACGAATCCGGCCGCGCGCTGGGATCGGCCGTGCGGTTTTATAAACTGCGCCCGTTGCAGGTAACCGTCCTCTACGACGAACTCGATCTCGCCTCCGGCAAGGTCCGCGTCAAGATGGGCGGCGGACATGCCGGCCATAACGGGATCCGAAGCATCTCGTCCCATATCGGGCAGGATTTCAGACGGGTCCGCGTTGGCATCGGCCATCCAGGCGACAAAAAACGGGTCCACAGTTACGTTCTTTCGGATTTTCCGAAGGCCGAAATGGACTGGGTCGAACGGACGGTAGACGCAGTTGCGGATGCCGTACCCTATCTGGTGGAAGGCGATGACGCGGGTTTTATGACGCGAGTTGCGTATCTTGCCCCGCCCCCGGGCCAGACTGATAAGGATAAGAAATAATGGGATTTCAATGCGGAATTGTCGGCCTGCCGAACGTCGGCAAATCGACACTGTTCAATGCGTTGACGGCGACAGCGGCGGCCGAGGCCGCCAATTACCCGTTCTGCACGGTGGAACCCAATGCCGGGCGGGTATCCGTGCCGGACGAACGCATGGCGGTTATCGCCGGACTGGCCAAATCGGAAAACATTGTGCCGGCGCAGCTGGAGTTCCTTGATATTGCGGGCCTGGTCGCCGGCGCGAGCAAAGGCGAGGGTCTGGGCAACCAGTTTCTCGGCCATATCCGCGAGGTCGCCGCAATAGCCCATGTGCTGCGCTGCTTTGAGGGCGACGAGGTGACCCATGTATCCGGCAAGGTTGACCCGCTGGCCGATGCAGATGTTATCGATACGGAGCTCATGCTGGCCGATCTTCAAAGCCTGGAGCGCCGTGTCGATCCGCTGGTGAAAAAGGCGCGGGGCGGCGACAAGGAATCAAAAGGCATGCTCGACCTGGTCGAGCGGGCAAAGGCGATCCTCGAGGAGGGCAAGCCCGCCCGGACGATGGAGATTTCCAAGGACGAAGCCCCCCTCTTCGCACAGATGCAGCTCCTGACGGCAAAGCCGATCATGTATGTGTGCAACGTCGATGAAGATTCCGCCGCCACCGGCAACGCCCTGACCGAAAAAGTGGCCGCGCGCGCCGCCGAGGAAAATGCAGCCTGTGTCGTCGTCTCCGCTGCGATCGAATCCGAAGTCGTCCAGCTTGACGATGCGGAAGAGAAACGCGAATTCCTAGAAAGCCTCGGGCTGGAACGCACCGGGCTCGAACGCGTCATCCGCGCCGGCTACGAACTTCTCGGCCTGATTACCTATTTCACAGCCGGACCGAAAGAAAGCCGCGCATGGACGATCCCCGCGGTCACGAAAGCGGTAGATGCGGCGGGTGTTATTCATACCGATTTTGCCAAAGGGTTCATTTGCGCGGAAACCATCGGCTATGACGATTACGTCACGCTGGAGGGTGAACAGGGTGCGAAGGAAGCCGGGCGCATGCGCCAGGAAGGGCGCGACTACGTCGTCAATGACGGCGATGTGATCCTTTTCCGTTTCAACGTCTGATCAGGCGCGCTAAGTTACCGGGCGGCAGCGGGACGCCTTAACCGCCGCGACAAAAAATAACGCGTTAACACTGCAATCAGGGACCCAGAGAAAGGGAACACCATGGGAGAGACAATCTCACTCACGACGTCCGACGGACACATACTCGATGCCTATAAGGCAACGCCGACCGGCGCTGTCAAAGGCGGCCTCGTCGTCATTCAGGAAATTTTCGGGATCAACGGCCAGATCCGCCGCACTGCCGATTACTTCGCCGAACAAGGCTACGTTGCAATCGCACCGGCACTTTTCGATCGCGTGGAAAAAAGCATTGAGCTTGGCTACAACGAAACCGATTTCGGTATCGGGCGTGAAACCCGTGGCAAAATTACCGACGACTGGATCATCTCCGACATCGGCGCAGCCGTTCAGGAAGTGGCGTCGGCCGGCAAAGTCAGCGTGATCGGCTTCTGCTTCGGCGGCTACGCAACCTATGTCGCTGCCTGCAAGGTCGACGGCGTCTCGGCGGCCATGCCGTTTTATGGCGGTGGGATCGCGGCAAAGGTCGGCGACATGCAGCCGAAATGCCCGACCCAGTTCCACTTCGGCGACAAGGATGCGGCCATCCCGCTTGATGATCTGCAGAAAATCAAGGACGCGCTGCAGGACAGCCCGATGTACGTCTATGACGATTCGGGTCACGGATTCACCTGCGACGACCGCGATTCCTACAATGAAGGCGCAACCCAGCGTGCCATGGCACGCGCCCTCGGTTGGATGAGCGAACACGCCGCCTGATCGATTTTCCTTCGGGAAACGAAACCCTCTCCCGGTTGGGAGAGGGTTTTATTATGACCTAGCGCAGCGCTGCCGCAATGTTGCCGCCGTCGACCGTCAAAACAGCACCAGTGGTCTTCTTCGCGAGTGCCAGATCGACGAATGCCTGCGCGACATCGTCTGCGGTGACTTCACGGCCCAGAAGATTACCTGCCATGTAGTCCGCTTCGCTGAGCCCCCGCGCGGTCGACCGCGTCGATATCATCTCATCGGTCAGCAGACCCGAACGTATACGGTCGGCATTTACCGCATTCGACCGGATACCATCTCCGCCATGATCCAATGCATACTGGCGCGATAGGAACAGGGTCGACGCCTTCGGCAAACCGTAAGGCCCAAAATCCGGACCGGGGTTTACCGCCTGTTTCGATGTGTTGAACAACAGCGCCCCGCCGGTACCCTGTGCTTTCATGATCGCGACGGCCGCCTGTGCGCAGCGCTGGTGCCCCCAGAAATTCAACTCGAAACTGTCGCGCAGGATCTCTTCGTCCACCTCGCCGATCCGGCCCTGCCATGCCGCCCCGGCATTGGAGACCAATATGTCGAGCCCGCCGAAAGACCGTACCACTTGCGCAAATGCCGGCTCGACCGATGACGGTCGGGTCACATCGCACGGAACGGCAAGCCCGCCGATCGAGTCGGCCACCTGACGGGCGGCCTCCTGATCGCGATCCAGCACCGCCACGTCCGCACCAAGGCGGGCAAAGGCTTCGGCGGTCGCCCTGCCGATCCCCGAGCCACCGCCGGTCACGGCAACGACATGCCGGGCAAGACCTTTTTCCGCCGCCTTGCCGAGCTTGGCCTGTTCCAGCGACCAGTATTCGATCTCGAAAATATCTTTTTCCGGGATGCACTTATACTGCCCCAGACGTTCCGCATCGGCGATGATGCGCGCCGTCGTCTCCCCGAGGTCGGCCGCAATCGCCGCGTCTTTCGCCGATTTACCGAGGCCGAATAGACCCAATCCCTGCACGAGGATTATCCGAGGCAGCGGGTCGAGGGCCGTTTTCGGTGCCGTCAGCTTCTTGTTGTTGCGCTCGAAATAGCGCCTGTAATCCTTTTCATAGGCGTCGACCGCCTTCGCTGCGGCTTCTGCAAAACCAAGCAGATCGTTTTTCCGGGGTGCCGGCAGGATCAGCGGTTTCGGCTTGGTGCGAATAACGTGATCCGGGGTCACCGGCCCGACGGTCGCATAGGTCGCCACATCCTTGCCGTTCACATAGGCAAGCGCGTGTTTGGAGGCGCGAAAATCCATCACCATCCGGCGCCAGTCATCCACAGTCGGATCGGCCACAAGCCCACGCAAAATCGGCGCGATATCCTCGACAGAAGCCAGCGCCTTCGGCGTTCGGACCGGGGCAAACGATTTCGCCGGTTTCGCCTGCGTCAGCCGTTTTTCAGCCACGGTGACCAGGGCGATCATCCGCTCATAGGCGATGCGGGCGGTGTCGCCGAACGTAAAGATACCGTGTTTGAGCAAGATCAGACCTTCAACATCAGGGTTCTTCTCCCAAATCCGCGCGCAGGACTGCGCCAGATCGAAGCCGGGCATGATGTAGGGCACCAGGACCACCCGGGCGCCATAGAGTTCGCGACAGATGCGATCACCGTCCGGCTGATCGGTGATCGACAAAATGGCGTCCGAATGGGTGTGATCGACAAATTTGTGAGGCAGGAAGGCGTGCAACAGCGTTTCGACCGACGGGTTGGGCGACCCGGAATCTAGAAGCGCGCCGCGCTGCGCGTTGACCATATCCTCATCAGACAGTTTTTTGAGTTTCCGCAGTTTGCGGATCGCGTCCAGCCGGACAGCGGGCAGGCCTGGCGGTTCGATATCCCCCATATCCCAGCCGGAACCTTTGACGCAGAGCACGTCTACAATATCTCCGGCGGTGTCCTTCATC
>Ga0315331_10002401_pt1 | contig 14233 bp, 10 predicted proteins | sample M160m34915metaG_FD_203456 | JGI IMG/M metagenome (GOLD analysis project Ga0315331, IMG submission 203456) | Ammonia-oxidizing marine archaeal communities from Monterey Bay, California, United States - M1 60m 34915 | ecosystem: Environmental > Aquatic > Marine > Intertidal zone | place: USA...
CTTACGCGGGCGTCGTTGAGCTGCGACTGAAATCGTCGACGGGACCTTGTCCACTGCCTTTTGGGACTCTAGGATTCATTTTGTAATATGCGCGGGGCCATTGACTAAGTCTAGGGATCGAATCGTCTGCGCATGCCTTGAGATTAGTCGTCGCGACATCGAGGACTGTGTGGCTGCTGGCTGTTCGGCCGCCGACGAACTCTCTGCCAGGACTGGTGCTGCATCGTATTGTGGCGCTTGTATCCAAGAGCTGACAACTCTTACTGGTGACCCTGGCGGCACTCCGGTGCTTGTCAGCATCGAGCGTCTCGATAGTGACCTGATGGTCGTGACGTTAAAGCGGGCTGGTGGTGAAGACTTTTTGCAGCGGCATGTGGCTGGAGGTCATGTCGTTTTGAGCCTCAAGGATGAGATGGGCTGGGTGTCGCGTCCATACACCATTACGTCCTCGCCAGAGTCCGTTGATCACCGTGTGCTGGTTGTTCGCTGTCTCGTGGGCGGTCGCATGGGGCGTGCGCTTGCTGAGTGTGGCAGCGATTCTGTTGCGCGGGTCAGTGCGCCGCGCGGCGATGCCTTTGTGCGTTTGAGTCGGCGTCGCGCAACTGTCTTTCTTGTCGCGGGGGTTGGAGTGACGCCCGCTCTCGCAGCGTTGCGTGCAGGAAGTGGGCCACGCGTCGCGTTGGTGCACGCATGTTTTCGCGATAAGGAACCTGGGCTAACGCGTCTTCTGGCTGGAGCGTGCGCTCAGCGTAGCGTCCCTGTTGTCGTGCGCGACTGCGATGCCTTGGGTCGGCCATCGGCTACTGATTTTACGATACTCGCGAACAGATACCCAGGTGTTGATTGGTATCTATGTGGGCCCGAAGGCTACGTGGAGGTTGTGCGGATTGGGTTGCGCGCAGCAGGGGTGTCTTCTGATCGAGTTCATACGGAGTACTTTGTCGCCTCGTCATCGCCTAGTGACCCACCGGCGGCGCGGAGCCGGACGCGTGCTGAAGGTTATTGGGCTAAGACTGGGTTGAGTTTGGTTGCTGCTTGGTGCATATGGGCTTTGTTGCCTACTTACAAAGTTTGGCATGAATGGCAGTCGTCAGATGTTTGGCGGACGGTTACCGGGCTCGTGCTTGTTTCATTCATTGCGTGGCAGTGGTTCTTCCCAGCAGTGCGTAAGAGGCGAGGTGGTGTTGCTGCTCGTCGTTTGGAACTCTGGCATCGTGCCATTGGTGCATTGTCGCCGATCGCACTTCTCCTTCATCAGCGTGATTTAGCCTACGGTCTCCTTTGCGCATTGAGCTTGTTGTTTGTCGCAAATACACTTGTTGGTTGTTTTGACAAAACGTGCATCGTTGATGGCTCGCGTCGCGAGCGTTACATGCAGTTTTGGTTGCCCATACATGTTGTGATCTCGTGCTTGGTCACGGCTCTTAGTGTCTGGCATATCATCATGGTCGTCACTTATCAGGGGACGGCATCGTGAGTCGAGTGGTCTTTACTCGGTCACGCAAGCGTGCATATGGCGCTGGTGTCATCGCTCTCGTGGCGCTGTTGGCGTTGCTTTTGTGGCCGGACGCCGCTTGGTTACAGGCTGCTGGCAAGGCGACGCCGGGTCATGAGAATCTGCAATGCAGTGCTTGTCACAAGCCGGCTCCTGGTGATTTGCGCCAGCAGTTGCAGGCTACGTTGCGCTTTCTTGTGGGGTTGCGCGATTCGCCTGTCTCCATTGGCAACGCACCGGTGACGAGTGCCGTATGCTATGACTGCCATGAACGGCCGACTGAGAGGCATCCCTTGTCATTGCTGAGTGAGTTGCGATTCCTGGATGTTCAGGCTGAGCATGGCGTCCAGAATTGCACTGGCTGTCATCAAGAGCATCATGGTGTTCGCGTTACCGCTTCGCCGAAAATTTGTAGCAGTTGTCACGCAGAGGATTCCGTGGATGATGATCCTATTGTTCCGGATCACGCCTCATTGTTTGCCAATGGCGAGTGGGGCACTTGCTTGAGGTGTCACGATTTTCATGGCAATCACAATCTCTCGCGTGGCGACCACAAGTTTCCATTAACTTTGGATGAGGCGGTTTCAACGCAGGGTGTGATCGATCACTTAGGTGCTGGAAAGCGGGCTTATGGTCCAGTGTTACATCCAGCAAAGAATCTTCGTTCTACGAAATGATGACGTCACGATTAGTAGCTCCACTAGTTCTCATAGTCGTTGCCATCTATCTGGTTGCAACGGCACCGGTGGCTTTGGCGGAGTCCGTGGAGACTGACCGATCCCTGACGGTCAAAGCACTCTTTATGGTGCTCGCCAACGAAAACGACACCGCTCGCACCCTCTATACCGATCGGATCGTTGGGCCTGGGAAGGAGATTGGGCTTGCCTTCCGTGAAGACTGGGCTGAGCCGGCTGTCGTTGCAGGACCGCTGCCGGCGCTCTTCTTGCGTCGCTGCGCTGAGATCCTTGGCCAGAAGAGTCCTGTGGGGCTTCGTCTCGCTGCAGAGTATCCGATTGAAGCGCGCAACAAGCTGGTCGGTGAAGATCTGGGACGTTTCCACGAGATGAAGGTTCGCAACGGCCCGATGTTCTATGTGAACGAGAACGCGGGGCGTTACGTGGCCATGTATCCCGATGTCGCGCATTCAATGGCGTGCGTTACTTGCCATAACAGTCATGAGAGGAGCGCTAAGTCAGACTGGAAGTTGATGGATGTGATGGGGGCAACTGTTTGGTCCTGGCCAGAAGAGCGTGTCTCATACAAGGCTGCTCTGAAGATCGTCAAAGACTTCCGCGGAGCCGTGAAGACGGTCTACTCGGAATACGTTAAGAAGTTGCGCGCCGTTGATGGAGCTCCAGGCATCGGGAGCGGTTGGCCCGCAGATGGCGCCTCGTTGCCCGATCCGGATCAGTTTCTCGCGGAGTGCGTGAGGTTGTCGTCCGAGAAGACTCTCGAAATCCTCATGTCAGACGAGTCCTGGAAGTAGGGGCCTCGGGCAGTCTTCTTCAGTCTGGCGATCTCGTTTGCTCTAGCTGTTGCGCGGTACTCAACTAGCTTGCTTGGCGAATGCAATGAGTTATCTGCTTCGCTGTGCAGCCCATGCTGATTGCATGTCAACGTGGGGTGCCAATTTCTACGTTGGTTTGTCGTTAGCGAGTCATGCGATCTGATTCAGTTGGTGACCACTAGTGTGGTTGCCATAGTCAGTCGATAACTGCCGTTGTTGCTCAGTCCCAAGCTTTGGAACTCAATCTGTGTCCCGATGAGTTGCGGATCATTTGGGATGCTCAGGGGCACTGAAGAGAACCGTTCGCTAGTTGCTGTCGCAGTAAAGGCGACAAACATGGTGGCGGGATCGAGAAGTAGATCGCCAAATGGCGTTGCGATCGGGCCAGCACCACCTGCAGCAGCTCCATAGATGACGGCGCCGGGCTCAGATGATGTTTGAACCTGCACCGTTTGACCAATCGATGGTGCGCCTTGTAGCCAAACATCTGGAGCTTCTACTTCGACGTAGATGGAGCTGAGCAGTGGCTCGGCCAATGCGGTTGTGCCAATCACTTCGTCGAGTTGCGCCACATCGCCTTTGAGGTAGCGATCGAAGAACCCCGTCATGACCCGTCGACTGCGTTGCCAAACGGTCGTGTCGCTCGACGTGATTACGTAGAGTCCAGGAACGTTGTTGTGACCGCCGGAGAAGCCAAACAGGTAGAGAGTCTTGAGGCCTGAGAAGTTGGTCGCCTCCTCGAACATCGGTAGGCCGGTTAGTGACCAGATGAGCACGAGGTCTCCAGTGCCTTGAACGATGCCTAACGGCACGGTGACCTGGTTGGTGGTGCTCGCACCGGGATAGATAGGTGCGAAACAGAATCCGGCCTTAAAGCCCGGGTTCGAAGCCAGGATCGTAACGGTGTTGCCGGCACCTACCGAGTGTCCGCAAAGGCCAACATTATTCATGTCCATGACTCCCTCCAGCAGGTTGGCGGACTGCCCGTTGGCCAAGGTCAGTGCGTGGTATAGCGCTTTGCCATCATCGACCTGCAGAGTGGGGCTTAGTGGCCCCGTTTCGTTCATGACGACGACATATCCGTTTCTGGCGAGGTGCTTGCCCAGTCGCGAGTAGGCGCTGCCGACTTGGAATAAACCATGCAGGAAGACTACCGTTGGATAGCCGGCTGCTGGCGGCGTCAGCATGGGGGTGTTCTGGCCAGCCGAAGTCGCTGGGTAGTAGATCCGCACTGGTAGCGAAGAGGATCCCTGCGATGTTGGGTTCGGTAGTGTCAGATTGTAGTAGCCAGGGGACTGCGCGATCACGTCGCAACTTGCCCCTAAGGTAAGGGCGCTAGCTATTAGGTTGCGGAGTAGGGGGCGCATGGTGAGTCGTTGTGGCTTTAAGGAGGTTCCCGCACCTGATGTTACTGGTGATTAGGCCGGGCTGCTACCTGTCGCGATGCGTGCCATCGCGGTTTGTTCCTCGCTGTGGAGGCTTGGGCGGTTCCAAGATCAGCCGATGTTTTGATCCACGTTTACTTGGCGCAGCAAACTGGTGCCGTGCACAGGTGCGTGATTCTCGTTGTTGCGGGCGCTTTGGGGGAGCGAGATGCTATCGCTGGGCGGTCGTTTGCCTGGTGTAGCGAATGCCTAAACCCATGGTCTATCGCCGTGGCAGCCATAAAACGGCCGGGCAATGAGTCCAGGAAGTCGTCATCACGGGTGGGCAAAATGCATCGAATCGCTTTGCTGCCTCCTGGGCAGCGTCTTGTTGGCTAGCTTTGGAGGGGTCTGCGCTGCGTGTCTCGTTTCGAATTGTCTGCACCATGAGGCCGGTCCTGCTATGGTAGTTCGCCCAAGAGCGCCAGTGGCAGCGTTTCTTCATGCATGCCACAGCGCTCTTTGGCGTTATGTCTCTAGAATCAGATCCTTTACGACACGTTGCTGACCTTTTTACGCGAGCCCTCTTAGAGCGTCAGGCTCAAGAGGCTAGCCAGCCAGTGGTGCCTCCCAGTGACCCGGATGCGCTGCGTGAGATCTTGGCCATCGAACTCCCTGAGAAGGGGGTGGACCTGGAGACGGTGGGGCACCGTCTGCGGGAGCTGGTGCGCCACACGCCAAGTACAGCCTCCGGCGGTTTCTTTAATCAGCTATTCGGTGGTCGTGAGCCGGCGGCGTTGCTGGGGGAGACCGTGGCGGCTGCCCTGAATAGCTCGATGTACACCTATAAAGTGGGTGGAGCTCAGGTGCTGGTTGAGATGGAACTCGTCAAGCAGATGGGGCTAAGGGTTGGATTTGAGGACGCGGATGGCGTGTTCACTCCCGGTGGATCCCTCTCGAACATGATGGGCATGCTTCTAGCCCGGGATAAAGCCAGGCCGCGCTTGCGGGCAGAGGGCTTTAGTGGTCCGCGATTACGTGTTTACAGTTCGGTCGATTGTCACTACTCGGTGGCCAAAGCGGTTGCCGTGCTCGGTCTCGGCTTGGACAACCTCGTATACGTTGACGCGGACGAACGCGGTCGCATGGATCCAGCTGCTCTTGAGAAGGCCATTCGCGCCGATTTGGATGCGGGGCACCAGCCGATGATGGTCAACGCAACGGCTGGTACCACCGTCTTGGGGGCATTCGATCCGCTCGATGAATTGGCGGACGTTTGTGGCACGCACGGGATGTGGTTGCATGTGGATGGAGCATTTGGTGCTTCTGTCGCGCTCGATCCTTGCCAGGCCCATCTCGTATCCGGATGCGATCGAGCTGATTCTGTGGCGTGGGATGCTCACAAGGTGATGGGCGCCCAGCTTTCTTGTTCCGTTTTCCTGGTCCGCGAACGCGGTCTCTTGGCAGCGAGCCTCGATGAAGACGCCAGTTATCTGTTTCAGGCGGACGGTCAGGAGCTGAATCCAGGAACTCGTTCGCTGCAATGCGGGCGCCGTAATGATGCGCTGAAGCTCTGGGCTCTCTGGCAGAATCTTGGGAGTGAGGGCCTGGCTCTGCGGGTGGCGCGTCTTCGAAAACTAGCTTTGCGGGCTGCGGATCTCGTGAGAGAAGCGCCCGGCTTAGAGTTGGTTCGTGAGCCCGAGTTCCTCAACGTTTGCTTCGATGTCGAGGGTGTCTCGGCGGTAGAGCTTTGCGCTGAATTGACCGACCGTGGCTTGGCCATGGTTGGCTATGCCTTAGTGGATGGTGAGGCGGTGGTGCGCCTAACTTTGGTTAACGGGCAAGTGGATGAGGGCGATTTAGAGAAGCTCTTCCGGAACCTGCTTGATGTTGCTGGTGAACTCCGCAAGCCGGCAGTGTCGCTCGCCGTCTCGTAGGGCTGCCTGCTTTAGGGTCCGGGTTTCCCTACTGACGACTCCGCCTATGGCGACCGTGGCAGCGAGAGGGTCGTTCTCGTGGCTCTCGGCCTGAGCTTCGCGCTGCGTGGTGGGGCCTAGGCCTGTGGCCCCAATGGCGTGGTCTGGGGTGGACTATTACGCTCAGCAGTTCTAGCCGTTTGCAGTGAGGCTTGGATTGTAAGCGGTTGTCTCTGCGGTGTGTTATTTGCCTAGCACGGTGCTCACGTTAAGTCGTGGCTCGGATTGCAGTCTACGATGGTGGTCATCCCGTTGCCCTCGCTTCGAACCATGCGCCAAGCTCGCCACGTCCTGTCTGTCCCGCTCTTGATCTCTGGTTTGCTGGCTCTGCTAGTGGGTGATGTTTGTGCGCAAGCAACATCCGGCGCACAGCACCGTCCTGGACGGCGGTCCATTTGTCGGTTTGACGACACGTTGTATCTCATCGCCTTCGACGCGGCTGGCGAACTCGAACTATTGCGTCAGCCTGAAGGCGCAACTGGGTGGATGCCTGTTGCGATTGCCAATGGCATCAACGATGCCAGTTCTGGCATCACGACGAATGTGCCGACGAACTACGCAGCGATGACCGCGACCAATGATGGCGTGTTGCATGTCGCGTGGGGGCGAGGGTCATATCCGAATTTCTTTGAGTTCTATTACCGCGCGATCGATCCGGTTGCTGGTGCGGCCGTCACGAATATTCTCAATACGACGTCGTATGTCGGGACGACGACTCTTAACCGTTCGGATGCAGTGGAGATCGCTGCGGTTGATGATGCTGGCTCGGGGCAGCCGGCGATTTACTTGACCGCTCAGGGCACGTCGAATTGGCGGACTCGCCTGTTACAGTTCGAGCGCACCGCAACCGGATGGCCGGTTGCTCCTGCACCTGTCGACCTAGGGATCATGTCGGTTTCCATGTCGTCGCAACGACCGCGTATAGCGGTCGGCCCCGACGGCACTGTGCACACGGTCTTCTACAATAATGCCGGTAACGGTGACTTTGCGTATCGGCCATGGAATGGCTCGTGGGGTGCGCAAGTGGTTCTTGGCGACGGAACGGTGCGTCAAGACAACACTGGTGACGTGTCGGTTGATCCGCAGGGAGTCGTGCACGCGGTTTACAATCACTGGGTGACACAGACCCAGTCCGAGGTCCGCTACAAGGCGCTCGTTGGCGGTGTCTGGTCGAGTTCGGTGTCGGTGCATACGCCAGTTGCTAATTACAGTCTCGACAATCGGTTGGCTATCACGAGTAACGTGTTTGGGGACGCGTTCATCGCCTACTTCAATAGTGCTGGTGACGCTGTGTATCGCGTCGGGTCTGGCAGCGGTTTCTCTGCTGAGAACTTGCTCTTGCCCGCAGGTTTGGCGCAGCCAACCTGGCCGATCGTGCGAGGTGCGCTATTCCCTGCCGCCAACCGTAACGTGTGCGACATCGATCTCCTCTATCGCTGGATCCTGACGCAGCCAGAGCAGGTCTTTCATGCGCGTATCGATAGTTGTACCTGTGCGACGCTCGCTATTGGAGTTTCTGGAACGTGGGCGCTAGGGGGCACGGGTGAAGTGGATTTGAGTGGTGCCGCCGTGAACGACTTCGCGCTCGGCATCTTTAGTCTCGACCTTCTGGACACTCCTGTTGCCGCACTTGGTTGTCCGTGCCCAATCTTCGTGAATCCAACGGTCGTCGTATTACGTCTCGTGGATGCCGCCGGCACGGCTCAGGTTTCGGTGCCTATGCCACCTACTTCAGTTGGCACAACCATGTGGATGCAGTGGGTGACCCTAGATTCGAACCTGGTCAATTGTCAGAGCAGTGGTTACCTGGGTCGCTACGTGCAGTGAAGCATAGCCCCTCAATGAGGGTGACGTGTCCGCGGGGCAAGGTTGGCCTTCTTGCGGCACGTTGCAGGGCGGGGACTTTGAGGTGGCAGGTGTCTTGGTCAGTAGCCGAACTCAGTGAGTAGAGCGCCTTGTTCCGTTTGTGCGATTCGCTTTTCGTCTTCGGACAGCTCCTTGCGCCAGCGTCCGATCGAGGCCTCAGGGCTCTTGCTGGTTCCATGGCTGCGGAACCGTTCTTCGGCTTTGGTCTTCAGGTCTTGGAAGATGTTTTGATCTATGGAAAGGCCAAGGAACTGTAGCACCTCGGTGATGGTCTGCTGTTGCTCCAAGATCAGGTCTTCATAGCGGATGCGAAGCACATTCGAAGCGCCGCTGAGCATGTTGATCAAGTTCTGGTTGATGTTTGTCCAGTATTGGCAGATCTCGGTGAACGTCATCGGGGAGCCATCGCTTTGGTGCTCAGTGTCGTAGCGTTCTCGGTGCAGCACGGTGGAGCGGGCAACATCTCGGCCATCGCGGACGATGTAGACGAAGCGTGCGTTGGGGAACACGCGAATTAGATCCGGGACGACTTCGGGGAACTGGAACTTGTCGCCCCATACAGTGAATTGCTTGTGAGCAAACTCGGTGCGATACAATTGGCGCCATGCAGCCATCATCCCATCGAGTAGTGGCCCCGCGAAGTTCTTCGCATACTGCTCCGGAATAAGCCCGTGCAATCGGAAACCGCCGATTTCACGAACAGTGAATAGTGGTTGGTATGACAGCGAGTGGGTCAGGCTGATGTAGTGCGCGATGTTGGACTCGTGGGTGATCGCAACACTTGGGTGGCTGTTGAGTGTGTTGGTCAGGTGTGTTGAGCCTGATCGTCCCGCGCTGACAACAAACACAGGGTTATCCCACTGAACCGGATCGTCGTTGTCAGAGTTGGCTGGTTGGTTGGTCGCTTTCATCGATAATAGGAAGGTAACCTTGGCAAGGTGGTCGGGCCAAGTCTGGCAAATCAAGGTGTCCGTTTTGTGCGTGATCACGTTCATGATCACGGGTTGGTGCCCTGGCCCTATCCGTGAGGCCGGGCGCAGGCAAAAGTCGGCTCATGGCAGAGCTTCGGCAGGCTTGCCGCGTTAACGATTAGATTTGTAGGCGTGCTGGTAGGGCCAAGGAATGACATGGCATCGTTCGGCCCAGGCTTCCCACTGATTGATTAGGCGCTGGGTGATCTCCGGGAATGATGCAGCGACATTGTTGGCTTCGACGCGGTCTTTTTGCATGTTATACAGCTCCCATTTTCCGCGTGGGCTCTTGGCGCAGAGTTTCCATTTGCCGTCGCGGACGGCTCGATTGCCTTCGTGCTCAAAGTAGATCGGCGCACGTGTTGGCCTCTCTTGACCAGTGAACACGCTAGCGAGGCTGACGCCCTCGGGAGGTAGTGTTGCTGCGCCTCTTTGTTTGTTCGGGTAGGTGGCGCCACTGAGTTCGATCGCGGTGGCCATGATGTCCACAAGATGTCCGACTTCGTGTCGCAGCGTGCCAGCGCCGGAGATACCTGCTGGCCAATGCGCGATCAGTGGAGTTGCGATGCCGCCTTCGTGCACCCAGTGCTTATACATGCGGAATGGCGTGTTGCTGACGTTGGCCCAATCACGGCCATACGCGATATAGGTGTCAGCGGCACCAGGCATCACGCCATAGCCATCGCGGACTGGATAGCCATCGCGAGTCTGGGACGGTCTCATGCGTTTTTGTAACTCGCCCGCTTTCATGGCGGGCAAGGTCGGCTTGGCTGCGCGCTTGGCGACAGGTTTGTTTGCGTTCTTGCCCCGTCCGTAGCCTTCGGCACATCCGCCATTGTCTTGCAGGTAGAGGATGAGGGTGTTCTCGAGTTGCCCGGTTTCGCGTAGTGATTTGACGAGCCGTCCAATGCCTTGATCCATCGAGTCAACCATGGCCGCGTAGACTTCCATGCAGCGCTCTTCAAACGCTGGGTCGGCCACTTTGTCCCATGATCCAGGTGCTGTCGACATTGGCCAATTTTGGTCGACTAGGCCGCGTTCCCGTTGTTTCTGGAATCGCTTCGCTCGCACTTCTGCAAAGCCTGCCTCGTAGCGACCGCGATATTTCGCGATGTCACGTTCGCGTGCATGCATTGGCCAGTGGGCTGCGGTGTAAGAGACGTAGAGGAAGAATGGTTGTGTGTCGTGTTGCTCGTGGTGTTCGCGGATGAACTTAGCCGCGTGATCGGAGATGGCGTCGGTGTAGAAGAAGCCGTCTTCAGGCGCGTAGTCCGGGTCGGCATACGGTGAAATCAACTTGTTGCCGCGTACAAGGGTGTTCGGGTCCCATAGACTGCCCGCGCCGTGAATCGTCCCGTAGTAGCGATCAAAACCGCGCTGCATTGGCCAGTTGTGCTTTTGCAGTTCGCCTTCTTTGCGAGTCAGCGGTGTGACGTGCCATTTGCCGGTTGCGTAGTTGCGGTAACCGGCGCCACGCAAGACTTCGGCGATCGTGACGCAGCGATTGTTTAGGTCGCCTTGGTAACCTTGGCTGCCCTTCTTGCTGTCGACCATCCAGCCGATTCCCGTTTGGTGCGCATAGAGACCTGTCAGCAGCGATGCGCGGGTCGGGCAGCAGCGGGCCCCATTGTAGAATTGTGTGAATTGCAGTCCGTCTGCTGCCAATGCATCTAGTTGTGGAGTTTCGATTTCCGATCCGTAGCAGCCAATGTCGGAGAATCCCATGTCGTCGGCTAGGATGACAACGATGTTCGGTTGCGTAGGCTGACGATCCTGTGCCTGTGCGAATGAGAACAGGCAGGTGATGGCGCAAGAGATGGGGCCAAGGTGTGCAATTGGCATCTAAAAAGTGTAGCGGCGTTAGCTGTGGTGGCGAGCGAGACCGTTGATAGGTGTCGATTTGTGTTCCGCCTCTGGCCTAGCCGTTGTTTGGAAGTCTCGGAGAAGCTTGTGAAGGGCGACATGGAGAGCCCTTGTCGCTAGGGTGTTGCTATGCCGAAGCTCGCGATGCACTGGTGGATTCTGATCGGTCTCGCTGCGGGTGTGGCCTATGGCTACGTCGCCGCGGTGACCGGGAACCCGACTCATGTGTTGGAATATATCTCGCCCATTGGGCGGCTGTTTCTCAACTTGCTGAAGATGATTGCGGTGCCGTTGGTGCTGTTCTCTTTGGTCGCAGGTGTTGCAAGCCTCAACGACACTAGCAAGCTAGGTCGTATCGGCGGTAAGTCGATAGCGCTCTACTTGGTGACGACTGCGATCGCGATTGCGATCGGTCTTGTTGCTGTCAATGTTTTTGCGCCGGGCAAAGGCCTGTCGCAAGCGACGCGTGACAGTCTGATCAAGCAAACTGAGTCACAGACATCCGAGAAGTTGGCGAACGCGGATGTCAGTATCATTGATCAGTTGGTCAATATCGTGCCGACCAATCCGTTTGCGGCGTTGTCTAGTGCGTCGATGCTGCAGGTGGTGTTCTTCGCGCTAATGCTCGGCATCGCGTTGACGAAGCTGTCGCGGCGGGTAGAGGGGACTGCGCATGTCATCAAGGTCTTCCAGCTGCTCAGTGACGCAATCATTGAGATGGTGCAGATGATCATGAAGATCGCGCCCTTTGGGGTGTTTGCCATGATGGCTGCAGTGGTCGCAGACTTAGGCAAAGAACCTGGTCAGCTGGCAGAGCTAATGTCGAGTCTCGGTGGCTACATGGGCACCGTGGTCTTGGCGCTCTTTGTTCATTATCTGTTGGTTTACACCGTGATGCTCAAGGTGTTCACGCAGGTCCCGTGGCGTGTTTTTGCCAAGGCGTTGATCCCCGCCCAACTGTTGGCATTTAGTTCGAGTTCGAGCGCCGCAACGCTTCCGATCACAATTCGCAGTGTCGAGAAGGTTGGTGTCGACGAGGAAGTGTCGAGCTTCGTGTTGCCATTGGGCGCGACGATTAACATGGATGGCACGGGCCTATACCAGGGAGTCGCTGCCGTGTTCATCGCCAATGCTCTTGGCATGGACCTCAACTTGGGTCAGCAGTTGACGATCGTGTTGACTGCGGCGCTGGCGTCAATCGGAACGGCTGCAGTGCCCGGAGTCGGCATCGTGATGTTGGTGATCGTGCTCAAGGCTGTCGACGTGCCTGAGGCAGGTATTGGCTTGATCCTGGCCGTGGACCGCCCGCTCGACATGTGTCGCACGGTGCTCAATGTGACCGGTGATGCGACGGTCGCGACGGTGGTGGCTAGTAGTGAAGGGCTCATTCATAAAGGCGAGCGCCATCACCCGGCGAGCCCTTAGCGATATGGCGTTGTGATCGCGATCACTAGCTTCGGACTCGATCGGTGGTGCCGGTCGAGTCTGTGATCGATTGTCGTTGCCGATTTGGCTGCTGGGTGTTGGCTGGCTTCGGTGTTGTGCCGTCCACTAGCTCGCTTCCGTTCCCATCGTGCGGACGTCTTCGCCGGTCGGATTCTGGAACAGTTCGAGATCGAATTCATGCACTGAGGCTAGTAGGAAGTCGAACAGGTCGGCCTGGATCGCTTCGTATGCGCCCCATGCAGTGGTGTTGGTGAACGCGTAGATTTCGAGCGGCAGTCCCTGGGGGCCCGGTGGCATCTGGCGTACCAGTAGCGTCATGTCTTGGTGGATGTCTGGGCGCTGGCGAAGCCATTGGTAGACGTAGGCGCGGAATGTGCCCATGTTGGTCAGTCGCCGCACTTCGAGTGGGGGCGTTGACTGCTTGGTGTCTTTGTTCGAGTTGGCTAGGTCTGCGTTCTTTCCGGCGATGTAGTCCTTGAGCACCGCTACCTTCCCGAACCGATCAACTTCGTCCTGTGTGAGGAACCGCACGGAGGATCCGTCGAGGTAGATCGAGCGCTTGATGCGGCGGCCCGATCCTTCGCTCATGTTGCGCCAGTTCTTGAACGGCTTGTTGACCAAGTTGATCGTTGGCACGGTCGAAATCGTGCAGTCGAAGTTTTGAATCTTTACAGTGTGCAGTGCCATGTCGACGACGTCGCCGTCGGCTCCGCCCGGCACTTCGATCCAGTCTCCAAGGCGGATCATGTCGTTCTGTGTCAGCGTGATTGACGCCACCAAAGACAAGATGGTGTCCTTAAAGATCAACATCAGGACGGCTGTCATTGTGGCGATGCCGGCCAGCAGACCCGAGGGGTCCTTACCGAATGCCCAGGCAACGGCAGCTACGGTGCCGAGCACATATATGAAGATCTTGATTAGGCTGACGTATCCCTTGATTGGCCGTTGTTTGGGGCCGCTCTTCCGCGCGTAAATCTCGTGACTTGCATCCACCAGCGCGCCAGCCGCGAGCATGCCACTGATCGTTGTCAGTGCCGTTAGGGCTTGGCGAACGGCTTGGACGATCGTCTCACTGTTCGGCAGTGCCGGGTCCATGCCGGGGAATTGTCCGACCGTTGCTGCCGCAATGAGGGTTGGCGGTAGGTAGCTGATCCAGCGGAAGAACGCTTTGTCGACGAACACATCATCGAGTGTGTTCTTGGAGCGCTTGATGAGCGGCACAATCACAAGCTTGCGCAGCGCACGCGTGATCCATGAGACGAGCATGATCACGAAAATGAGGGCGACGATGTCGAGAGTCTGCTCGACCCACAGTTGGGTTCCCTCGGGCAGCCACAGGTTTTGCTTGGCGGTCGCGAGCTTCTCGTCTTGCAAGAGCTTTGCGATGTCGGCGGGGTTGATCCCTTCAGGGCCCTGGCCGGAGAACAGCGGTGAGTGTAGAGGCGTCATACGATCCGCAATCATGCGCTGAAGCCTTCGCAAGATCACTTGCTAGAAGCCGCGCTCGTTGATATTGCTGGGCCTAAGGTGGCTCTAGCGGTTGCCTGCTCGTCCGTGACAGAGCGTAGTCGACGCTCGTCATATGCTCAGATATGGACTTGCAGTGGAGCTAGGTCTAGCGGATCTACCCTCTTAGTCAGTCGGGTCCTGTCATGACGTTCGGGCGTGCATCGTCATAGGAGAAGGTGCGCGCCTTCAGCATCGAGCGCCTTGTGATGGGCACCGTATTGTGGCGCCTGTATCGT
>Ga0315331_10002402_pt1 | contig 14227 bp, 19 predicted proteins | sample M160m34915metaG_FD_203456 | JGI IMG/M metagenome (GOLD analysis project Ga0315331, IMG submission 203456) | Ammonia-oxidizing marine archaeal communities from Monterey Bay, California, United States - M1 60m 34915 | ecosystem: Environmental > Aquatic > Marine > Intertidal zone | place: USA...
TTGCTAAACCTTTTGGTTTTAAAGCTTCTAAAATACCTTTGCTACTTGGATAACCTTTTATTTTAAATGGATTATTATATTTAGGTTTTGCTGTATCCGGATAAGGTAAACCAGATGATTGAAGAATTATAGATTCAAATCCTGTTCTAGTTCCTAAATTAGATCCTGCAATTGTTCCGCCACCAATGTTTCCACCACCAGCATACATTTGTCTGTTAGGCGTAAGTTGACCTATACCAGTTGATCCGCCTCTTCTAAATGATGGTCTTTTTAAATTCATTAATTTCCTCCAAAAATACTTCCCAAACCATAAGCACTTAATCCTGCAGATAACGCCTGTGATAAAGGTCCAACGGATCCACCGCCTAAAGTAGTGGTAGTTGTAGTCGTTGGTGCTCCACTTACTTGAGCAGCTATCCCTGATCCAAAAGCATTAAGTCTGCTTAGTGGTTCGTTGTATGCTAGTTGCGCTTGTTGTTGTGCTGCATCTAATTGCGCTTGTTGGTAAGCCAAGTTTCCTGTACCGGCTGCACCTAATTGTTGAACACTACTCGCTGCTAATGATGGTTGTAATGATGCTAAGTTTCTTGAAAAGTCTCCAAGACCAAGTTGTTGATTTGCAAGATTAGATTGTTGTGTGAATGCTTGGTTTGCAAGTTGATTTGCTTGAGTAAAACCTTGACCTAATAACTGTGCTTGTAGTGCCGCTCTTTTTGCAGCAGCGTCTGACGCATACTGAGCTTGAGCCACACCTTCTCTGCCACCACCAAAAGCTCCCGCTTGAATAGCGTTCGCTGCAAGTTGTGGTACACCTTGTGCAGTTTGTGTATCAAATTCTGCTAAAGTTGTATCAATTACTTGTTGTTGATACGGTGACATAAATTGTTGGTACGCTTGTGGTCCACTTAAAGCTGCAGCTCCTCCCAATGTAGTTCCAGCTTGAGTTTGGTATTGTTGTGCTTGATCTAAGAATGGCTGATAGCCTGCAACTCCAGTTCCTGTTCCAATACCTGTAACATCTCCTTCTGTTCCAAAAGTTAATTGACCTAATCCTGCTTGAGTTGCTGCCTGTTGTTGAGCAGCTTGAGTTAAAACATTTTGACCTGCTACTTGGGGTCCAAGTTGAGCTAAGGTAGGTACATTACCAATAACATTGCCATCAGCGTCTGTAATTGTAGAGCCAGGAGCTCTACCTACTTGTTGCGTTAATAAATCTATATAATTTTCTTGAGCACCTTCTATATAAGGGGCTCGTCTAGTATATGTAGTTGAATCAGCCATTATGCTTTACCTACTTGTTCTGCTTTTTTCATTGTGTTGTATAATTTTTTAGATCCTTCTTCAACGCTGCCATTACCAATACCACGTACAGCATCAGCAGTCATTACAAATTCATTTTTAGATAACATGGCAGGTACATCGTCAGCTCTTTCTTTAATACCAACTGGTACAAAACCACCTTCATCTCTGTAGTCTCTTTCAACTACACCTGCATTATTTTTTCTCATTTTACCTGTTGGTACATCACTTATACCACCAACTGATCTAAAAGTCTTACCTGTTAATTGGAATATCTCTGCTTCAATGTCAGATACATCTTCACCTTTACCAACTTTTTCATCTCTTAAAATTAATAATTCTGATACTCTGTTAGCACCACCTTTGTAACCTATTCTACCTCCATCTTTTTTCATTCCCATAATAGCAATTTCTTTTAACACTGCTGCATCAGCAGGATAAGATCCAGGATTACTTAATATTCTATATAAATTAGGCATCGTGTAAGATCTACTAGCTCCACCGGATCCACCTAGTCTTCTAAATAAATATGATTTTTCTGCTCTACTAAATGTAATTCCTGCCATCATCATATCTTCATTGTCTTCGTCATCACCTGATTCAACGTCGATTGACATGATACCTATTTCAGAAGTTTCTTCTGGACTACCTCTTTTAAATCCTATTCTACCACCGTTAGCAAATTCTGGAACAGGTCTTCCTCTACCTGCATCTCCATAAGCGCTTGTAGTCGTATCTCTAAACATTCCAGGCATTGCTTCAAAGTCTGATCTCTTAATCATCTTTGGTCCATCCTCTGTCATAATCATTATCATGTCTTCTGTGCTTGTGTCAGGCATGATCTCCTCCAGTAATTGTGTTTTAATCATTTCGTTAGCACCAGACTCGAATCCTATTCTGCCACCGTTAGCTCTTTTTTCATAGGCATCTCCAGTATAGATTTCTAAAAATTCTTCAAAGCCTCCACTATATAAATCTTTTACAAGAATTTCTTCTCCGGAACTATCTGTTCCATAAACACTATTGTATTCTTCCAAAGCTGCCGATACTATTCCTGGACTATATCCACTTTTAAATCCTATTCTGCCACCATCTTTTTTACCACCAAAGAAATTTTGTAAGTAACCTGCGTACTCTGCTTTTTTTTCGTTTTTTCTAGCTTCGTTATATTCTTCTTCAGTTAACTCTACTCCTGCATCATTAGCTAACGCCAAAGCTTCTGCGTATGAAGCTGCAGCGGTTACCGCTCCTATTACTGCTGCCCTATCAAGTTTACCTTCGCTATCATAAAATAAAGCTTTACTTCCTCTTTTTAAAAGATCAAATGCTGCATCTGTTTTTTGTCCTGCAGATGTATCAAAACTTACAATTGATTTAAATGAATCCATCGCAGATCCTGGAGTATTTGTAACAGTATCTTGTATTATTCCAAAACCATCGGATCCACCTGTAGTTAAATCAATTGATCCGTCTTGTATGTTAAGAGGTTTTCTCAAAGGTTTAGAACTATTAATACCTTGAACAGTGTCAGTTCCTTGGTTCGAGAAGAACTTACCAAGACCAGTCTTATTACCTAAAGGAGAACTAAATCCACCTTTAAATCCACTGCCTGTGAAGGCTCCGCCTGGATCAAACGGATTACCTTGAAAATCTGCTCCACCTAAGTATCTAGCACCTTGACCCATACCATAAGTTAATGCACCTCTTTTAAGTGATGAACCTATTTTACCAGTTTGATCAAAACTGCCAAGACCCGCCATTGCTGCTGCAACTGCCGGGTTAAAGGGTGCAACAAAAGGTGCTGCTTTAACTGCAATATCTGCTACTTCATTAGGTATAATTTTTCTAACAAATCTTTTAAGCTTACTACCCAAGCCAAACTTTTCTCTAGGTGTAACTTGCATAATGCCACCGTCTGCTTGTAATTGTCTGTTCATTAAAGATCTAGATATCGCCATAATTTAAATATATTTATACTGTTAAGCAGGCGTAGAAATCCTGTAAATATGATACTTTATTTGATTTTTTTGGACTCGTCAACAGATTTGACAGGTCTTGCTGCTTGCCATAAATCATCTCTAAATCGACCGGTATAACAATACTCACCGACATGGGTTATAGGGGCATCTATATAAGCGTATACCTTACCTCCTATATCTGTCCATCTTTGACAGAATCCAAAATCTTCTCCAAAATATCTTTTAGTTTTAGGGTCATGCAATGTGTCAAATAGATTGTACATATTGTCTTTTTTAACTTCTTTACCATTAATATTAGTGGGCTGATATATTTCTAAATGAGGATATTCTTTAATCATTTTTTCAACTACATTTCTTTTAATTAACATACATCCAGTTGGAGCATGAGTAAGCTCCATTAATCCTTTGTCCACGGTTATTGAATTAGGGTCTTCTACTTTAACAGGAAAGGTAAATCCTGCTGTGGCCAAGTCTTTTTCATTATTGATAGCATCTTCTTTAGTGTTAAGTCTTCGCCATATTTTATCCCAACTTAAAAGTTTCATTGGGTAAGGTAAACTAATTATATCTTTATCAAATTCTAACATTTTAAAAATAGCTTTCGCACTAAAATCAATATCAGAATCTATGAATAAAAGATGAGTGTAATTATCTTCGTGATTTAAAAATTCTGCTACACATAAATTTCTACCTTGTGTAACTAACGATGATTTAAGTAATGTAAAACTACACTGTATTCCTTCTTTCCAACATGCTTGTTGAAATTTTAATACGGCTTGACAGTAATGCATACTGACATCACTATGACAAGGAGTACACACCATAATCTTGTGAGGTGAAGTACCTAATTTTATTTCTGTTACTTTGTTTTCTACGGTATTAGTTTTAATAGTTTGATATGTATCATCATTTGCTGTTTCAGTTTTATCTACGTTAAACCATATGGGTTCATTTGGATTTGACATTTATAGCTCCTTTTAAAAATGTTGTCCACGCAGATGCTTGCTTAGGCCAAGAATAATATATCTGTGTGTAATTAGATTGAGTAGTTAAGTGACTATGTATTTGTGGCTCGTGTAAAGTTTCTGCTGCAGCAGCAATACCGTATGCAAATTTTTCAGCTAAAGCTTTATAGTTATTATCATAAGGAATATACATTGGAAACTCTGCTCCTGTTTCAAATAGAGCTCCATAATCAGTTACTATACTATATAGGCCCGCAGACATTGCCTCCAATAAAGAAATACAAGAAGTCTCTTCAAAGATACTGGGATAAACATACATATTATAATCTTGTAAATGCTCTCTAATATATTCGTTTGGTTTGTATCCAATATAATTTACATTAGATAAGGACTTTGCTTGATCATACAGTGCTTTATAGTTATGATCATTTTGTTCATGAAACTCTTTACCATATACTTCACATGAAGAATAAACATCTAATGTAATTAAAGGATTTTTAAGTAGTTGCATTGCACCAAGTAAAACAGATAATCCTCTCCAGGGAGTGTTCTGATGAATTATTCTAATAGGTTTACCTTTTTTATAATGTGGAGATTGTTTTATTTTTTCAACTCCATTTTTAATAACTACACATTTTTCAGTAGGGATACCAAACATCATTCTAAACTTTTCATAATTCCAATGAGAATTAAAAACATACCAATCGTATCTATGATGATTAGCTTTATCTTTAAACCATGGATATAAATTAGGTTGATCGTAGGAATTTTTTTGCCAAAGTACATTAAGTTTATTAGGATCTATAGGTACTTTACCAGGTACACTAGTACAAATCTGTACTTGATCTAATAAATTTTTATCTACGTATTGATGTAAAAAACCAAGTTGTAATTCGGTTCCTCCTTTAGGTGTTTGATTTTTCAATGACATAAGCTACTGTAATCCTCCAATAAGGTAATTGTTTTTTAAGCTCTTGTGATTTATGTAAAAATTCTGAATCAAATAAAACAAAATCACCTGGTTTGTATTTTATAACTTTTCCTTCTATATTTAATTCTCCTCCCCAAGTCTCCGCCCACTGTGGAGTTAAAAAACCAACGATACTATATCTATTTGCTTTATCCGTATGAAACTCTGTATAATGATTATCATTTTGAGCATTCAAAGATAAACTATCTATTTTTATTGGAAAGGTAAAATTATGCTGTTCTTTTAATTTTTGATTTATTCTATCTAACATACAACGAAAATATCCTATCCAATATTGATCATTATAATTAGTTTTTCCATTAACTATAAAAGAACAACCTGGAAAACGACCTCCTACTGTTACATCAGAGGATCTATTTAAATTCCACATATGGTTACCAATAAGAGCCTCATAGAGGTCAAACATATCAGTAGTCTCTAAAACATTATTTATTATTTTTAACATTATTATTCATTACTTTCTGAAATACATCTAATCCTTTCGGTGAAATCTGAACTGTAACATCGGTTACAATATCAGGACCCTCTACTTTCTCTTTAGACGTTTCGCCTGTTTTTGTATTCCTATAAATTGTTATAGTTGTACAATCGATCTTATGTATATTATCCGTTTTCATTCTCTCTGTTTATAAGCGCATAGCTAACTACTACTTCAAGTTTGTCAGCTGTTTCTGCTTGCGCTTTTATAGCATCTCCTGCTTCTAAATTCAACCCCTGTTCTGCAGCGTTGATTGTGCTTGAAGCAGGTATATCTTTTCTAAAAAATTCTACATTTGTACTAGCAGAAGAATCTCTTAAATCACAGTTAACTAATACAGCTCCGGTACTATTATTCGATACATATACAGATTTTATGATAGCAACAGCTGATGTAGATATAGTTAAAACAGTTGTCATAGCTGTTCCATCTAATATTTTGCTAGCGTTTTGATATTGTATTGTCATGATAAAAAGTAATTAAAAGCGTCTTGTTCATTTTTTAAATCTTCTTGAAAAGAAAAATTAAGTTGTTGTTTCATAGTAGTCATAGACTCAATAATTTGTCTTTGATTTTCTACATCATATTCTTGTTTTGGTTCAGGTATATAGTTAGTTAGTTTAGCCATTATTTTCTAGTTTTATCTACACCTTTTATTTTGCCTTTATTCTTTGAGGCATAAAATACAGTTTTACCTTTTTTCTTACCATATCTGTCTTTCATAGATTTCATTATTTTTTTACCTTTTGTAGTAAGTGGCATGCTATCTCCTTCCGTCTGGTTGAGCGTCCAGTCTAAAACTACCATAACGCCAAGTTTCACCTGCAGCATCGTTTTCTATTTTTAAAGATAGTAGTCTTCCTCTCGCTCTAGTATCTACTTTATCAGTAGTAGTTGTTATTGTAAAGGGACCTAAAGGAGAACCCGATTGAACATCAGATGGATAATCCGATATAAACAAAGTTACTTTAGAGTTTCCCACTAAAAATTTATAGTCCGGCATAAATCTTCTCATTGACATAAATAGTTCACCATCATCAATATCAAAATCTCCAGATCTTATAAATGCATCAATAGAAGTTGTACCTGAGCTATTAACTTGATCCGTTCCTACTTCATGAGCATAGTAAATACTGGCTCCATATAAATTCGTAACTCCTAGTATATCTGGAAACGCTGGAGTAGCCGTAGCTTCATAATCAGTTGCGTAAGGTTTTTCAAAGACACCTTGATCCGCGTAAGTAGTTCTATCTAAAGATGAAGTAGTCCAAACATTTTCTTGATAGTTATAGGTTACACATCTATCTACTTGAGTAGATCCTGATTTAGGATAAAACCAATTTACTTCAGTATATAAAGAATTAGGTGAAGAAAAAATTACATCAGATGAACTAAAGTTAAGACCTAAATTTCCATTTTGTGTTGTAAATACAAAATCTTCTACTAAACAAGGAAGAGCTTTTACAGTACCGTCATACATAAAAAATCCGCCTTCATTAGACATCCAATAAACTGCTCCGTTAACATAAGAAGCTGCGTGTTGACCTATACATCCACAGTTAGTACCAACTTGTCTAACACTAAAAGTAAAAGGTGGGCCTACAAATTGAATTACATAAGCTGCAAGATCTGTTAATACAAATACATAATCTTTACCTTGAAGAGCGGCTCTAATTTCATTACCCGTATCAAGTCTAAATGTTCCTGCAGTATTTGTGGCAGTAGGTAAATAAGTATTTAAATTTTCTTGGTTTGAGAATCTTACAAACATAGGATCTTGTGTCGAAGCACTGCCAATAGTTGTTTCTGTTCCAAAATGGAATAAATGTCTGTCTCGATCAGACACTAATGTAAATCTGCTTGTATTTGGATTACCCGTTGTTACGAAACCTGATGTAGATTGTGATGCTCGAATAGTTCGAGCTCCGGACGCTCCAGCATCCCAAGTAAATGTTTTACCATTAAATATAGTTGCAACTAAAACTTGACCAAAATTATCAAGACTCCAATTACCTGGATCTAAAATTACATTACTTACTGTTCTTTCAGTTCCCCAGGTGCTATCGTTCCATAAATAAGTTCCCCAACCATAACCTATAGTTTGAAAAGTTGGCCCTATTTCGACATAAGGATTAACAGTTGCAGCACCTGCTGCAGTCATACCTGAGCCTCCTTCATTTCTAGAAGCTAGTATAGTAAATTTATCTATATCTGGAGTTGTTTGTATTTCATAAACTTTTTCTAATTCTGATGCTGTGTAATCTGAGGCACCTGTTACTGTTACACTTGATAATGTTACATACCTTCCTTTAGCTAAACCGTGAGATCCTTTATTTATAGTTACAGTATTTGAACCATTAACAGTTGTTATAGTGCATCCTGTAATCGCTGTATCTAAGGGCGTAATGTCATAAAAATCATTACCGTAATACACAAACAAACCTTGGGAAGTTCCAATTGCAGCATAACGTTCTCCTGCTAATGAAGTCCAAGTTAACTGCGCTCTAGCTGCGCCAGGTAATGTTTTAGATGCAGCAGTTAATTGTTCCCATCCACCTATTTTTTCAGGTGCAGTATATCTAAAACGTACAAAATCACCATCTACCCATTGTCCAGGTAGAGCTGAAGGTACACTTTGTTTATTAAAACCAGGTGCAAAATCTACTTTTTTTAAGGCCATAATTGTGTTATATAGTAATTTATAAAAGAATGAAAGTCACAATATAATGAGATTATCTTATTCAATACCGGATAAATTATGGTGGATCCATGATTTTTTAGATCAAGAAAATTACAAAGGTATCCACAATGCTATTTTTAAAGAACGTGGAAACATAAATTTACATTCTGTTGAAAAAGAATGGAACAAGATACTATACAATAACATTAAAACTATGCCTGAAAGAGTAGGAGTATCTAATTATCCTCCTTTTGAAACATTAAAAACTTTAATCAAAAGAAATAAATTTTTTTCAATACCTGAAAATATAGATATGAACACTAATATTCATTATTTAAAAAAAGACTCTGGTATAAACTGGCACAACGATGGAGGAGCAACTTACGGAGCTACGTTTTATTTAAATAAAAGATGGAATAGACATTGGGGAGGAGAGTTTATGTTCACTGATGAAAAAGGACATGGCTGGTTGCCTGTAGTTGGTAATAGTTTAATTCTTGTTAAATCACCTTTAGAACATAAAGTTAATACTGTTTTAAGTCCTTTAATTCCTAGAATTTCTATACAATTATTTATGAAAGCATCAACATCATGAATTATTTAGAAGCAATTGTTGAATTAAAAAATATAGTAGACCCTAACTTTATTAAAAGAATTATATCTTTAATAGATAAAAAAGCTAAGAATCCTTTACCTATTTCTAATCAAGTAGATAAAGAAGTTAGAAATGTAAAAGGTTACTCCTTAAATTTTGATACTCCTACAAATCTTTTTTATTGGAACTATATAAAAACAGAAATAGAAAGACTTTTTGTTTTTTATAAAAGTAAGTTTCCTATGATAAATGCTACAAAAATACATCAAATAGATTTATTAAAATATACTTCTGGGGGTAAATACAACATACACATAGACTATGCTCGTGAACTACCTAGAAATCTTAGTGTTATTATTAATTTAAACGGGGATTATGAAGGTGGAGAGCTATCGTTTACGGATCAAACAGGAAAAGAAATTAAATCATTAAAACTTAACAAAGGGTCCGTTGTATTTTTTCCTAGTAATTTTTTATATCCTCATTTAATTAAACCTATCAAGAAGGGAAAAAGGTATAGTATAGCAGCATGGCTACAGTAGAATTTAAGTTAATTAAAAATTTTCTTTCAGAAGATGAATTAAAAATGCTTCAAAAATATTGCTATAACAGATTAGATTTCAATAACTATAAAGGAGATAAACAAACAGACTCTCCTTCTTATTATTATGATCCTTTAATGATGGGTTTGTTAGATATAAAATTACCTTTAGTAGAAAAAGAATCTGGTTTAAAATTATTTCCTACTTTTTCATACTGGAGATATTATGTTTTTGGAGGCAAATTAGCTAAACATATTGATAGACCTTCTTGTGAAGTTTCTGTAACAGCTTGCATTAAAAAATATGATAATTGGCCTATTGTAATAGAAGGACATTCTTATGAATTAGAAGAAGGAGAAGCTTTATTGTATGCGGGTTGTATACAAGATCACTGGCGTCCTGGTATATATAAAGGAGAGGGAATGGCACAAATGTTTGTGCACTATGTAGATCAAAATGGTCCTTTTACTCATCATGCTTATGACAAATTTTTAAAAAGTGTTAACTATGAAAACGGTGCTAAAACAGAAGATGGAGAAATAATAAAAAAAGAAAGATTGAGATGGAAACAAAAAAACTCATAAATAAAGATGCTTTTGATATTTTATATGAAGAAGCAACTAAAGACTCTGCAGATTATATAAAAAAATATATCTCTGAAGTTATAATTACAGATGGCGGATGGTGGAATGTAGCTCTTTCTAAGATAGAAGTAGATGGATTATGCATGGAGCTAGGAGTATATGAAGGAACAAGTATTAATTTTTTTTCTAAAAATAAACCTAAAAAAACTTGGTATGGTTTTGATAGTTTTCTAGGGTTTCAAGAAGATTGGAAAGGAGGATATTTTTCAAAAGGAGATTTTTCTTTAGAAGGAAAACTACCTTTAGTTAATACCAATGTAAAATTAATTAAAGGATATTTTAAAGATACTCTTCCAGGTTTTTTTAAAGGAATGGATAAAAATATTTCTTTCTTACATGTTGATTGTGATACTTATGAATCTACAATAGAAGCTCTTAATGTAATAGGTCCAGAAAGATTTGTTCCTGGCACAAGAATTTTATTTGATGAATATATTAGTTATATAGGTTGGAGATGTGGTGAATTTAAAGCTTGGCAAGAGTTTGTAAAAAATAATAATTTAAAGTATAAATATGAACTATTTGGTTTGAGACAGGCATTAGTTAAAATAATATAAGGAGAAAAATTACAATGGAAAAAAAAGTAGATATAAATAATTTTATTGGAGTCTATGATAATTTTATTATGCCTGAAGAATGTAATAAAGCTATTCAGTTATATGAAGATCAAGATAAATTTAATAAAACAATGAATAGATTAAGATCTGAAAAATCAACTCCTCTACAGAAACAGGATCAACAACTCTTTGCAGGGACAGATAATGTAGATGTATGGTGGGATACTTTAAAAACTATGATATATAATTTTCATACAGCTTGGAGTGATTATGCAAGACAAACAGGAGCATATGAAGCTTACGGTCAAACTGACTTTAATTATACTACTTTAAAAATTCAAAAAACATTACCTACAGAAGGCTATCACGTTTGGCACATTGAACATGGAAAAGGATACGATAATGAACCCCGTGCTTTTGTTTTTTCTATTTATTTAAATGACATAGAAGAAGGAGGTGAAACAGAGTTTTTACATTTCTCAAAAAGAATTAAACCTAAAACTGGCAGAATAGTTATTTGGCCTGCAGCGTTTCCATATGTTCACAGAGGCAATCCTCCGTTATCTGGTAAAAAATATATTTTAACTTCTTGGATGATGTTAAGATAGATGAGACAAATAAATAAAAGAATTATAGTTGAAGATAATTTTTTTAAAAAAGAAATATTAAATTCAATTTATCATGAATTAATGACAAATAATTTTACCAATAGAATGGCTGAATATGGCAATGTTTATGGTAGAGAATATTTTCAAGTTAAACTAAATCAAGCTCATTATGTAGCTCAATTGACTATGAAAAATTTAGAACGATTATTTAATTTAAAATGTACTGATATAAATTCTCAATACGTATTAACTACAAAACACACTGAAGCAAAACCTCACATTGATATTTCTCATGAATTTAATTGTTTAATTTATTTAAAAGGAGAATCCATAGTTAATAATGGAACTGGTTTTTATGATAAAATTAATGATGATTATAAATTAAACACACATATAGGTTTTAAAGAAAATAGAGCAATCATATTTGACCCTCTTATATATCATTCGTCTCTTCAATGGAATGAAGATGCCAAACCTAGATATGCTATGTTAAATTTTCTTAATGTTATTAAGAAGAATAAGAAGTAGGTCTTGCACCTTTTCTAGCTATTTGATCGGATTCACTTTCAGTAGAAGCAACTGTTCCATCATCATTATATGTAGTAATAACATCTGCATCCCAATCAGCTTGTAATTTTGCTAAATGAGCTACGTCCCATCTATTTGAAAACTGACTAATGTCTCCAATGTTTGCCGTAGCATATGATGAGTGAGGTGTGCTATCTCTGTATTCTACTTCATCAGAAGTATTGGAAGCGCCATATTGAATAGCCCAAAGATTTGAAAATACTCCTTGGTTCCAAAAAGAATCATCAGAAACAATATATCCAATTCCTTCCGAAGCACCTTCAGCATGATTTTTAATTATCATTTTGTCATCAAATACTATTGTCCAATTTCCTTTGCTTGCCATTTTTTCTCCTAAGTTTTTATAATATAAAGAATTGTTAAATAAGGTTGTAAGACTGAACCATTACCACTACCCGCACTACCAGAAAAAGTTGCACTCATATTATGAGAGTGACCACTACCACTTCCGGCATTACCAGTATTACTATTTTGTGTAACTCCAACTTGAGGATAAGAGGGAGCAGATCCACCTCCACTAGCACCACCTGGGTGACTGTGTGAAGCAAGTTGTGCAGTTGATAAAGTAGCATTAGCAGTTGATCCACCAACGTTTCCAGCAGGGGTAAATCCTATGTTTACAGTATTAGCTCCACCTGTTGATGCTAAAGCTTTGTTGTTAGATTTACCAACAGCTACGTTATCTGTTAAATTTGGTACATTAAAAGTTGATGAACCGTCTCCAGTTCCGTAAGTTGTACTTACGATTGCAAATAATGCAGAGTAAGTTGATCTTGAAACTGCTTGACCATTACACTCTAAAAAACCTGTAGGCACTGATGCAGAAGACCACGGCACAATAGTCGCTGTAGGAATTCCCTCGATACCTGTAAGGTTTGCTCCAGAAAAATCGTATTTTGTTGCTTCGTAATTTGACATATTATTTCTCCGTGTAAGTCCATCCTGTTGTAGCATCTCCAGAAAAAACTAATTTAAAAGCTGCACCTTGTGTATTAACTACAAGATCGGATGCTGCATTAGCTATATTAGAAGAGTTTCTACCAACAGTCAATGCGTTAGTATTGAAATCATAACCTTGGTCTACAAAATGTACTTCATCTCCTGTAGCCGGTGATGCTGGAAGAGTTGCTGTAACTGCTCCACCATTTGTGTTTACTAAAAGTTGAGCACCTGCTTGAATTGTTTCTGCTGCAGAAATGGCTCTCCATTTTTTAAGTTCACCTGCTTTTACAACATTAGTTCCATCTGAATATAATGTATAACAGTGTCCTTCACATAAAAGAACACCTGTGCCAGATGCAGTTTTAAAAGTTAAAGTAAATCCAGCGTGATTACATCCATCTTCAACAATGTATGTTTTTTCAACTGAATTTGGAATACTAACTGTTAGGTTAGATTCTAAAGTTCCTGTTAATTTTATAACTTCATTTTTACCATTAGATAAAGCACCATTAGTAAAAGTTAAAGATCTAGCAGCATTAGTTATGTTAAAAGTATCATAACCACCAATTGCTTGTTCTAAAATTAAAAGGTTAGTGTTTGTAATTTGTCCCCAAGTTCCTGAGTTTTCACCGGTTGCTTGGACTGTAAGTTTTAAACTTGCTGATGTTGAATTCGCCATATTAAATTCCTTATATCGTTTATTTTATAAAAATAAAGAGTTAGTGTCAAACTCTTTATGCAACGACTTCTCTCCAGCCTGGAGGATCTATTGGAGCGGAACCGGTATTTACTTCGTTCCAGATAAGAGCATTAACACTATTTATGTTCATAGTCAATCCAAAACCATTAAAAGTTGCAGTAACATCAGTAAATGCAGTCACAGAAGCAACTCTCGCTAACATTGGATTTTGTGTTACATTTACAGGTGTATTTAAATCAACTGTTGTACTACCTAAATTAGCACTTAATGGAAACCCAGTAGGAACAAGTTGAACATCTCCTTGCATTCCAAGAGTACCTAAAGCACCTATCATAAAGTTACCCGTAACTGCTGCGTCAGGCGCAGGATCAACAACACCTAGAGTTAACTGAGCTACGTTTAAAGTATTTGCAACAATAGTTGCATCACCAGTAATTTCTGTTGGAGATCCTAAAGCTGCAGTCATTGCAATTCCAGAAACATCTGCTTGTACAGAACTTCCGGCATCACCCCAATCATTTATACTCCATTGAAGTCTACCCCAACCTGTTAAGTTAAACGCCTCAACAGTACCAAGTCCCATTGTTGCATGATTAGTTGTAAGCATTGCGTCAGGACCAGCGTCAGCTGTTCCTAAACTATTTGTAAGTGGGAAACCA